>Ga0315289_10012420_pt1 | contig 11995 bp, 6 predicted proteins | sample YL17G11_40_MG_FD_203452 | JGI IMG/M metagenome (GOLD analysis project Ga0315289, IMG submission 203452) | Sediment microbial communities from Yellowstone Lake, YNP, Wyoming, USA - YL17G11_40 | ecosystem: Environmental > Aquatic > Freshwater > Lake > Sediment | place: USA: Wyoming | collected...
CGATTTTGATCCCCGTTTATGCTATGCGCTCTATGACTCCGACGATCAGACCATTTCTCTGGTCCGGGTGGAATACGATTTTTCAATCACGCAGCGAAAGATTGTTGAGAACAACTTGCCGCTTTTCCTGGCTGAACGCCTTGAAAAGGGCCGGTAATTCCCCGGGCTTCCGCGATTAAGCCACTGCAATTCTGAGGAATAAGGGATTTGTCGCACCTGGTTTGCAAGCTGGCACTGCGAACAGTCGTCTGCCGAATCGGGAGCAAATCCCTATAAAAATCCATCCCTTCGTGCCATGCGAATCGCTCACCCTGGCGCAGAGTGTCGGAATCACAAATATTTCAGGACATGCCTTGACTCGCTGGTGGAATCATAGGATGCTATGCGTCAGCGGCCTGTATTGTTCCCTTTGATCCCAAAGGACTGCCTATGAATATCTCACGCGTCGGAATCGTGCATGCGGCATGTATCGTCATCATGATTTTTTTCCTTCCTGCTCAAGGTCAATGGTGGGATGATTTTTATGATGATTATGACTACGAAGACTATGAATACGATTCCTCTAATTCGGATGAATATGATTCGTTGATGGATGAAGAGGATAAATACGGCCTTGGCTACGAAACTTCCGACGAGGAGCCTGGTGACTGGGCTGAATATTACGACCGCATAGATACCATTACCGGCATGGTTGTGGACTCAAATTATATGGTGCTTACGCCATCCGATATTTTCATCAAGGACCGTGGAAGCCTGCGGGTGTTCGTTACGGCCCACTATCCCGATGAAGACCCGGACAATATCAGCATCGGATCGAAAGACGGGCAAATGTATTCCGTCCTCTATGACGACGAAGGGGAAGAAAAAGAAAAACAGTGGTTCTATGATTACATATCGATAAGTCCACTGTACGAAAATCAATATATTCTTGTGCCGGAAACCACTGATAAGATGGTATCCACCAGAAAAAGCAGGGGCGTTATCATAGAGCTGCGGTATGATCCTCCGAATATGCAGGCGTTGCTGGACGATCCGCGCATGGCAAGGGACAAGATACAGGCCTTATGCGACAATATTCTCTGGCTGGCCAGGAATGACAGTTTGTACGAATCCTTGAATTCCCTTGATACTATGGAATATCTGTGCCGCCGCTTCTTTTTTGTATTCGACAGTTCCGAAAAATCCTCGCTCAAGCTGACGGCCGCTGCCCTTCATGATGAATACCTTGAAATTCTTAAAGAGAAAGCGGACAGTCTGAGAAATCTCAAGCCGGTGAGGAAAAGTGATTTCGAAGACACATCCGATTATAATCTCCATCGGACGATACGGGATATGGACACGATAAGTCTTCATTTTATCAATAATTGCGCCATCATGCATAACTTTTATTTTTTCAAACGAAGGCCCTTCAGCGATAAGGACGTTTCGACGTTCAAGAACGCGGACGGGACCACCGTCCAGGCGTTTGATGGCAGGACGCTGCTTATCATAGGATGCCAGCAAAATTTCGACAGACCGCTTATTGAAAAGCTCCTGAACAACGGCGCCGACAAGAGTGTTAAAGACCGCTATGGAAAAACAGCGCTTGACTATTGCTACGAAAACAACAACACAAAGCTGATCGCATTGCTCAAGGGCCGGTCGGGGATGCCGCCGAAAGTCTCCAAAGGCCTTACGTGGCTGGTGGTGGGCGGACTGTTCGGCGGCACCGCCGCGTATCTGCGGTCCACGGCCGACGGGCATTATAAAAAGGCCCAGGACTATTACGATTTGTTCAGGGAGCAGCCCCAGTCCGGCAACTGGACTTCGTATGAAACGGAATATAAGGCATATGCGAACATGATGCGGACAAGTGATGTCTGCTATTACTGCGCCGGCGGCTGCGCCGCGATTTCGATCCTGTATTTCATCTTCGGTCCGAGCGAACCGCCCGGTCAGGCGGCTATCTATTCCGACGATCATATGGCGGTTTCCCTGGCGCCCACCGGCGACGGCGTTTCCCTGTTTGTTGACATCAAAGGAGGCCGGCCATGAACCGGACACTTCTGATTGCATTGCTATCGGCGGCGGCAATCGTCAGCGGCATTTTCAGCTGTTCTCCGCTCGAGCCCATGGGCGCTGCAGTTGTGGTCACCGGCAAATATGCTCTGTACGACGGTGGATTATACGGCACCGCGGGCAATGACGACGATTCGCTCAATGCGGGCGAAACCGTGCGCATGAACATCGAACTCGCGGGATTCGATACTTCCCTTAAAGTCCAGGCAACCCTTGCGTGCAGCGACACCTATGTTACCATCGATCCTGCCGGGAAGACAGCGTCGTTCGGTTCGTTTACGGGTACTAATGAATTTAAGAACCTCCTGGACCAGAGCGGCAGTTCGTACGGCTGGTCTCAAATGGACTCGGCGGCCTCTCCGAAATGTTACCTGTTTTCCGTCAAGCGATCATGCCCCGGCAACCATGAAATCACCTTCGAATTGCATTTCTCCAATTCCGAAAAGGAAACATGGGTCGATTCCATCACGCTCATCGTGCACTCGTATGACGTCCATCTCAAACCGACCCTTACGGCCGTGTATGATGCCGGACAATACGGCACGACCGGCGACGGCAATACCAAAGCGAACCGCAACGAAACCGTGCGCATGAACGTTTATCTGGCCAATCAGGGATCCTCCAAGGCGCGGGGAGTGACCGCTGTGCTATCCTCCGCGGATCCGTATGTGACAATCGCCGCGGGCGGCAATACCGGCTACTACGGCTCCATCACGGCAAACGGCTCTGCGTCGCTTGCGTACGGAAGCTACAGTCAATCGTACGACAGCTGCTATCTGATTAGCATAAGCAAGGCAGCGCCCGACAGCCATTGGATCCCGTTCACTATGGCGATTTCCGACAGTTTGGGCTATTCCTGGTCAACACGGTGCTCGGTGATGGTATATCCGTCGGACGTACGGATCGAATACTCGACATCGATTATCTGCGACAGCATACAGTATGCATCCTACGGCATCAGCGGCAATAGCGATGGCCTCTTGGGAGCGGGGGAAAGCGTGCGGTTGAATATCAAGGTGCACAACGCGAGCAATTCGGATGCTCCGGGTGTGTACATTATTCTGTCGAGTCTTGATACGCTCGTGACCGTTGATGCCGCGTATGACTCTGCGTATTATGGCGATATTCCAAAGTATGGATACTGCGATATTCTGAGCCCTGTCGGCGCTTCGATAACCGCTTCTTCATTAAAGTGCTTTCGTGTTTCGCTGAGCCACTGGTGCCCGGGGTATACCAGCCTAAAGCTGAAGATGTATGCGAAGGATACGAATGGCAATAGTTTCATCGATACCCTCAGTCTTGCAGGGAATAATCCTCTTCAGATTACCTGTCAGCAATACTTCTTATTCGATGGCGATTCGCTTGGTGCATCGGGCAATGGCAACGATACCGCGAATCCGGGCGAAAAGATCAGAATGAATGTTGAAGGAAGGATCAACTGTCAGAAATCACTCTATTCTATTGCCGGCGTGCTCTCCACGTATGACTCGTATATCACTATTGATTCAATGACCGGGCGCTGGGGAAACCATAATTGCATAACATCCGGGCCTAATTACAAAGATCTTAATGACACCGCTGCAACAGACGGCGCTAAAATCAGCGGCATCAGCCAGGATCCCTCGGACCGCTGGTACCTCTTTACCATCAGCCCCCAATGCCCACGGCAGCATGCGGTGATTTTCAATCTGATTTTCAGCGATGCGGATGCCAATAAGTGCATCACGCAATTTTCCGTGCCGGTCAGATAGGTTCTGCCGCATTGGCGGGGGATTAGAGTGACAACAAAAAGGCCGGGTTCCTCAACCCGGCCTTTTTGCTATCAGGAACAGTCTGCTGCTAATTTTTCCAAATAAGGACTGATTTGATAACAGTGCGCCCTTGCGAATACGTCTGGAGATAATACGTCCCGCGCGGGAGCAGTCTCCCCGCGGTGCGGCGGATGCATGCGTTGTTTTCGCGCAGGACCGCCCGGCCTTTCGCGTCAAAAAGGATCGACTGCGTCACGGCGAAATCGCGAATGCGCAAAAGCGAGATCGCACGGCCCTTTTCCCATGTCGGCGCGACGCCGGTCGTCGGGCCGGGCTCTCCCTCCGGCAGATAGAACAGACCGCGCGCGGAATCGCCCGTGCTGTCGACAACGCGGAGGGCAATGCTGTTATCGCTCCAGAAATCCTGCAACTTGAAAAGAAGAACGTTTCGGCCTTGATATAGCGGGAATGCCGGGGTCATACGTTCGACGTCGCTGGGCAGCACGGTATCCATTTCCTCCACGATTATCCCATTGCAGCGGAATCTGACGCGCCCGTCAGCCCGATACATAAGCCGGACCATGCGGTCATGTTGACTGATGATCGTCACCGAAAGATAGGTGATGAACCAGCTCCGATCGTCATCAGCCCATCGACCGTCGGGATCGACCTTCCAGGCCCAGGTATAGGGCGCGCGATAGATCGTCACCAACGTGCCGGGAAACGGGACCATCGTGGGTTCGCCGATCAGGTCCTCCTGCAGGCCGTTTGAGTTGGGGACATAATACGCGCCCGCTGTGTCGCACAGCGCAAGCATGGCCGTGAGATGGCATGACGGCAGCGGGACGCCGGCGCCGACAATGATATCAAACCCGCGCATGGCCGAATCGTTCGGTCCGGAAACCGTGATGGTGAAGGTGTCCTGCGCTCCGTTGCTCATGAAAAGTCCGGTGCTGTCAATAAGTCCGCCGCCGGTGGTCCGCCAGATGAGGCGCGCGGGCATGGTGTCGCCATACTGGTCCATACCCACGGCATGGAACTGGCGCGATTCATTGGGCAACACCCACCGGCTGTGCGGGGCAACGGTGATGCCGGTGAGGACCGGCGGATCGATTTTCCGGTAGGTCCGGGCCACCGGCAGGCTGGGGCGGAACCCGTCCCGGAAAACGGCCGCGGTGATGGTCGTGGTCGCGCTGACGGGCAGCGGCGTTGCGCATGCGGCGGACGCGGAGGTCGGTTCTGTTCCGTCAATGGTATACCGGATGGTCACGCTGTCGAAATCCGCGGAAAGCGATACGTCGATCGGCTGCCAGAAGGTGGCGCGCGCAGGGGAGAAGACAGGGCGGGGAAGGCCGTTATACAGGCGCGACGTCTCCCATGCCAGGCGCTGCAATGCCGGCCCGCCGGTATCGCAGCTCCAGGTGCTTCCCATGGTCCAGGGCGTGTCGACGGGATCGAACGCATTGCCGCGCGGATCTCTCCCCGTCAAGGTAGTGAAAATGACGCAGGCGGCCATGTACGACATGGCGCCGGTGGGATGCACCATATCGCCGTAGACCTGGTCTTGGGGCAGCGTCTGGAGAAGCTGCTCCCATATTCTTCCCACGGGCGCCACGGGTGCGCGAAGCTCCTTGCCGATGCTGTCATAGGTGGCGGCCAGCGTATCGAACCGGTTGCGTTCGGCGTCCCACGTCCAGGTCATGTAAAAAGCGGTCTGCGCGCCTGCCGCCCGGATCGAATCGTCCAAAACCCGGGCGGCAGCATAGAAGGCAGGGGGATTATAATAGGTATCCAGGTATCCCTGCAATACTACGAAATCGTATCCGCCCGATCTGATGAGCGAGAAACAGTCGGGAGTGCAGTGCTGCGAAAGTTCCGATCCCGGGATGGAGTGCATGTCGGAATGGATGTCCATGGGCGGATCGGCGTACTTGCCCAGACTGTCGATCAAAGAGGGCATATCGTTGAAATAGGTGAGGCTGTTATTGACGAAAAGGATTTTAATGGGCGCGGCGGACGGGATGGAGGCGCATATCGCAAGCGCGAATGCCGCGCGCCGGATTTGAAGGGAAGAGCCTGTAGTCATGCGTGACCTCCCGATGCGGGATCCAAAGCCGCGTTCTGTGGCTCATGGGGCCGGAAAGCCTGATCGTATAAAATACTTCCCTGCGTGCAAATGCACGATCGAACGCTATTACCGCCTCTATGAAGCGCGCGCTGCTTCCGTCCGCGGCCGCGCGACCGATCCGCGGTCCGCCAGCCTGCAATGGGCCGGAACATCGCCCTTGCGGCCGGCGGCAATCCTTATATCGCCGATAAACAGGTGGGCCGCAAGGTAACCGAGCCGTGACAGGCCGAAATCCACGGTGGTAATCGGGACCGTGCGGCAGTCGGTGGCATTGTCAAATGAGATAAGCGAAATGTCATCGGGGACAATAAAACCGGCAAACCGGAACCATAGGTGCATCTCCCGCGCGAAGTTGTCGTTGAGTCCGACCAGCGCGGTGGCCCCTTTTTCAAGCAGCGTCGATATCGACGGCGTTCGGCGCAGAAGCTCCTTTTCCATCGACGGCCGCTGCTTAACCCCTTTGTCAAGATTCCGGAAGCTCTGTTCGAGGTCGCCGCGGAATTCCGCCATGAAATAAACCGGACTGATCCTTTTGGTCACTTGCCAGAATGTCTCCCGCATTTCCGCGGTTATCAATTCACATCCCATTTCCGCGGCCTGCCTGCTAAGCAGGTCGATGCGTTGCGGGGCCCATTTCAGGTCAGAGCCGGCGATAAAGGGAAGGCCGATTCTGCGGTGTCCCGCGTCATGCAGGGCGCGGATGGCCATTGCAACGGCTTCCTGCTCGTCTATATGGCACCTGAAAAAAGGCGCTTTGCCCATTCCGGGAAGACCGCGATGATAGTTCCGGTTGCGGTCGTCGGCATCCAGAAGCACCACCGGCTTGCCCATGCGGCCCGCCTGTGCCAGGAATTCGGCAAAGCCCGGCAATGGCGCCGGCACTTCGGAAATGAACGTTCCTCCGTATCGCGGTCCGAGCTCAATAATCGCGTTGTGGATTTCTTTGATGCCCACAGGAACGGCTGCGGATGTTTTTTGCCGGTTGCCCCGGAAAATCGCGAAATTAAGGTCTATCCGGTGGGCGTCCATTTCATCGAGGAAGTTGACAACAAAGGAAGAAAGAAATTCATGATGAAAAAACGGCAGGTAGTGGCGTTCGTCGGGGAGAACGACCAGGACCACCGGCGGCGCTGCGGGCCCCGATTTTTCATAGGCGCGCGACTGGGCGCCTACGATCCACTTGCGGCCGAATTTATTGATCAGACCTTCGCGTTCGAGCATCCCCAGGGCCTGGCCTATCGTGACCGACGAAATACGTTCGGCGCCGGTGAAATAGGAAGCCTTGGGCAGCGGAGCATGCAGGCGATAAACACCATGCTGGATACGTTCCCGTATGGTTTGTGCGAACCGCTCTATAGAGGCAGGCGTCCCGGCGTTTTCGCCGGGACGCGCATACATTGCCCTTTTTCCCGGGCCGCGCGAGAGAACGCCGCGCTTTGCCAGATGGCGAAGCGCCTTCCATGCGGTGCGCAGGGAAATTCCCTGTTCGCGGGCCAGGACCGTGATGGTTGGAACGCGGTAGGATGGATCAGCAGACAGACGCGCTTCAATGATCGCTGCGACCTGGCCGAAACGTGTTATGCGGGGTGCATGAGTATTGGGCATGGGGTTCCTTATTGGATAAAATACAAAATTGTAAAATCGAGAAACAAACTTTTTTTCTCACTGCTCAAGTACATTACAGGATAAACCAATTTTCCGGGAGGATGCAGCATGCGAACCGCAAGAATTCTCGTTCCGTTAGCGGCGATATGCATGATTCTTTCCACCAGCCAGACATTCTCCGCAATCCCGCGCGCGCAGCGCGCCACGGGAAACACATCGACAAGCCAGACGACGGTTGCCGTGACCATCTATGCCGCGCCCGACGGCAACGATGCCAACGACGGTTCGTCGCCGGCGAATGCGGTCAAGACCGTCAAACGGGCTGTTGCCTTGGCCCAGTCGCCTTTGCAGCAGGGGAGGGCCACTAAAATCGCGATAGCCAACGGGATCTATCGCGAAGGCGGCATTGCCATCAACGGCACTCAGATCGGAGGATCGGCGAAAACTACGCTGCTGATCATCGAGGGCGCTGAAAAAGGTAAAGTCATCATTTCGGGATCAACAAGCGCCGGATGGGGGGCTTCGACATGGAAACTGAATTCGACGGACAGCCTGATATACGAACACGCATGGCCCTATACCTGGGGCCAGTCGGGTATGCCGAAGGGGGAAAATTCCACGTGGTATGGCGAATTCATGCGGCGCAGGGAAATGCTCGTGTATAACGGCATATTGCTCAAGCAGGTGCTTGCGTATATCAATCTCGTTCCCCATGATCGGCAGCGGTTCTGGGACTATCCCGGCACGTATTATGTCAACGAAACCGAGCGCAAAATATATATCAGAATGCGACAGCCGATGGCGCCGGCCGATTCATTCGAAGTCCCGCAGCAGGAATTTCTCCTCACGGTCGATGCCAAGGAGAATTTTGTTCTGCGCAATATCATCTTCAAGCACAGCAATCCCTATATCTGGCAGAATAATATCTGGGGCCGCGCATTCGCCTGCTCGCCCAATGGTGCGAACGTCCTCATCGAGGATTGTGATTTTGTCTATAATAATGCCGGCGGCGGCGACATGGTCCTTGCCAATGCTTCGACCTGGCGGCGGTGCACTTTCAGCAGCAACGGCTGGAAGGGCGCCGGCATGTCGTCAAACGACAATGTGCTGATCGAGTCTTCCCGGGCCGACAGCAACTCCTGGCGACAGTTCTGGCAGAAGCACACCGGACTTGATGCGGCGGGAATAAAATTTTGCCTTTCCAACCGCATCACGGTTACCCGATACAACTCCGAGGGCGGCACCAGCGAAGGGTTGTGGTATGACTACGACAATAAAAACATCACCTGCGATCAGTGCACCATAAAGACATCTTCGCCGATACTCCTGGAAGCGAACCCCGGCCCGGTCACCATTACCAAATCGCTGCTGAACAGCGTGGGCGTCGTGGGCACCCAGAGCGTGGTGTTCGACAGTTGCACCATGACGCGGGGTTTTTTGTTCAGTGACCAGAACTTTCGTAATGTCAATGGTTGGCAGGCTGTCAACCAGAATTGGGGCGTCTATCACTGCACGGTCAATCTCTGGGGCCCGGCGTACTCATGGGACCCGGCGTCCACGGACCCGGATATTTGGGGACGGTTCTTCCGGACGCTCGAATCGGATTATAACCAGTGGCAATGGGACAGCCGGTATCTCTACCGCGGCGACACGCTTTTTTTTAATGCGAACAAGCAGAAAATCACCTTTGCCCAATGGCAGGCGTTGGGGAAGGACGTGCATTCCAGGTTCATGGGCGTCGTCACGAATGTGTCGCATCCGCAAACCGCGCCTGCGCCACGCTCCAGAACCGCGCCCCCGAGCATATATACGCCGCGCGGGCAGAGGATCGTGATACGCGGGGGAGCGGGGATGCCGGACATTTTGCCGGCTGCTCCGCACGGGGTATATCTGATCGAACGGAAAAGCGGATTTGAGCGCAGGCTGGTTGCGGAAGCAGTGCGATGAAGCATTTTTTGGAGATGGATCGGCATTTCGGCCGGTCCTTCGCCAGGAAAATCGAACATTCCATGGGAGGTTGATTATGGCAAATGGAAATCGGACGCGCTGGATGCGTGCATGCCTTTGCGCATGCGTTGCTGCCTTCGGCGCATCGGCGATCGAATACGTCTTCCCGGCCGGAGCAAATGTGGTTGACATTTCAAAACCACCTTATTCGTGCGATCGCACCGGCAAGACGGACGTCTCCGCGACATTGACGAAGGTGTTGGGTGACGACAGCCGCGACCTGTTCGGATGGGGCTGCCCGGTCGTCTACATGCCCAATGGCACGTATCTCGTGCGCAACACGGTACAATGGCGTTTTCCACCCTATTCGGTAGGTCCTCATCTTGTAGGACAGAGCCGGTCGGGCGTGGTGATCAAGCTGGCCAAAGGCACCTGGCCGCTGGGCACCGAAAACAAGGCGGTGATCCAGACCGGCAATGGCGTTGCGCAGGATTTCAATCGCGGACTCTGCAACCTTACCGTACTGGTGGACAGCAACAACGCCGGCGCTTACGGCGTTTACTGGTATGCCAATAACGAAGGGCTGATGTCGGACGTGGACATCATCTCAGCCGACGGCAAGGGCCTGCAGGGCCTGCATCTGGGCCAGTGGCAATTGACGAATGGCGGAGAACAGGGGCCCTGCCTGGCGCGCCGGATCTACATCAAAGGGTTCGGCATCGGCATTTTTTCGTCGGCGCTCAACAGCGTTACGCTTTCGGAAATCCGTCTTGAAGGCCAGTGGAAGCAGGGCATCTATGTCGAGAAAGACCCGTGCTACATTGACGGGCTTATCACCAACGACACCTGCGTGGCGCTGTGGGCCGCGGGCCCTACCGTACTCACCAATGCAGTTCTTAACAACGGGGGATCCTCCCAATATGGGATCCGGGTCGTGGGCCAGAAGGTTTTTTATTGCGCCGACGTGACATCGACCGGCTATCGATCGGCCATTGTGAGCAGCTATAATAATCCGGCCACGCCCGTTTCATCGATCCGTGAGTTCACGCCCACACCGGCAGTGACGCTCTTTCCCTCGCCGTCACGATCGATCCATCTGCCGACGAAATATCCGCCTGAGGTTGCCTGGGAGAGCGATATGAGCAAATGGGCGATCGTCGATGATTACAAGACCGGCGGCCGGACCGATGCTCAAGCTTTGCAGGCGGCGATTGACGATCCCGCGAAGACCACGGTCTGCCTGCCGCGCCTCAAGACCTATACGATCAATCAGGCAGTGCATGTGCGCGGCACAATCAACAGGATTTTCGGCACCGGCGGCACGCTCAACGGCCCGGGCGGCTCGCTGATCATCGACGACGGCGCCGCGCCCATCGTGATGCTCCAGAAGATCGGGAACAACCTGAATGATTTCCCTATTGTAAAAAATACCGTTCGTACGCTGGTCGTTGAGTCGGACCTTGCCGGACCGATCCAGATACTGGCGGGCGGCGAAACGTATATAAGCGACGTTGTCGTCTCGCTTGAGGTCAATCACCCGCAGGCGAAAGTGTGGGCATGGCATTTTGACGGTGAGGGAAGCGGCGACGACAACCTGATTGTTCGCAGCGGCACGCTTCGCATGCTCGGCTGGAAGGACGAAGGCACCGGCCAACCCATGCACTGTCTGGGAGGAACCACGGAACTCCTGGGATTTATCGAGTATTCCAATGCCAACAATCATAATGGCATGTTCCTGGTAGAGGTGGCGAACAACGCCAATGTTTCAATCGCCGTTTTGTCTCAGACCAATTTCGTAAACACCTATTATTCATCGCTCATCAAGGAGACACGGAACGCCGTGACCAAGACCCTTATGTCTACGGCCAATAGTAATGGGTACAATGTTTCCCTGTATACCGCCTACGATTCGGCTTCGGTATTGCAGTCCGCGAAAAAGCCGGCGGCAAGGACAAATGATAAAAATATCGGCATCGTTGCATTCCGGACAGCCAGGGGGACCGAAGTCTGGTACCGCACCGCACGCGCCGCGCCGGCCTTGATCCTGGCGTACGATCCGGCGGGTCGGATAATCGCGGTTGTAAAAGAGCAGTCGACGACCGCCGGCGTGCACCATGCCATGCTTCCGCATACCGCGGGCGTCGCGTATGCAGAAGTGCGCGCGGAGGGGTCGTCGATTGGCCGCATGGCGGTGGAAAAAGAATGATGTGCGGATTATCCATAAGGAAGGACTGATGCGCTTTTCTTTCCGTCATCTGATCGGCGCAACATGCCTGGGCATTTCGATCTTCGCCGCAAGTGGCGCCGCCGTTTCGCTGACCGTGACGGTCAAGAACCAGCCCATGCAGCAATTCGCCGGGCTGGGATTGAACGTGATCCAGCACCCTTCATATGCGAATTATTCCGACGTCAAGCGGCAGGAACTGGCCCGCAAGCTCTGGAAGGACGGCCATTTCAACGGCATGCGGCTGTGGGATTTTTCCAATCCGGGGGAATTCAGCACGAC
>Ga0315289_10012422_pt1 | contig 11993 bp, 10 predicted proteins | sample YL17G11_40_MG_FD_203452 | JGI IMG/M metagenome (GOLD analysis project Ga0315289, IMG submission 203452) | Sediment microbial communities from Yellowstone Lake, YNP, Wyoming, USA - YL17G11_40 | ecosystem: Environmental > Aquatic > Freshwater > Lake > Sediment | place: USA: Wyoming | collected...
TGAAGGCTGCCAGGAGGTAGTAAAGAGTATTGACATCAAGGATCGATACCTCTGCGATGCATGCAAAGAGCACTTTACCAGAGTGCGCCAAGGGCTGGACGACTTAAAGGTCGACTATGAACTCACCCCCTATTTAGTCCGCGGCCTGGATTACTACACCGGCACTGTCTTTGAGGTCTCGCACAAAGATCTAGGCGCTCAGGACGCGGTAGGAGCCGGAGGAAGGTATAATAACCTGGTCAAGCAATTAGGCGGGCCGGATGTCGGGGCGATCGGATTTGCCTTTGGTGTTGAGAGATTGTTACTGGTGGCAAAAGAAAAAAGAGAAAGCATAAATAATAATCTTGTTTATATGATCGCTCTGGGCGATGAAGCTAAGCGCTATGGCATAAAACTTCTTAGCGCCCTTAGTAGCAACGGAATAGCCGCTGACACCGACTACGAAGGAAAATCCCTGAAAGGCGCGATGCGCTCGGCAAATGATCTAAATGCTAAATTTGTGGTAATCATCGGCGAGGATGAATTAAAGAAAAATACCCTGACTTTAAAGAATATGGTTTCAGGAGCCCAGAAAGAAATAAGATCTGATGACCTCATAAAGGAAGTAAAATGTTAAGGACTCACACCTGCGGACAACTGACAGCAGCGGATGTAGATAAGGAAGTGATCCTGTGCGGCTGGGTAGCCAGGAGGCGCGACCACGGAAAACTCATTTTCATTGATATCAGGGACAGAGACGGCTTCACCCAGGCAGTTTTTATCCCTAAGGAATCGGGCGAGGCGCATAAATTAGCCCAGGATCTACGCAGCGAATTCGTAATTAAATTAAAAGGTAAAGTAAATAAGCGGCCGCAGAACACCATTAACCCTAAGATTAAAACCGGTGAAATCGAAATCCTGGTGCAGGAACTAGAGGTCCTCAATCCCAGCAATACCCCGCCCTTTGAAATCGAAGATGACATCGAGATCAGCGAAGATGTGCGGCTTAAATACCGGTATCTGGATTTACGCAGGAATAAAGTCTTTGAGAATTTTAAGATGCGTTGCAAGCTGTTTAAAGTGATACGCACCTACATGGACAAAGAAGGGTTTTTTGAGTGCGAAACGCCGATACTCACCAAATCCACTCCTGAGGGCGCGCGCGACTACCTGGTTCCGTCCAGGCTTAATCCCGGGCAGTTTTACGCTCTTCCGCAATCACCGCAGCTATTCAAGCAGATCCTGATGGTCTCTGGAATTGAACGCTATTACCAGATCGCTAAATGCTTCCGCGACGAAGACCTGCGCGCAGACCGCCAGCCGGAATTCACCCAGCTGGATATAGAGATGTCCTTTATTAACGAAGAAGATGTCTTTAAGCTTACCGAAGGCCTGATGCAGACGATACTCAAAGACCTTAAAGGGATAGACATTAAAATTCCTTTCCCGCGCATAACATATAAAGAGACAATGGAAAAATATAAGTGCGATAAACCGGATATGCGCAACGACCTTAATGCTGATTTTGCCTTTGTCTGGGTAGTGGATTTCCCGCTCTTTAAATATAACGATGAAGAGAAGCGCTGGGATAGCGAGCATCATCCATTCACCTCTCCGAGCCTTGATTCGCTGCAGCTCCTTGAAACAGACCCGGGAAAAGTAAAATCCCGCTCCTATGACCTGGTCCTTAACGGAAACGAGATCGGCTCAGGCTCTATCAGGATCCACGAACAGAAATTACAGGAAAGGATATTTAAGATCATCGGCATAAACGAAGAGCAGGCGCGCAAGCGTTTCGGTTTTCTTCTGGAGGCATTTCAGTTCGGGGCACCGCCGCATGGCGGGGTGGCTTTTGGATTAGACAGGTTATTGGCGATCTTAACCAACCAAGCAAGCATCAGGGAAGTGATCACGTTTCCCAAGACGAGCGCGGGTGTTTGTCCTTTAACAGACGCGCCTTCGGATGTAGATGAAAAGCAGTTGAAAGAATTGAGTTTAACTATCAAAAAGGGGAGGGAACAGATATGAGACATGCGATTTGGCTTTTGGGGTTATGTTTTGTTTTGTCAGGCTGCGTAGTCAGGACTTATACCATGACCAAAGACAGGGTTGATCAGGACTTATCCGGCGGCAATAAAGGATATTTGCAAGGAAGCGCTCCTGCCGAAGAAAAAGAAAGAAAGACGACCCGTGATACACAGGTTTTAGAGGTAGAATTCGGGCCCCGTTCAAAAGTAAAGAAACAAGCTGCGTCCACCGAAGTTCCGGCAGCCCCTGTTGAGGAAGGAAACCGCGGGTATATCACCGAGACAGCGCCAGAGGAAGTTGCCCCTGCTCCTGCATGCGAAGATTACAAAGTGCAAAAAGGCGACACCCTACAGAAAATTTCCGAGAAATTCTACGGGACAACCAAGAAGTGGAATAAAATCTTCGAAGCCAACAAAGATAAAATCAAAGCTCCGGATAAGATCCGCGTAGGCCAGACTATCTGTGTGCCGCCTGAAGGCAAAATTGAAGTAAAAGAAACAAATGAAAATTTAAAATAGGTATGGAGAAAATAATAAAGCTGGAGTCGCATCAGGAAACCCAGATCCTCTTCGGGCCGCATGATGAAAATATCCGGACGATAGAAAAAGAATTCAAGGTAAAGATAACCGTCCGGGGGGAACATCTGAAAATCAGCGGTACCGCGACCAACATTAAAAAAGCAGGAGAACTGGCTGAGTACATCCTGAGTGCGCTGCGCTCCGGCCAGACTGAGCTGGGCAGGACTGATTTTTCTTATCTGGTGGCGAATTTTAAGAAGCCGAAAACCAGCCATGCTATTGATCTGCCTGACATGGAAGTAACCAACGTTTCCGGGGGCAAGCAGATAGGGCCTAGGACCAAAGGCCAGCGCGGATATGTCGAGGCGATAAAAAAATTCGACATAGTCTTCGGTATCGGCCCCGCGGGCACCGGAAAGACTTACCTGGCCATGGCCTGCGCGGTTGAAGCATTGAAAAAACAGGAAGTCAGGAGGATCATCCTTACCCGTCCCGCGGTCGAAGCAGGAGAATCCCTGGGATTCCTGCCCGGAGACCTGCAGGAAAAGATCTCTCCGTACCTGCGCCCATTGTACGATGCTCTCTACGACATGATGGAAGCAGAGCGCATTGAAAAATATATTGAAACGGGGATCATAGAAGTCGCCCCGCTTGCATACATGAGAGGAAGGACCCTCAATGACGCCTTTATTATCCTTGATGAAGCGCAAAATTGCACTGCCGAGCAGATGAAAATGTTTTTGACGCGATTGGGTTTTGATTCCAAGGCGGTGATCACCGGAGACATAACCCAGAGCGATCTTCCTGACGGCAAACCTATCGGGCTGCTTCAAGCGCAGGACATATTAAAGGAGATCGAAGGGATAAAATTCACTTATTTTACCGGATCTGATGTTGTCAGGCATGCCCTTGTACAAATGATCATCGAAGCCTATAACAAAGTCACTTCGAAATAAACAATCCTTCTAAAAATTAAGCTAAAAAATGGAACAAGAAGCAAAAATTAAAATACAGTTCATCCTATGGGTAATAGCTGCTTTTATGATCAGCTATGTTTGCTCAATAAATTTAGCGATCCCCGCGTACCTGGTATGCCTGTGCGCGTATCTGAAGATCCGAAGGCAAAACCCAAAAAAATATAATTTCCTTAATCTGATCTTTCTGTTCCTGATCATTTTTGTCGGCAGTTATTTCATCATTAAACATAACTGGCCGATATTAGCTATTCCTTTTGCGCTCATCCCGATGCTGGCCACCTTACTTTTCAATGACCTGGAAATCTCATTATTGCTGACACTTGCAAGCAGCATTTCAGTAGCATCTATATCCAGCAGCTTCTTCCCGGTGGCTTCATTATTCTTAATCAGTGGATTATTATCAAGTATTCTGGTGCTGGGCTGCCGTAAACGCTCCACCATCATCAAGAGCGGGATCATTATCGGGGCCGTACAGGTTGTCATTTTATTATTTATTGAGCGCTTCTGGTTCGGCACGCCGAACAGATACCTCATCCTTTTCTTAAACGGCCTGATCACAAGCATTGCGGTTCTTGGCATGCTGCCGATTTTTGAGTACCTCTTTAAAACCGCCACCAATATCAGCCTCCTGGAATTAGCGGATTCGCACCATCCACTCCTGCAGCGCATGATCCTGGAGGCGCCCGGGACATATCATCATAGCCTTGTAGTGGGAAATCTATCCGATGCGGCTTGCAGTGCGATATCCGCAAACGGCTTATTAGCCAGGGTCGGCGCGTATTATCATGATGTGGGTAAAATCGAAAAAGCCGAGTATTTCAGCGAGAACCAGATCATCGCGCAAAATAAACACGACGCCTTATCCGCAGACATGAGCAAACTGATCATCATGAACCACGTCAAGGAAGGCGTCGATATCGCCAGGAAATACCGGCTTAACCCAAGCCTGGTTGATTTCATCCAGCAGCATCACGGAAATAGCCTGGTGTATTACTTTTACCGAAGGGCGATCGAAAATCTGGAAGAAGACCAGAATATAAGGGAAGAAGGGTTCCGCTATCCCGGCCCAAAACCAAGCACCAAAGAGACTGCTATTGTGCTCCTGGCAGATTCGGTAGAGGCTGCGATGCGCGCCCTAAAAGACCCGACACCCGCAAAAATAGAAGAAGTAGTGCATAAGGTGATCAACAATAAATTCATCGATGGCCAGCTGGATGAATGTGACCTAAGATTAAGAGACATCGAAAAAATCGCGGCTGTGTTTATCCGCATTTTAGGAGGCATATACCACAGCCGCATACCTTACGGTGATGAGCCAAAAATTGAACATAACCATAAAAAATCTGCAAAAGAAAGTACCCATCAATCCGACAAGGATAAAAAGAACGGTTCGTAACGCCTTGATCTTGGAAGGCGCGAAATTATCCGGCGAAATCACTGTCTGCTTTGTCACTGATAAAGAAATCAAGAAAATCAACTCGAAGTATCTTAAAAATAGATACCCTACCGACGTTATATCCTTTGACATCTCTAGAGACAAAAAAGAACTCCTTGCTGACATAGTCGTTTCAACCGATACCGCTATCAGCAATGCAAAAATATATAAGACCACGCCTTTATACGAAACGACTCTATACGTCATTCACGGCTTGATGCACGTCTTAGGCTACGATGACAGGACATCGAGGCAAATCGCTGCTATGCGCAAAAAGGAAGAAGAATATGCCCATCCATAAGACCGAAGCAATAGTCCTGCAGAAGCGCGAATTCCGCGAAACATCCCTGATTGTAGATTTTTACACGCGCGATTTCGGAAAGATGAGCGGGCTGCTCAAAGGCATCCGCACAGAGCCGAAAAAGTTTGCCAGCACCGTTGAGCCGTTTTCTTTCAATGAAATCATCTTCTACGAAAAAAGGACATCATCACTGCACCTGATCGCCCAAGCGGATATGCGCAATAATTTTGACGCGATACGCCAGAACATCTCAAAAATCGGCGCGGCATGCTTTATAATGGAGCTCCTTGGCGCGGTCATGCCTCCTGAAGATAAAAACGAAGAGGTCTTTGACCTGACTTTAATGTGCCTTCAGGAGCTGACGGTGACCAGTAATCCCGATAAGATCATGACTATTTATAAGATCAAGATGCTGGCCCTGTCCGGCTTTAAGCCGCATTTTGATTCCTGCATTTCCTGCGGCGACAGGATTATGGGCCAATCAAAATTCAGCCTTGCTCTGGGCGGACTGCTTTGCCCGCAGTGCCTCAATAAGGATATCAGGGGCCGCTCGATCTTCCGGGGCACCATCGCTTCGATCCTGCATATCGAAAGAAATGATTTCCGCAACAACCTTAATCTCGGGATGAACCCGGATATTAAAAAAGAGCTTGAAGTCATTCTCAACGCCTTTATTAATTTTCACTTGGAAAAAGAGCTTAAGTCGCAGAAAGTAATCAATAAATTGGCCGTGACAGTATAACTTACCCCTTGCCTAAACGCTTTCCCCTGGCTAATAAAATTGCAGGGGGATCGCAGGCTTCGGGGTCAATTTCCGACTAGTAATAGCGGGGTTGTATTTTACCCCTTGCCTAAACGCTTTGCAATTTCTTCGAAATTGCATGCTCAGGCTTCGGGGTCAATTTCCGACTAGTAATAGCGGAAAATTGAGGAGAGATCATGAAAATAGTCATAGTCGGTCCAGGGGCAATGGGCTGTTTACTGGCGCATTATCTTTCAAAAAGCAAAGAAGAACTATGTATCCTGGATAAAGACGGGGAACGCGCACAGAAAATCAATCAGGCCGGGATCTCAGTCGAAGGCGTTTCGGGAAGAAATCAGGTAAAGGTAAAAGCGACAACAGACGCAAACGAAATCGGAGCGGCGGATCTGATTCTTATCTGCGTTAAGTCTTATGATACCAAGGAAGCAGTAATTAAGGCAAAACCCCTCGTTGGCGAGAATACCAGTGTCCTGACGCTTCAGAACGGAATCGGCAATATTGAAATCATCAGCGAAATCTTAGGCGCTGATAAGGTAATTGGCGGCATTACAAATGAAGGGGCAACGCTCCTTGATACCGCAAAGATCAGGCACGCAGGACATGGAGAGACGGTCATCGGCCGCATCGACGGGACAATACCTGTCCAGATGCGCTACATCCGAGAGGTCTTCAATAGGGTGGGGCTGGAGACCAGGATCTCTCGTGATATCAAAGGCCTTTTATGGTCAAAGCTCATAATAAATGTCGGAATCAATGCGCTCACCGCAATTACCAGAATCAACAACGGCAGGTTAGTCGAATTCGAAGGAACGCGCAAGATTTTGCGTGAAGCAGTGACCGAGGCGGTAAAGGTGGCAAAGAGAAAAAGAATAAAGCTTATTTACGATGATCCTCTGGCAAAAGTAGAAGCTGTCTGCGAAGCAACTGCCGGCAATGTTTCTTCGATGTTGCAGGATGTCCTGCGCAAAAAGCGCACGGAGATAGACTTCATCAACGGCGTTATCGTGCGCCAGGGCCAGGAGCTGGGCATCGCCACACCGATTAACTCGATTCTGGTCGATTTAGTAAAAACAATCGAATCCAGCTACAGGGACACCCATTAAACTAATCGGCAGGGTGTCCCCTATAAGGAATAAAAAGGGACACCCTTTGCTTTGGAAAGATGGGTGTCCCTAAAAATACATGAAAAGCGTAGAGATAGCGGAGATATTCCGCGATATCGCGAAGATTCTAGAGATCAAAGGCGAGAATGTGTTCCGCATCCGCGCCTATGAAAGGGCAGCACAGAACATTGAGGGCCTGCCGAATCTGCTGGAAAAATATATAAAGGAAGACAATCTTCAGGAGATACCGGGAATCGGTGAGGACCTGGCGGAACGGATCAAGGAATATGTCTTGACCGGGAAAATTAAAATATATGAGGATCTAAAGAAATCGATTCCGCAGGGCCTGCTTGAGCTGTTAAAAGTCCCATCAATAGGACCAAAAACCGCTAAGCTTCTCTTTGATGAACTAAAAATAAAAGGCATCAATGACCTTGAAAAGGCGATACAAAAGAATAAGCTTTCGGGCCTGCCGGGGATAAAAGAAAAGACGATTGAGAATATCCAAAAGGGGATCGCGATCGTCAAAAGGGGGCAGGAGCGCATGACCATTGGCGAGGCCTTAATGGTCGCCGGGGAATTCATCGGCCCGCTCGAAAAGTTACCGGAAGCAAAAAAGATCTCGACCGCAGGAAGCTTAAGGAGGCAAAAAGAAACCGTTCGCGACATTGACATTCTCGTGACTTCCGATAAACCGCAGAAAATAATGGATGCGTTCGTTAAGCTTCCGCCCGTAGAGGAGATCCAGGCACACGGAGAAACTAAATCATCAATACGCACCAAAAACGATATTCAAGTGGACTGCCGCGTAGTCGAAGAAAAATCATTCGGTGCGGCCCTGCTATATTTTACCGGCTCAAAGAACTTTAATATAAAGATCAGGCAGCTGGCCATAAAAAAGGGATTAAAGATCAGTGAATACGGCGTATTTTCCGCCGCAGGCGGATTGGCCTCCGGTAGAAAAAATGATAAGTTTGTCTGCGGCAGAAGCGAAGAGGAGATATTCAAGTACCTGGGAATGCAATATGTCGATCCGGAATTAAGGGAAGACACCGGAGAAATAGAGCTGGCGCTTAAAAATAAATTGCCGCGGCTGATCGAACTAAAAGATATAAAAGGCGACTTTCACGCCCATTCCAACTGGTCTGACGGCGCTAATTCCATCGGGGAGGTGGCCCAGGCTGCGATTAAGCTCGGGTATTCCTATATTGCCATCACCGACCATTCGCAGAGCCTTAAGGTTGCAAACGGCTTGTCCATTGCCGAGTTAAAAAAGAAAAAAACGGAGATAGAAAGAATAAACGCTAAACTTAAAAACTTTTCTGTTCTCTACGGCACTGAAGTAGATATAGATTCTCAAGGCAAGATAGATTATCCGGATAAAATACTCGCGGAGTTTGACGTCGTGATCGCCGCAATCCATACCGGCTTCAAGCAATCGGGAATACAACTTACCAAGCGGACTGTTAACGCTTGCAAAAATAAATACGTCAACATCATTGCGCATCCGACCGCAAGGCTCTGGGGGACACGCGAGCCTTTTGACATCGATCTTGAGGAGCTCTTTAAAGCTGCAAAGGATACAAATACCTGCCTGGAAATCAACGCTTATCCTCAAAGATTAGACTTAAATGACGCCAATTCCCGGCGGGCAAAGGAAATGGGGATAAGACTGGCAATCGGCACAGACTCGCACTCTGTCCAGCAACTCGGGTCAATGCGCCTGGGCGTATCAGTTGCGCGCAGGGGCTGGCTGTCGCCCGAGGACGTGATCAATACGCTGCCACTTGATAAAATGCTTAAAGCCATTAAGAAATGAGATACTATCAAGTCACCAGCAGAATCTCGCCCGCCATAATTTTACTGTTTGGCTTATGCGCGGGTTGCGAAAACAAACAGTTTTATAAAGATGTCCGCCTAGCCATGGGGACTTTCATTGAAGTAACTTCCCCCGATAAGCCAGCCGCAGAGATTGTATTTAAAGAAATAAGCCGAATTGAAAACTTATTAAGCAAATATAAACCTGAAAGCGAAGTATCCAGATTAAATCAGCTGGGTAAATTAAAGGCAAGCCCGGAGACATTTTACATAATAAAGAGATCAAAAGAGTTCTCACAGGCAAGCAATGGCGCATTTGACGTTACCGTGGCCCCGCTTATGGATATCTGGGGGTTTACAGATAAGAAATACAGGGTGCCAAGCGAGCAGGAAATAAAGGACGCCTTAAAACTAACAGGCTCAGATAAAATTATTTTGCATGAAGAAGATAATGTGATAGAATTTAAAACTCCAGGGATGAAGATTGACCTAGGAGGTATCGCTAAAGGCTTTGCCCTTGATTGCGCGGTAAAGAAATTAAAAGAAAATAACATAGCCGCTTGCCTGATAAATGCCGGCGGACAGGTCTTTGCGTTAGGAGATAAATTCGGCTCGCCCTGGAAGGTGGCCATTAACAGCCCGTGGGCAGAAGATTTTGCGGGCTATTTAGAATTGAAAGATCAATGCGTGGCAACTTCGGGTGATTACGAGCAGTATTTTATTAAAGGCGGGATAAGATACTCTCATATCCTGGACCCTAAAACAGGATCCCCGTCAGATTCCGGCGTTGCTTCAGTGACCGTGATTGCGCCGGACGGCCTGACTGCCGATGCCCTGGCCACAGCGATATTTGTGCTGGGTGAAGCCGAAGGCGAAAAGTTAGCGGCTAAATTCTGCGCCGTAGAAATAAAGATCATTAGGAGGAAAGCTTTACAAAAACTAAAATGCCTAATCAGATAAGACCTGATATGATCACCATAAAACGAGACGCCAGCCAGATGTTTGTATATTTCTCGGATTTAATGGACAGGCCGGTGTACGATAAACTCGGAGCCTTTGCCGGAAAGATTTACGACATCATCGTCAAGCCCTCCGAGGTCTACCCGCAGTCAGCTTCACTGATAATCAGGAAAGGCTCTATAAATAAAAAATATGCCTCAGTCCCCTGGTCAGAGATCCAGGAGTTAGACGAAAAAGAAGCCAGGCTTACAATCGAAAGGTCTCATGCCAACTTTGAGGAAAGACATGATAAAAAGGATGAATTTTCCTTACGCAGAGACATCCTTGATCAGCAGGTAGTAGACACATATAACCATAAAGTCATCCGCATAAATGATATTCATTTGCTTTTTGTGGAGCACGCGGTAATGGTCGCGCACGTGGATATCAGTTTGCGCGGCCTGATCAGGCGCCTAGGCTTCGAGAAGATAGCGGATACGCTTGTGCGCTTGGTCAAAAAAGATGCGGACTACATTAAGAATGAACATTTGATCTCCTGGAAATATATCCAGCCTCTGACCATAAACCCGGCAAGCATGACTATAAAAGTGGTCGTGCCGTATAAACAGTTTAACGCGATTCCCTCCGCGGACCTCGGCGACATCTTCCTTGACCTTGATATCAAACAAAAAATCGCGCTTTTCAAATCGCTGGATATAACTACACGGGCGCGCGTCTTTATGAATGTTAATTTTAAAACCCAGCGCACCTTGATCGATGATCTGGAAAACAACGAGATCGCTGAAATCCTGTATAACCTGCCGACCGATGAAGCAACGGACTTCTTAGAGAAACTACCTAAGCGTGAAGTTGTCCAATTACTGACCTTCATCGAAACCAAGCACTCCAGAAAACTTTCCCAGCTTCTGGGTTTTTCCAGCGATTCAGCCGGCGGCCTGATGACCACAGAATACATGGCCTTTACCAGGGGCTCGATTGTGGAAACAGTCCTTAAGCAGATAAAAGAGAGGGAATTCAAAGTTGAGCCGGCGCAGTTTGTTTACATTATTGACGACGCGGGGCATCTTACAGGGGCAACCAACTTCCGGCGTTTAATGTTGGCCAATCCGCAAGATCCGATTGAAACCGTGACTTTTCCTAAGACTTATTACGTGCACATTAATTCAAGCGTAAAAGAAGTGGCGTATTTGATGGAAAAATACAAATATTACGCCATACCGGTGGTAGACGATAATAACACATTGCAGGGCATCATCACCGTTGACGATATTTTAAGCCAGCTTATCTCTATTGCCTGGAGAAGGCTGAAAAGAATAAAGGTGCAGCCAAAACAATGAAACAGAAATTAAAGGGATTTTGGGTAAAATTCCTGATTTTTCTTTCCGTGATGGGCCCCGGCATCATCACCGCAAACGTGGATAACGATGCCGGAGGAATTACCACGTATTCGGTTGCCGGAGCGCATTTCGGCTATACGCTGATCTGGTCATTTATACCGATCATTATCGCCCTCGTCATAATTCAAGAGATGTGCAGCCGAATGGCAATCGTCACCGGAAAGGGCCTTGCGGATTTGATCAGAGAGGAATTCGGCGTAAAGGTCACTTTCTACGCCATGGCGGTCCTGGTCTTCTCAAACCTCTTTAACGCCATTTCCGAATTTGCCGGTATCGCGGCAAGCGCTGAATTATTCGGGATCAGCAAATTTATCTTAGTCCCAATATGCGCTTTGTTTGTCTGGTGGATCATTGTCAAGGGGACTTACAAGTCGGTTGAGAAAGTATTTTTGGTCGCCTGCGTATTTTATATTTCCTATATACTATCGGGAATTTTATCCAAGCCGGACTGGAATGAAGTGGCAAGAAGTTCGATCCACCCGCAATTCCAATTTGATAAAGCGTATCTATTGATGCTTATCGGCGTCATCGGCACCACCATCGCTCCCTGGATGCAGTTCTACCAGCAGTCCTCAGTAGTAGAGAAGGGGATAAAGATCGAAAATTACAAATACAGCAAATGGGACACAGTGGTAGGCGCTTTTGTGGTAAATATCGTAGCGATTTTTATTGTGGTGGTCTGCGCCAATACAATAAAAATCGCTACGATATTTA
>Ga0315289_10012423_pt1 | contig 11992 bp, 10 predicted proteins | sample YL17G11_40_MG_FD_203452 | JGI IMG/M metagenome (GOLD analysis project Ga0315289, IMG submission 203452) | Sediment microbial communities from Yellowstone Lake, YNP, Wyoming, USA - YL17G11_40 | ecosystem: Environmental > Aquatic > Freshwater > Lake > Sediment | place: USA: Wyoming | collected...
GAAGGAGGGGGCATGGCTTCGAACAACCCATATCTTCCATACCTGGGTACGTTGGTGGGGGTCAGGGACCTGGCTACCGACGTCAAGATGTTTCAGGTGGCGCTCGACGATCCAGGCGAGAGGGCGGGCTTTTATTATCAGCCTGGCCAGTTCGCCTTCGTCTCCGCCTTTGGGGTGGGGGAGGCCCCTTTTGGCCTGGCATCCACTGCGCTCCGCGGTCCGGTGCTGGAGTTTGCCGTAAACCGGGTGGGCACGGTGACCGACGCGCTGCACCGGCTGGGAGAGGGGGACGTGGTCGGTGTACGAGGTCCCTTTGGGAACTGGTTCGCCCTGGATGAGATGAAGGGGAAGGACGTCATCCTGCTGGGGGGAGGCATCGGTGGGGCCCCACTGCGGCCCGTCATCCATACGATTCTCGACCAGCGTGCCGACTACGGCAGGTTGACCATTCTATGGGCGGCGCGCCTGCCTTCTCTTCTCATCTTCACGGACGAGTTTGACGGCTGGCGGGCGGCCCCGGACACTGCACTGCACGTGACTGTAGACCAGGGAGACGAGGCCTGGACGGGCAACGTCGGCCTGATCACCGAACTGTTGGAAAAGGTCGCCCCGGCCCCAGAGAACGCGGTGACCATTACGTGCGGCCCTCCCATTATGATCAAGAACACGCTGCTGACCTTGAAGAGGCTGGGTTTCAGCCCCGACCAGATGATCGTCACGCTGGAAGCCAAGATGAAGTGCGGGATCGGCAAGTGTGGGCGCTGCAACCTGGGGGAGAAATTCGTGTGTACCGACGGCCCCGTCTTCAGTTGCGCCGAGATCGGCAAGTTCCTGGAGAGTTTCTGATCTCCTGGCAAAGGAGTTATTCATGAGCGACAATGGCGCGGACACACTATGTCCGTTTGAACCGAAGATCATCGGCTTTCTGTGCCGCTGGTGCTCCTACCCAGGGGCCGACCTGGCCGGCACCAACCGCATCAAATACCCGCCGAACATGATCCCCATCCGGGTGATGTGTTCGGGGCGGGTGGACCCCACCTTCGTCATCAAAGCGCTGGCCGATGGGGCAGATGGGGTGCTCATCGCGGGCTGCCACCCGCCGGCGGACTGCCACTACCAGAGCGGGAACATCAAGGCCATACGGCGGTATCCTTTGCTGCTGAAGATGCTGGAGCAGTTCGGCATCGAGAAGGAGAGGGTGCGGCTGGAGTGGATCTCCGCCTCAGAGGGCACCAGGTTCGCTCAGGTCGTCGCAGAGATGAGGGAGACGCTCCAGCGACTGGGCCCACTGAACTGGAGAGTGGGGCAGGCTGCGGATGAGTACATCCGTTGTCAGCCTGCCGAGAGGGAAGTCCAATGAGCGCCAAACCCAAGGTGGCCTTTTACTGGTGCGCCAGTTGCGGCGGGTGCGAGGAGACCATAGTTGATCTGAACGAGGACATCCTCAAGGTGGTCGAGGCGGTGGACATTGTGCTGTGGCCCGTGGCCCTGGACTTTAAGCGCAGGGACGTAGAGGCCATGGCGGATGGGGAGATCGCGGTGAGTTTCATCAACGGGGCCGTGAGGCTTTCCGAACAGGAGGAGTGGGTCGAACTCTTGCGGCGGAAGTCAAACCTCGTCGTCGCCTTCGGCTCCTGCGCGCACCTCGGCGGCATCCCCGGCCTGGGCAACGTGACCAACAGGGAACTGGTCTTCGAGCGCAAGTATACGGCCGTACCCACGATAGACAACCCCACCAGGATTTTTCCGAGCCAGGTTGTCACCGTGGATGGCCATACGCTCGAGTTGCCCCGCTTCTACGACACCGTCAAGACGCTGGGCCAGACCGTGGATGTGGACTATTATCTGCCGGGCTGCCCGCCGCCATCCAACCTGGTGTGGGACGCGGTTACCGCGATCCTGGAGGGGAGACTGCCGGAGAAGGGAGCGGTGTTGGCTCCGAACAAGGCGCTGTGCGACACCTGCCGGCGCAACGAGACGAAGCCGGAGACGCTCACCATCCAAGGGTTCAAGCGTGCGGCGACCAGCACACCTGATCCGCAGGAGTGTCTCCTGGCCCAGGGTTATGTTTGTATGGGGCCGGCGACGCGCTCGGGCTGCGGGGAGCGGTGTATCAACGCAAATATGCCCTGCCGGGGCTGCTTCGGCCCTCCGGATGGGGTCGTAGACCAGGGGGCAAAGTTTCTCTCGGCCATCGCGTCCATGATTGATGCTACCGATGGAGAGGAGGTCGAGAGGATCATCGGTGGTATCGAAGACCCGCTGGGGACCTTTTATAGGTTCAGTCTACCCAGTTCGTTGCTCGGGCGCACGAGGATAGCAACAGGAGGTTGATGGCATGGCTCAGAGAATCACGATTGACCCCATCACCAGGCTGGAAGGCCACGGCAAGATCGAGATCTTTCTGAACGAAGCCGGAGACGTGGAGCGGGCCTTCTTTCAAGTCCCCGAACTGCGAGGCTTCGAAAAGTTCTGCGAGGGGCGGCCCGCCGAGGAGATGCCCAGGATCACGCCGCGGATATGCGGCGTCTGTCCCACCGCCCACCACATGGCTTCGACCAAGGCACTGGACGACCTGTGGAAGGTCGAGCCGCCCAGGGCGGCCAAACTGTTGCGTGAACTCATCTATACGGCGTTCATGGTCGAGGACCATAACCTGCATTTCTTCTTCCTGGGCGGCCCGGATTTCGTCGTCGGGCCTCAGGCTCCAGCCGCCGAACGGAACATCCTGGGCGTGATTGCCAGGGTGGGGTTGGACGTCGCTGGCGAGGTGATCCGGGTGCGCAAGGAGTGCCGCGAGATCATCCAGACGCTGGGAGGGAAGGTGATTCACCCGGTGTGCGGATTGCCGGGGGGTGTCTCCAGAGGCATGAGCGAGGAGGAGCGGGAGAGGTTCGCCAGGAGCGCACAGTCTGCGGTAGCGTTCGCCCAATTTGCCCTCCAGATCCTGTACGACGTGGTCCTGAAGAATAAAGAGTACGTGGATCTCATCCTATCCGACACGTACAGCCACCGCACGTACTACATGGGGCTGGTGGACGAGCACAACAGGGTCAACTTTTACGACGGCAACGTGCGGGTGGTGGGGCCAGACGGTAAGGAAGCGGCCAGGTTCGCCCCTGGCGAGTACGTCCACTACATCCGGGAGCACGTCGAGCCCTGGTCGTACATCACTTTTCCTTACCTGAAGAGCGTTGGTTGGAAGGGGTTCGTAGATGGAGCAGAGAGCGGGGTCTACCGGGTGGCGCCGCTGGCCAGGCTCAACGTAGCGGACGGCATGGCGACGCCCCTGGCGCAGCAGGCGTACGAGCGGATGTATGAGGTGCTGGGAGGGAAGCCGGTTCACGCGACGCTGGCGACCCATTGGGCGCGGCTGATCGAAGCGCTGTATGCGGCGGAGCGCATGGTCGAGCTGCTGGAGGATGCAGAGATTACGAGCGATCATATCCGCAACGTGCCCACCGAGACCCCGAGCGAGGGGGTAGGCATCGTCGAGGCGCCGCGGGGGACGCTGATCCATCACTACCAGACCGACGAGCGGGGGATCCTGACCGGGGTGAACCTGATCGTGGCGACGAACCACAATGCGGCGCCGATCGCCATGAGTGTGGAGAAGGCGGCCCGAGGGCTGATCAAGGGGGGCCAGGTCTCGGACGGGCTGCTGAACATGATCGAGATGGCGTTTCGGGCCTACGATCCCTGCCACGCCTGTGCCACCCACGCGCTGGGCAAGACGCCTTTGACCGTGGAAGTGCGCTCGGCGGATGGCACGCTGCTGGAGCGGATTGAGAGAGGTTAATAGAGATTCTTCGCTGCGCTCAGAATGACAGCGGAGACGCCCCAAGACGGGGCTACGAATGAAGATGGATGGACCGATGAAGCGGTCGTCGGCGACGCTGGTGGTGGGCCTGGGCAACCCAATCCTGACGGACGACGGGGTGGGCATTCACGTCGTGCGGGAGGTGGCGGCACGCTGTCAGCGGGGAGGTGTCACGTTCGTGGAAGCCAGCGCCGGTGGGCTGCGATTGTTGGACGTGATCACTGGCTATGACTGTGCCATCATCGTGGATGCGGTTCAGACTCGTGCGGGCAAGCCGGGTGACGTATATCGTCTGTGCCTCGACGATTTGCGGGCCTGGCAGACCTCGTTCTATTCCGTCTCAACGCACAGCCTCTCGCTGCCCGATGCGCTGGCGCTGGGGCGCAGCCTGGGGCTGGCTTTGCCGGGCGACGATGCGCTCGTCGTCATCGCCGTCGCGGTCGAGGACGTGTTGACTTTCAGTGAGGCGTGCACGGCGGCGGTGGCTGCGGCTATTCCGCGTGCCGTGGAAGCAGTGTTGGCGGAACTGATAGGGGGCTAGAGATGAAAGTAGCCGTGGCATCTCTGGGAACGGTGCCGGAAGCGTGGGTGGGCATCCAGTTCGGCATGTGCTCCCAATTCCTCGTATTCGACCTGGACACCATGGAATATGTCGTCGTGAGCGTTCCGCCCCACCTGGACAGCCCGGAGCGGGTCAGCCTGGCCGCCATCCGGGCCATCGCCGGGCAGGGTGTGACCGCCGTGATCACCGGCCGGATCAAAGACGCCTGCCGCCAGGTGTTGCTCGACCTGGGCATCGAGGTCATTGATGGCGTGGAGGGCATGACGGTGCAGGAGGCCATCGCGCGCTACAAGGCTGCTGGTCTTCAGACGCCCGCAGCCCGCACGGGCGTGCGCACCCGCGTTGCCGTCGTCTCTCAGGGCGAGGGACTGGAAGCGCCCCTGGGACTGCGCTTCGGCACCTGTTCTTTCTTCGTCCTCGTAGACCCGGCGACGCTGGAGTGGGAGGCCGTGCAGGTGGAGCCGGACGGGCCAACGCGGGAGGTGAACCTGCAGGGCATCCGGGCGGTGGTCCGGAGCGGGGCGGATGTGCTCATTACTCCTCACATCCATCCCGAGTGTTGCAAGGCCTTGCAGGCGCTGGCGGTCGCCATCTACCTGGCTCCTGAGGGAATCACCGTCCGCGAGGCGCTCGAGCGATACAGGCAGGGGGAACTAGAACCCTTGGTGATGTGAGTCTCTGGTGCGAAATATGGCCGGAGAATGGACAAGCAACTTGTTGCATTTTGCATTAGATTGTGCTACACTATATATGAATAGTCAACTGCCCACCATCGTTCACTCCGTCGCACGGTTGGCGCAAGTCAGCACAAAACCTCGCCGTGCACAATGCAAGAACTTGCTGCGTTCCAACTGGCAGCCCGCTGCCAGAATAAGCGACCAGATGGCTCGCACGAACCATTCTGCCTGGAGCTCTTCCGCCGTGCCATCCTGGAGAACTGTTCCCTATGCTGGCATTACGTCTACTGCCAGTACTATGCGCTGGTACGCTACTGGGTTTCCCGGCGCTCCCCGCCTGACCCCGATGAGATTGACGATCTGACCCAGGAGGCCTTTACGGCTTTCTGGCGCTCCTATACCTCAGACAAGTTGGCCCGCGCCCGGGGATTGGGAGACGTCCTCTCATATCTCAAGTCCTGTGCCGGTTCCGCCGTCGCCCAGGCGCGCCGCAAGGCGGAAAGGGCGATCCTGGAAGCGGAATGGGATGAGTGGGTTGTGGACTCGGATGCCTCCGCCTACTCGGCCGAAGCAGCCGCCATGCAACGGATGTCGGCCCAGGAGTTGTGGGAGGCCGTCGAAGCCTGTTGTAACGGCGAACGCGAGCGTGTGCTGGTGCGCCTCATGTTCCGGGAAGGCCTGAAACCCCGCCACATCCCCGAGCAGTTCCCTGACCTGTTTCCTGACGTATCCGACGTATACCGCGTCGGACGCAATCTCCTTGAGCGCTTGCGCCGCCATCTGGCGCGAGGGGACATGCCCGAAAACGGGCAAAACGGGCATTTGATAGGGTAGGAGGATGGCAGTGGAATTCGAACGTCATCTGCACCAGGTTCTGTACCGCTTCGATTGTCCCTCGCCGGACCTGTTGCGCGACTACTACTGGGGCTATCTGCTGGCGGGTGAGCGGAAGCAGGTCGGGACACATCTGGTCACTTGCTCTCACTGTGCGGCGGAATTGGCCGACTTGGCCAGGTTTGTGGCGGCCGACCGTGCGGAGTCTTCGAGCACACTGCTGGCCCGCGCTCGGCAGGCCGCCGCCCAGGTGCGCCTGATCGTGGCGCAACTGGTCTCGCCTGGCCTGTCGCCGGTGCCGGCCCTGCGGGGTGAGACTCGAGACGTGCTCCTGTTCGACGCCGAGGGCGTCGCGTTGAGCGTCAACCTCGAACAGGAAGGCACAGGCACGTACACGCTCTTCGGCCAGATGCTGTCACCGGAACCAGGTGTCCTCGCCAGTGGTTACGCGCGGTTGATAGCCCGTGAAGAGGAGATTGACCCTGTTCAGACGCCGCTCGACGCCAACGGCGGGTTTGCGCTCCCCAATCTACGTCCTGGCATATATCAACTCATTGTCTGTGCGCCAGATCGGCGCATTGTGGTGCCCACTCTGGCGCTGAAAGCGGAGCCATAGCGATGGACGACGGACTGCTGGACGAGTTGCAGGCCGCTCCCGACGATGAGAGCCTGCGGGCCTTGATCGCGGCCCGCGCGCTGGGCGTTGAGACCGTCGAGGCGCTCAAAGCCCATTCAGCCTCTTTTTACTTCGATCATCCCGCCGAAGCATTGCGCAACGCCAGAATCGCTCACAGGTTGGCCATGTTGCTGCCTGATCCTGCACCGGCACTGGGCCGGTGGACACTGGCGAATGCGCTCCTATTCGCAGACCGTTACCGGGAGGCGGCTGACCTCTTCGACCGTGCCCGTGCCGACTACCTGGCATCAGGCCGCACCCTGGACGCAGCGCGCATGGGCGTGGGCCACGTGTGGGCGCTGGCGTACACGGGGCAGTTCGAGCGCGCGTCGGAACTGGCCGCGGAGGTCGAGCCCACCCTCACTGCGGCTGCCGAGACTGATCCCACCGATCATCGTCGCCTGGGCGAGTTGCTCAACAACATCGGCATTCTGTACGACCTGCTGGGCCTGTACGAGGAAGCGCTGGCGGCCTACGACCGCAAACTGGAGATCGCGCGCGCACTGGACAATGAGTTGGACGCCGCCCGCGCGCAACACAACCGCGCTTGTGCGCTGACTTACCTCAACGCCTTCGACGAGGCGCTGGCGGCCTTTCGGGAGGCCGAAACGGGCTTTCTGAACGCCAGGGTGACGGCCGACCTGGCCCGGCTGGCCTACAACCGGGGTACGCTCTACGCCCACCGGGAGCGGTACGCCGAGGCCGAGGCTGAGTTTGTGGCGGCGGGCGAGTGGCTGAGCACGCTGGACGGCACCGACCAGGCCCGCGCTGCCCTCACCGTGTACCGGGCCCTGGCGCGGCTGCAGAGTGGCGTGACACCGGATGGTGTATTGCTCGACGAACTGGCTGCCGCTCAAACCAGCCTGGCGGCCCACGGCCCGCTCTTCGAGGAGGGGCTAGCATGGCTGGGGCTGGGGCGCTGCCACGTGGCGCTGGGCGACCTGCCGGCCGCCCAGCACGCCTTCGAGCAGGCGCTGGCACTGGCCGAATGGGGCGCGGACCGCCCGCTGGCGTGGGAAGCGCTGCATTACCTGGGGAATCTGGCGGAAGTGCGCTCCGACGCGGCTGCTGCTATCGCGTTTTACGAGCGAGCGCTCGCGCAGATCGAAGCCATCCGGCGTGATCTGCACGTCGAAACCTTTCGGGCCGGCTTCCTGGCCGATAAATTGGCCGTCTATGGGGATCTGGCGCTGCTTCACGTGCGGTCGGGTCGCCTGGAAGATGCGTTCACCGTCATCGAACGGGCCAAATCCCGCCTGTTGGCCGAACGGCTGGCCGGCCGCCTGAGCGATGAGATGGCTGCCTTGCCTACCTCTGACGATCCCCATACCCAGGCATTGGCCCTGCGCCTGCGAGACTTGTTGGTACGCCTGGAGCAACTGTATGGGCAGGCGAGTGTGGATGAGGTGAGCGAGCGCGGCGGGACGTGGTCGGTGGCGCCTGATCCAGGTACGCTGGTACCGCTGAAACAGTTAGAGGGGGAAGTCCTGGACCTGGTGCGGAAGATGGAACGTGGCCGCTCCTTGCTTTCTCCTCTGGCAACCGGTCACATTGTTCCATTCCAGGATGTGCAGGCCCTGTTGCAGGATGCCTGCCTGCTTCAGTATCACATCGCACGCGGGCGGGTGTGGGCCTGCGTCGTAGATGGCACGGGGGTACGGGCCCATCACGACCTGGCGCTTCTTGCCGATGTCGAAGCAGCCCGGCGACGGTTCTCGGCGGCCGTGGAGCGGGCGCTGGGGCTCGCCTCCGGCTATGGCCTGGAAACGTTGACGCACTACCTGCCCGCACTCCTGGCCGATGTCCAGGCCCAGCTATCGGCGCTCTATGACCTGCTCTTACGTCCGCTGGTCCCTGATCTTCCGCCGGGTGCAGTGCTGATCGTCTCACCCGATGGCCCGTTGCATTACGTGCCTTTCCACGCCCTGCACGATGGCACGGCCTACCTGGTCGAACGGCGTGTCTTCAGTTACACCCCCAGCGCCACCGTGCTGGATTTGTGTGCCCGGCGCACCGCCACGGGCCAGGGGATGCTCGTGACGGGCTACGGTGGCGACCGGCTGGTCCAGGTCAATGCCGAGGTTGAAGCACTGATCGGATTGTTCCCCGCGGCGGATGTGCTGCGCGAGGCGGAAGCGACGGCCGAACGATTGTTGGCCCGCGCTCCCCGCTACCGTGTGCTGCACCTGGCAACGCACGCCCGCTTCCGTACCGACAATACGATGCTCTCATCGCTCTCGCTGGCCGACCGGCGGCTGACGCTGGCTGAGATCGCCCGCCTGCGGCTGGGGGCCGAGTTGGTCGCGCTGAGCGGCTGCGAGACGGGACATGGCCGGCTGTACGGCGCCGACCTGATCAGCCTGGCGTGCGGTTTCCTGGGGGCCGGCGCACGGTCGCTCCTGGTGAGCCTGTGGCGCGTGGACGACGCGACGACGGCGCGGCTGATGGGGGCTTTCTATTGCGCGTTGCAGCGCGGAGAGGGGCGGGCAGCCGCACTCCAGGCGGCGCAACTGGAACTCCTGGCCCTGGGGCGTGAGCAGCCAGCAGACTATGGCGCGTACTGCCACCCTGCCTATTGGGCACCTTTTGTGCTGATCGGCGAGTGGGGCAGGCTTTCTAGCCTGCCGAGTGGGGCAGACTTTCCAGTCTGTCACGTGGAGCAGGCTTTCCAGCCTGCCAGCGTCTGCCAGGGAGGATAGACAATGCATAAAATAGTACTCACTCTCGGATTGGCATGTGGATTCTTGCTTCTGTTGACGTTGGTGTTGCATGTGCAGGCTGTGCCGATGGCACCGGCTGGCCGCCACTGCGGCGGTGCCGGTCCCCTGCCGGTGAATGATCCGGACTATTGCGGCTGCACCTGGGGTGAGGTGCTCTTCCACGGGCAGCCGGTACCGGGTGCGACGGTCACGCTCGCCTTCGGCGGCGGTACCACGACCACTGTAACCGGCTTCGGGCCGGCGGAGCAGTGGCTGTACTATGACAAGACAGCGTATGGTCTGGGCGCTCGCCGGGGGGATGTGCTGACGCTGACCGCCCACTTCTGCGGGCAGACGATCGCCCGGTCCTTTCGGGCCTGGCCCGACTCGGATGGAGAGCAGCACGTCGCGCTGGCGTTTCCGGAGCAGGGCGTGTGGAGCCCGTGGGTGACGGGTGGCTACACCCGCGCCCTGGCGCTGGCCGGAGACGTGGTGTGGGCCGGCGGGCCGGCGGGCGTCATCTCGATCAGCATGAGCACCGGTGTTAGCGTGGTCCATACACTGCCCTGGGCCACTCCACTGGTGCGGGCACTGGCCGTGGTCACCCCTGGGCACATCTGGGCGGCCGGCGGTAGCGGGGTGGCCGAGTTCGACGGCAGTGCCTGGCATAGCCACACGATCCCACTGCCCGGCACACCTCGGGCGCTGGTGGTGGACAAAGCCACTGATGCAGTGTGGGTGGGTGGGGGCGATGATGCACAGGGAAGCGTCGCCGTCTACCGTGCTGGCACCTGGCAAACAGCGGGCACGTTCCCTGCCCCGGTCACCGCCCTGGCAGTAGACGATGATGGGCGCGTATGGGCCGGCACCTGGGGGGAGGGAGTGTACCGGCAGGACGGGAGTGGCGGTTGGAGCCGGATGCAGTGCACACTGGCCTCGAACTATGTGGTGGCGGCGGTGGCCGGCGGAGGAGGGGTATGGTTCGGCACAGAACCTTATGCGACTAATGGGATACCACGTGGTGGCATCGTCCGCTACTATCCGGCAACGGGGACCTGCCAAGTGTACACCGTCGCCCATGGTTTGCCGGCCATTACCCTGGCTGAGGAGCTTGAGGCTCCGGCCTCGGTCTACGCGCTGGCACGAGGAGTGGATGGTACGGTGTGGGCTGGGACGGCCCACGGTGTGTGGTTCCCGCCCTGTGAAGGCTGGTGGGCCGGATACACCACGACCCACGGCCTGCGGCCGGGAGGGGTACAGGCCCTCGTCGTGGGGAGTGGGACGGCGGTGGCCGCCACTTCGCTCGGCCTTGACCGGCTCGACCCGGCCGCCGACTCCGGTTTGTGGCCTGTGGCGCAGATTACAGACGTCTCGCCACTGGTGCTGGCCAGGGAGACGACGCTCACGCTGCGTGGGGGCGGCTGGGACAGAGACGAAGACGGCGCTCGTATTGTGGCCTGGGATTGGTCGTCGTCGCTGGACGGATCAATGTGCACCTCTGGCACTTGCGTGTTGTCAGGCACGTTGTTCACCTCGGGCACCCACACCATCGCGCTGCAGGTGGAGGACGACGAGGGTATGTGGTCGGCCCCTGTCACGTGTCCGCTGATGGTGGAACCCCGGTTCGTGTTCCTGCCGCTTGTCCTGAAGCAACTGGCTGGAGATTGCCTTCCAGTTTTCAACGCCTGCCCCGACATCGGGCAGCGTGGTACTTGTGGTAGCCGGGCAAGATGATGGCTATCGGTTACCGTTCAATGTCCTCTTGCGTCGCCGACCTTGCTTGTCACATCTCCCAAACGGGAAGATCTCGCAAGTCGTAGATCCACTACTTGAGCACAATTGAAGAAAGCCGTGCCAGCGCCGACCACGATGGGGCCTGCGAGATGCATGCCTTCTGTGCCTCGGCTAGTCCGGCCACGGACATTGCTGGCCATCTGGCGGTGCGGCCGGTAACCACACCTATGCCATTGTCTCTCGGGGGGTGCAACGATGATCAAGTTCAAGCGATTCCTGCTGATCTTGGGGCTGGGCCTATGCCTGGCCGGTGCCACGGGACTCTCCCGGGGCCAGGGTGCGGAAGAAGGCTGGCAGGTGTACACCAACGCTGACTACGTCAACGATCTGGCGCTGGAAGGGGGCGGGGCGCTGGGTGGAGGGTATACCTGGGTTGCGACCGACGGAGGTGTGGTCTGCTACGGCGCCAGCCAGCAAGTCCAGTTCACTACCCTCGACGGCCTGGCAGATAACCGTGTCAATGGCATCGCCGAGGACAGCGGAGGACGATGGTGGTTCGGTACCTATAGTGGTGGGGTGAGCATGCTGGACGACGGGGACACGCCCTTTGATAAAGGGGATGACGCCTGGACCTCGTTCACTACTACAGATGGCCTGGCGGATATCCACGTCGACACTATCGTCGAGGACAGCAGGGGGCGGTTGTGGTTCGGTACAGAAAGTCGCGGTGCCAGTGTGTTGGACGACGGAAGCACGCCCTTTGACAAGATGGACGACACCTGGGCTACCTTCACCACTGCCGATGGCCTGGCACACAACAACGTTTATGTCATCGCCGCAGACGACAGGGGCCACCTGTGGTTCGGCACGTATGATGGGGTAAGCGTGCTGGACGACGGTGGGACGCCCTTTGACAAAGAGGGTGACACCTGGACCTCCTTCACCACCGCCGATGGCCTGGCGTATAAAGGCGTCAGGGCCATCACCGAG
>Ga0315289_10012424_pt1 | contig 11991 bp, 10 predicted proteins | sample YL17G11_40_MG_FD_203452 | JGI IMG/M metagenome (GOLD analysis project Ga0315289, IMG submission 203452) | Sediment microbial communities from Yellowstone Lake, YNP, Wyoming, USA - YL17G11_40 | ecosystem: Environmental > Aquatic > Freshwater > Lake > Sediment | place: USA: Wyoming | collected...
GCTTGGAAGAGTTAGAGAGGCGAAGCCAAGCTCAATGCTGATCCCCCTCTCCTTCTCCTCTTTGAGCCTGTCCGTATCGATGCCGGTGATGGCCTTGATGAGCGCTGTCTTACCATGATCGACATGTCCGGCTGTGCCCATGATGAAATGCTTCATAAGACTTAAATAACAGACTACCTAGCGTTTAACAATAACAAAAAATTCCTTCCTGCGAATTCATCGATAAGATACCACGTCTCCGCTGGAAGTGAACTGCAGGAGATGGAATTTCTCCGTTCGGCAGATAGACTCCCGTTCCACCTTCCGGGTCTCATTTTCTCAAAGGGAAAAAGGCATGTCCGAAAACTGACGGTTTTCAGGCGTTCATGTCCTCTGCAGTCAAGCGAATTTCATAAGTCATCTACTGATCAAGAGGAGATAAGTGGCCTGAAACCGCATTTTAATATGCAGATGCAACCCTAGTTCACAAGACGGACATGCCGGATGCAGTTCCCTTCTTGACTTTTCAATCTGATCCATGAAGAAAGCACGCTTTTCCAGTAACCGTTCATCTTTCAGATTTCAATGCCTTAGCCTGTAACTTATCGTGAGACGATAATTCTCCGCTTGAAATGACCAGATTAAATTTGTTAGCATTAATTTCTTTTTAAAAGGATCACGGGTTCTATGAGGATACTTGGTCTCGATTACGGCAGTAAAAGAATAGGCGTCGCTGTTTGCGATGAGCTTGGAATGACGGCCCAGGGGCTCGCCACCATTGCCCGAAAGAATCGCAGGCAGGATATGGAAGAGATTGCCGGATTCATCAGGACTTATAATGTGGAGAAAATTGTGATCGGCTATCCCATAAGACTTGATGGCACTGAAGGCATTCAGTGCGAAAAAATCAGCAAATTTGCTTCTCTCATGGAATCCACATTCTCTCTGCCTGTTATCAAATGGGATGAAACGCTTTCAACAAAGGAGGCAGAAGAAATCCTCATTCGGGCTAACATAGCCAGAACCAGGAGAAAGAATATAGTGGATAAGCTCGCCGCCAGTTTGATTCTCCAGGGATATCTGGATGCCCAGGAACGCCGCAACAAATCTCAGTAGTTATCAGGCGGACTAATTGTATGAGAATCCGAACTACAACTCGTAAACACAGAAAAAACCCTGCCGTCCTCTTCATGGTCATAATCTTTTTTGTTCTGTTGGCGGGTCTCTACTATGCCTTAAGTCCCACAGACCGTCGTAATGAGATCGTCACAGTTGATATTCCCAGAGGGACGAGTTTCCTCCGATCAGTTGACCTGCTTGAAAACGCGGGGCTCATAAAGAATAAATATCTGTTTTATGCATTGGTGATTGCAAGAAATGCACAGGGCAACATAAGGGCAGGTGAATATGAACTGGCAACATCTATGTCACCGCTGGATATCATCAATAAGCTGGTGAAGGGCGATATTATTTCATATAAAGTTACCATTCCCGAGGATTTCACGGTCCTGGAGGTTGCAGCTCGTCTGGCCTCTTACAAATTAGTCGACGAGAAGGCGTTTGTGTCCCTCTCCGGAGATGCAACGTTCATTGCCTCATTAGGCATAGAGGGCAGAAGCGCCGAAGGATATCTGTATCCCGATACATACATATTTGACAAATCGATGGGTGCAAAAGACATAATCAAGATCATGGTTAATCAATTCTGGAAAACATTTACCCATGAGATGCAAGAAAGGGCAGAAGAACTTGGTATGTCGATGCCCCAAGTTGTTACGCTTGCTTCCATAATCGGCAAAGAATCGGGGTTTAAAGATGAAAAACCCTTAATATCAGCCGTTTTCCATAATAGACTAAAAAAAATGATGAGACTGCAAAGCGATCCTACGGCCGTTTATGATCTCAAGTCCATTACAAGAGTAATAAAGAGAAAGCACCTTCTTAGAAAGACACCGTATAATACATACATAATCAATGGATTGCCTCCCGGCCCCATCGCAAATCCGGCCATCGATTCATTGCAGGCAGCCCTCTACCCCGCCTCTGTCAATTACCTGTACTTCGTTTCCAATAACGACGGCTCCCACAACTTCTCATCCAGCCTCTCCGCTCATAATAGAGCAGTCATAAAATATCAAATTGACAGAAAAAAAGAGTAATTTTTTTCTTGACAAACAAATTTTCCCTCCTTATAGTTAGGCCAAGTGGAGTAAAGTGGCTTATTGTGGAGGGAAACTATCGTGTCCGTCTTCAGGGGTCAGTATCATCATTCCATAGATGCCAAAGGCCGGATCATCTTTCCCGCAAGACTGCGGGAAGTCTTCGCCGAGAAATATGACAGCAGGCTGGTAATTACAAACTGGGACACCTACCTGATGGTCTTTCCCTATGACGAATGGCGGATTCTCGAGGAAAAGGTCAGCCATCAGTCTCTACTCAGAAAAGAAGTCAGAGCCTTTCAGCGTTTCTTCATGTCCGGCGCTGTTGATTGCTCCTTCGACAGTCAGGGCAGGGTCCTCATTCCTCCCAACCTTAGAGAATATGCGGGTCTTGAGAAAGATATAGTTCTGGCAGGTATGATTAAGGTCATAGAGATATGGAGCATAGAACGTTTCGATGAAGAGATGAAGAGAAGCGCAATCGATATCGACAGCTTCAGCAAATATATGGCGGATCTGGGAATATAGAAAAAGGCCCATGTAATGTGCTCCTTTCATATACCCGTCATGCAGAGAGAAGTTGTTGAGTCCCTTCGATGCCGTCCGGGAGGCATCTATATTGATGGGACTGTGGGAGGAGGAGGACATGCCGGCGAGATTCTTCGACATACCGCACCAGACGGATTATTGATAGGCATAGATGTCGATGAAGATGCGCTCCGGGAATCGGAAGAGCGATTAAGGCCCTTTGGCCGCAGGAAGATCCTCGTAAAGGGCAATTTCGCAGATATAGATGCAATCTTAGAATCGTTGAATATCAGGGAAGTTGATGGCATCCTGCTCGACTTGGGGGTATCTGCTCATCAGCTGAAAACAGCCCGCAGGGGCTTCAGCTTTTCTCTAAATGCTGCCCTCGATATGCGCATGGATCAGAGCCGAGGTCTCTCTGCTTACGATATTATCAACACATTTCCGGAAAAAGAGTTGGAAAGGATCATCAAGGATTATGGCGAGGAGATAATGGCAAGCAGGATTGTAAAGATGATCTCCATGCGAAGAAAAACGTCTCCCATCAAAACAACGGCAGAACTTGCCGATGCTATTGTCAAGGCCTTACCCTCCCCATTCAAGACAAAGAGAATTCATCCCGCAACTCGAACCTTCCAGGCAATCAGGATATATGTCAATAACGAGCTTCTAAATCTTCATGATGCCGTAAATCGCGGAGTGGATGTACTCAGGACGTCGGGGCGCTTTTCCATCATATCGTTTCACTCCCTGGAAGACAGGATTGTTAAAGACGGCTTCCGCTCGTGGGAGAAGGGATGCATCTGCCCCCCGTCCTTACCTGTGTGCGCCTGTCATAGAAAAACCAAGTTGAAGATATTGACCAGAAAACCGATAACACCTGCGGCTTCTGAAATTGAATCTAATCCGCAGGCAAGAAGCGCCAAGCTAAGAGCGGCCGAGAGGATTTAAAAAATGCAGTCGGAAGAAGTCATTCATGGAAATGTCTGCGATGTAGAGAAGGTTTCCACTCAGATAAAATATTCGAATTTTATCTTTGTCACTTTAGTGCTCATGGCAGTCGCCCTTATCTATGTGTGGTCACATATCCATATGACGGAGCTGGAGTACATGGTTGCAGCGGAAATGAGTATAAAGGAAAAACTTGTCGAGGAACAGACGAAGTTGAAGGTTGAGATCGCAACCTTGAAATCACCGCAGCGACTTGAGTCAATAGCGAAAGAGCAATTGCAGATGACGTATCCTACAAGGGATCAGTTCATAATCCTCAATAACGATGATACGGCAAGCGCTAATAAAACGGGTTCCTAATAATCAGGAAGTGCAGCAATGACGGGTGAACCAAAAAAATGGCTGAGATTCAGGATTGTTACGGTACTGGTATTTTTCTTGGTGCTTTTTATTGCCCTCATATCGAGGGCGTTCCAGATTCAGGTACTTTCCGGAAAGCTCCTGAAAACCCTTGCCGATAGGCAACACATAAAGACGCTGCAGATTGAACCGGAGAGGGGCATTATCTTTGATCGCAACGGCGAGAAACTCGCCGCGAGCACTATGGTGAGTTCCGTCTTTGCTGACCCATCGAAGATAAGCAATTCCTCTGAAATCGCCGAAGTATTAGCCCCGATTCTCAATATAGATAAGGAAACTATTACAAAAAAGCTTTCAGGCTCAAAAAATTTCTGCTGGTTAGCGAGAAAAATCCCTCCCGACCAGGCGAGCAGAATAGAGGCCCTGAATATCGATAACGTCTTCTTGATTAAGGAACCGAAACGCTTTTATCCAAACGGGGAACTGGCCGGCCGCCTTATCGGCTTCGTAGGATTGGACTACACCGGCCTCGAGGGACTGGAGCTCAAATATGATAACTACTTGAAGGCAACGCCGGAAAAGCTAATCTGGGCGCGGGATGCAAGGGGGAACCGATTGTATCCGCGGATTGAAAAACCCGTCGTACGACAGGAAGAAGGATATAATCTCATTTTGACAATCGACAGCCGCATCCAGCATATCGTTGAATCGAATTTGCAGGAAGCGATTACGGCGAAAGGTGCAAAGGGCGGCTTCGTCGTCGTCATGGACCCCAAGACCGGCGAAATACTCGCCCTCGCCGATCAACCGGGCTTCGATCCAAACAAATTTTCCAGCTACAACCTTGGCAAGGGGAAAAACAAGGTTATCACTGATTGTTTCGATCCGGGCTCAACATTCAAGCCTTTTCTCGCAGCGGGCGCCCTCGAGGAAGGCATAGTCAAGGAAACGGACAGATTTAACTGTGAAAATGGAACATATGTGGTATCAGACAGGACCTTCCACGAGGCAAACAAAAAGAAGTACGGATCTCTTACATTTCACGATGTGCTGAAGTATTCAAGCAATATCGGATGCGTGAAGATCTCCGAAAGGCTGAAGAAAGAAAAATTCTACCATTATATTACACAATTTGGCTTTGGCTCAAAGACGGGGATCGATCTTCCCGGCGAGGTCAGCGGACTATTGAGGCCGCAGCAAAACTGGACAAGGGTTGATACGTCGACCATTGCCTTCGGACAGGGTATTTCTGTCACAGCCATTCAGCTTATCACAGCCCTTTCTGCCATAGCAAACGAAGGCATGCTGATGAAGCCCCATATCGTGCGTGCAGTTGTCAACAAGCAGGGACAGATTATTAAGAAAGTCGCACCCACTCCTGTGAGACAGGTCATATCGCCGAAAACGGCGAAAAGACTTACGGCCATTCTGAAAGATGTAGTCGGAGATGACGACGGAACCGGCAAGAAAGCCCAGATTCCGAACGTTGCCGTGGCAGGCAAAACGGGAACTTCCCAAAAGTTTGATTTTTCCCGACGTGTCTATTCTTCTGAAAGGGTCCGCACCTCCTTTATGGGATTCTTCCCCGCCGAAGATCCGCAGGTTGCCATTCTGGTGACACTCGACGAGCCGCAGAGGGATAAGTGGGGCGGATTGGCCGCAGCTCCCGTTTTCAAAAATATTGGCGAACAGATCTTGACATGTTTCAAAACAGATATTAAGGAAGCTCCTTTCCCCGTTCTTGAAGAGGAGAAAACGAACGGTATTAAATTAAAGCTCGTGTCTGCACCTCAAATAATAAGCAGGCACGCCGATATGGAAAATGACATGGATGAGCCGTTCATGCCGGATTTCACCGGAATGACCATTAGAGATGTACTGAAGAAGGCAAGGGAAAAAGGGCTTGATATAAAAGTAGCAGGGACTGGCTGGGCAATGAGTCAGGAGCCTAAGCCCGGCATGCCCATACGTAATCATCGATCCTGCGCTGTTTCTTTCAGCACGGGCTATTGAGGAACCAATGTGCAAATACAGGCTGTGATAAAGGATATCGATATCATCCAGGTCTCTGGAGTCCTTTCAGGAGAAGTCTCAGCCATTTGCTATGATTCAAGAAACTGTGAGAAAGACAGCCTGTTTGTGGCTGTAAGCGGTCTCAAGCTCGACGGTCATGCATATATAGAAGAAGCAGTTGACCGGGGCGCAAAATTCGTCGTTCACGAAAAAGATTATTCCCCGCCGCCCGGAGTAACCTCTATCAGGGTCCTCAACTCGCGCGCGATCCTCGGCGTCCTTGGAAAGAATTTTTACAACGACCCTTCCTCCCGCCTTTGTCTTATAGGTGTCACGGGGACAAACGGAAAGACAACGGTGACCTACTTACTGGAAGCCATACTTAAGGCCTCGGGATTCTCCGTCGGCGTATTGGGAACGGTCAACTACCGGTTTAATAATAAAGAGATGCCTGCCCCGCATACGACACCGGAGTCATATGAACTGCAAAACATATTGAGAATTATGGTCGATCAAGGCGTCACCCACGTTGTTATGGAGGTTTCTTCTCACGCAGTTGATCTAAGAAGGGTCGATGAATGCTCTTTCGACATGGGCATCTTCACGAACCTCTCGCAGGACCATCTGGATTATCATAAGACTTTGGAGAGTTATTTCCAGGCGAAGAAGCGCTTCTTTGCAGAGATTATCCCGGCAGGTAAAAAAAATTATGCATACAGGATGATCATTAACGGAGACGACGCTTGGGGGCAGAGAATCGTTGATGAGATAGGTTCAAAACTCCCTTACCGTACATTCTGCATTGAAAATAAATGCGATATGACTGCGGAGCGATACGCATTTTCTTTGGAAGGGACGAGGACTGATATAAATGCAGGCGGCAACCGCTTTGCCATATTTTCCCCGCTCATCGGAAAATTCAACCTGTACAATATACTGGCTTCCGTGGCAGCAGCCTCCTTGCTTGGCATACCTGAAAGCTTCATTTGTGCTGGTGTAGAAAATTTAAGAAATGTGCCGGGGCGGCTTGAAAAGGTAAGCGTTCCCGGCGAACCTGAGGTCTTTGTCGACTACGCGCATACTGAAGATGCCCTGAAGCGGGTGTTACAGAATCTATCCCCGTTCAAAAAGGGGCGCATCATCACGGTATTCGGCTGCGGTGGCGACAGGGACCGCGGGAAAAGACCCCTTATGGGAAAGGCCGTGACGGCTTGGAGCGACCTGGCCATTCTGACTTCGGATAATCCAAGAACGGAAGACCCGCTCTCCATTATCGGGGAAATAGAAAAGGGGATGGGCGGAAACTCCACCAGGAAGCTACTTCCCGGAGAGCTTAAAAAAAATGCAAATGAAAAAGGTTATGTAGTGATCCCCGATCGCAGGGAGGCGATCGAAACGGCAGTCACCATTGCCGACAATTCAGATATCATACTCATCGCCGGCAAGGGACATGAGAATTATCAGATCATCGGAGAAAAGAGGATACCCTTTGACGACAGGCATGTTGCCAGGGAAGCCTTAATGAATAAACGCCATGAGGCAGAACATTGAAAGCGGAGCTATCAATCGCCGAGTTGGACGGCAATGAAGTCTTAAATGCCACAGGGGGAACTTTGGCAAGCGGTGGCACAGACACACTATTTAAGGTAGTATCTACTGATTCAAGGCAGATATCGCGGGGAAGTTTGTTTATCCCCCTCATAGGAGAAAAATTTGACGGCCATGATTTTATCGCTGCTGCAGTAAAAAATGGGGCTTCCGGCTTCCTGGTAGAGAAGGGCTCCGAAAATAAAATAAGAGAGAAGTTTCCAGATACAACCATCATCCGTGTTGACGATACCCTGAAGGCCCTCGGGGATATAGCCCATTTCTGGCGAAAGAAATTTAGAGTCCTCGTAGTCGCCATCACGGGCAGTTCCGGAAAAACAACGACGAAGGAAATGCTGGCAGGTATTGCGGGACTCACGAAAAAAATTATCAAGGCACAGGGAAATTACAACAACCTTATCGGTCTTCCCATGACCGTTCTCAATATCAACGCCCAGCATGAACTGGCCATCCTGGAGATGGGTACAAACACAAGGGGAGAAATCCGCAGGCTGACTGAAATCGCAGAACCTGACATCGGACTGATCACCAATATAGGCCCGGCGCATCTCGAAGGCTTCAAATCAGTTGAGACGGTGCGGGAAGAGAAACTGGATCTCTTTCGGAACATGCCGGACGCCGGAGTTGCCATCATAAATCTCGACGATGAGAGACTGCTCGTAACCGACAAAGACTGGCGCGGGAAAAGGGTAACATTCGGCTTCCGAAGAGATGCCGACGTCTCGGCAGAAGACACCGAGACGAAGGGAATGAACGGGGTAGGCTTTACCATTAGAATGGGTAGTTTCAGGCAGGGAATAACCCTGTCAACTGCAGGAAATCACAATGTCTATAATGCCCTTGCTGCCGCTGCATCTTCCTGGGCTCTGGGTATTGACTTCCCTACGATCTGTCAGGGATTAACGGCATTCCAACCTATCTCCGGGCGCATGGAGATACATAGGTTGACAAACGGAGCATTCATTATCAATGATACGTACAATGCCAACCCTGCATCTTTCGGGGAAGCCCTCAAGACTCTGAGAGACTTGAAGGGAAATCAGAAGAGCACAGTAATCATGGGTGACATGCTTGAACTTGGAGACCAGGCGGAGGCATTGCATGAAGGTATCGGGAGTCTTATGGCAGACACTGGGGTGGACACCATTTACCTCAGAGGAAGGCTCTCCCCGGCGACGGCAGCGGGGGCACTGAAAAGAAAAATGTCAAAGGGTCAGATAGTTTTTTTTGAAACCCCTGATGAAATCATAGACCGTCTGGCCTCTCATGTAAAGAAAGGTGACTGGATTCTCGTTAAAGGGTCGAGGCAGACAAGAATGGAACAGGCTCTAGAGAAAATTATTGAAGCCTTTGGCATTGAGGAAAGCGGAGGAAAGAAATGAGAGGAGCTGTAAAATGATCTATCATCTCTTATATCCCCTTCACGATAAATTCTCCTATTTCAATGTCTTTCGGTATATCACGTTCAGAACGATTTACGCTACGGTTACGGCCTTGTTGATCTGCTTTATCATCGGCCCCTGGCTGATCAGGAAACTCCAGTCTCTCCAAATCGGCCAGCCCATAAGGAATGACGGCCCGGACACACATCTTTCCAAAAAGGGAACTCCCACCATGGGAGGCATCCTTATCATTTTTTCTATCGTCATTTCCACCCTCCTATGGGCTAACCTGACAGTCGATTACGTCTGGCTTGTTATCATGGTCATTGTCGGCTATGGACTCATAGGGTTCATGGATGACTATAGAAAACTCACACGCCAGGACAGCCGGGGAATCTCAGGAAAGGTGAGACTTATAGGAGAAGTCGCCATAGCGCTGTTTGTCAGCATTATTCTCTATATCAAACCGGGCTTTACTTCCAATGTGACGATTCCCTTTTTTAAAACAGTGCTCCCCGATCTTGGATGGGGGTATGTAGTACTGTCGACATTCATCATCGTAGGCGCCGCGAACGCCGTAAACCTGACAGACGGCCTCGACGGTCTTGCCATTGGTCCTGCAATTACATGTTTCATGACGTATCTTCTCTTTGCCTATTTTGCCGGCAACGTAAAAATTGCAGGCTACCTGCAAATCCCCTATGTCGCGGGAACGGGGGAACTTGCCATATTATGCGGCGCCACAGTGGGGGCCGGCCTTGGCTTTCTCTGGTACAACTCTTATCCCGCCCAGGTATTCATGGGAGACGTGGGCTCTCTCGCCCTCGGCGGCACCCTAGGCACACTCGCCATACTTACGAAACAGGAAATTCTTCTTGCCATAGTGGGCGGAATATTTGTCCTGGAGACCTTTTCCGTTATATTTCAGGTTGGCTGGTTCAAAATGTCCAACGGCAGACGCATCTTCAGAATGGCGCCTCTTCACCATCACTTCGAGCTCAAGGGCTGGGCTGAACCGAAAGTCATTGTCCGCTTCTGGATAATTTCCATTCTTCTGGCCCTCGTGGCAATCAGTACCCTGAAATTGAGATGAGACAAATCTTATGAATCTTAAAGGGCAAAGGATATTAGTCATAGGACTGGGAAAGACAGGAATCGCTTCAGTTCGGTTTCTTATGGGGCAAGGCGCCAACGTCACAGCGACCGATGAGAAGCCTCAATCAGAGTTGAAGGACGCCGTTCGTGAGCTTGGCAGCCTGACTGTGAATCTGGAATTTTGCAAGTATAACACGGATGTCTTGTCTCGAGTGGATATGATTGTGCCCTCCCCCGGTGTACCGCCTTCCAACATTATTCTCGCCGAAGCGGAGAGGAGGAAAATACCGATAATAAGTGAGATCGAACTCGCTTACAGATTCTTAAAGCCGCCGCTCATTGCAATTACCGGCACGAACGGGAAGACAACCACAACCACCCTGATTGGACATATCCTGGCAAAGGATGGGAAAAGGGTCTTTGTGGGAGGAAACATTGGAAATCCCCTGGTCGGCTACATTGACGGAAAGCAGGACGACGATTATGCAGTCGTTGAGGTGAGCAGTTTCCAGTTGCAGTGGATTCAGTCTTTCCACCCCTTTATATCTATCCTCCTGAATACGACCTGCGACCATGTAGATTATCACGGCTCCTTTGAGGCATACCGGGAAATCAAAGAAAGGATATTTGAGAATCAGGGGGGTTCTGATCTTGCTATTCTGAATGCCGATGAACCGAGATCCTTTCTTCTGGCAAGAAACATGGCCGCGAAAGTCCAGTTTTTCAGCACCAAGACCGAGGTGACAAAGGGCATCTTCCTTAAAGACAGAACGCTTGTTCATTATACTGTCTATGGTGATTGCGAAGAGTACCCTCTCGACATAATAAAGATACCGGGCCTTCACAATATAGAAAATGTCATGGCCGCCATAATGGCCGCCAGGTACTGTGGATGCTCGCCCGGGAGTATCATCAGCGCCGTCGGGGATTTCAAGGGCATACCGCACAGGATAGAATTCACGGAAGAAAAAAATGGTGTGGCATTTTATGACGATTCGAAAGGGACCAACGTGGGAGCCGTGGCACGTGCACTGGAAACATTTTCCCGGCCCATCATTCTGCTTATGGGAGGAAGGGACAAGGAAGGCGATTTCGGAACCCTGTCTCCCCTTGTAAAGTCAAAGGTCAAAGAACTGGTTCTTTTCGGCGAGGCGAGAAACAAGATAGACGACCTGATCGGCGGCGCGGTCAAAACATCAAAAACGACAACACTCAAAGAGGCGATTGAGTTGGCCTATCGGCATTCTTCACCGGGGGACGTTGTCTTGCTCTCTCCCGGCTGCGCAAGCTTTGATGAGTTTTCCAATTATAAAGAACGGGGAAGGTTTTTTAAAGATGTGGTCAAGGGTCTCTAAATCATTCAAAATGCCTCCGCAGGAAAAGGCCATCGACATTATCCTCCTGCTGGTCACGCTGATCCTGGTCACCATAGGTACCGTGATGATCTACAGCTCAAGCTCCATACTTGCCATGAAGAAGTTTAACGACGGGCAGTATTTTCTCAAGAAGCAGATATTCTTTGTGCTCCTCGGCCTAGGCATCATGGTGCTGATGACGAAGATTCCTTACGACCGACTGAAAAAATTCGCCTATCCTGGCGTCCTTCTATCAGCAATTCTCCTGTCCCTCCTCCTTATACCCCATTTCGGAATCCGTGCCGGGGGCGCTACCAGGTGGCTTAAGCTGGGTTTCTTTTCGTTCCAGGTCACGGAAATGGTCAAGGTATCCATGGTGCTCTTTCTCGCTCATTTCTTGACGAAAAAATACAGCCAGATAACCGATTTTAAACGCGCCATCCTGCTGCCTCTGCTCGTCATACTGTTCATGGTGGGACTGATTCTTCTGGAACCGGATTTTGGAACAGCGGTCATCATAACCTTGATCATGATGTTGATGTTCTACCTTGCGGGCTGCAG
>Ga0315289_10012425_pt1 | contig 11990 bp, 11 predicted proteins | sample YL17G11_40_MG_FD_203452 | JGI IMG/M metagenome (GOLD analysis project Ga0315289, IMG submission 203452) | Sediment microbial communities from Yellowstone Lake, YNP, Wyoming, USA - YL17G11_40 | ecosystem: Environmental > Aquatic > Freshwater > Lake > Sediment | place: USA: Wyoming | collected...
CTCTCTCTCTCTCTCTCTCTCTCTCCACCACCACCTCCACCTCATCCTCAAAACAAGCTCTGCACGCTCGAGCTGTTGTACACCCTCCAGATCGTCTCTCCCAGGAGGTTGGCGACCGACAGCACCGTCAGCTCGGGGAACGCGACGCCCTTGGCGATCGGGATCGTGTTGGTCACGATGACCTCCTGGAAGACTCCCGACGCGAGCCGCTCGGCCGCCGGCGGCGAGAAGACCGCGTGCGTCGTGCACGCGTAGACGGCCGCGGCCCCCTCCTGGTGCAGGCTGCGCGCGGCGTTGGTGATCGTCCCGGCCGTGTCGATCATGTCGTCGACGAGCACGGCCACCTTGCCGCGCACGTCGCCGATCACGTTCATCACCTCGGAGACGTTGTGCGCCGAGCGCCGCTTGTCGACGATCGCCAGCGGCGCGTCGGACAGCTTCTTCGCGAACGCGCGCGCGCGCGCGACGCCCCCCACGTCGGGGCTGACGACGACCAGGTCCCCCGTGGAGATGCGCTTGCTCGCGAGGTAGTCGAGCAGCACCGAGTCCCCGTACACGTGGTCGACCGGGATGTCGAAGTAGCCGACGCATTGGCCCGAGTGCAGGTCCATCGCGAGCACGCGGTCGGCGCCGGCCTCGGTGATCAGGTTGGCGGTCAGCTTGGCCGCGATGCTCTCCCTGCCCTGCGTCTTGCGGTCCGCGCGCGCGTAGCCAAAGTAGGGGAGCACGGCCGTGACGGACCGCGCCGAGGCGCGCTTGCAGGCGTCGATCGTGACGAGCAGCTCCATGAGGTGGTCGTTGACGGGCGGGCAGGTCGGCTGGATCAGGAAGACGTCGCAGCCGCGGATCGACTCCTGCACCTGGACGTAGATCTCGCCGTCGGCGAACCGCTTGATCTTGATCGGCGTCAGGTCCAGGCCCAGGTAGCACGCGACCTCCTGCGCCAGGGCCGGGTTGGACGTGCCCGCGAAGAGGCGCAGGCGCGTGTTGGGCGCGCCCGCCGAGGGGCCGCCGCGGCCGCTGTAGGCCACCGGGCGCGGGGCGAAGTTGGGGACGGGGGGCGGGGGGGGCACGTAGAAGGGCGAGGCGAGGGCCGGGTTGGTCGCCGAGGCGTCCGCGGGGGTGTTGGCCGCGGCGGCGGCGCCCGCCGAGGGCGGGGGCGACGAGGCCTGCCGCTGCGCCTCGAGCAGGTGCGCCGTCGTCGCCGAGGAGGCCGAGAGCGAGGGGGCCCCGGTCCACCCCGGCGGGGCCGAGAGGATGGGCTTGCCCGCCACGCCTCGGGGGATGATGAGGCGGGACGGGGGGGAGGGGGCCCGGGCGGGGGAGGCGGGAGCGGACGCGGAGGGGGCCGCCGAGGCCGAGGCCGAGGGGGGGGCCGCCGGCGACGACGACGAGGCCGGAGCTGCTGCTGCGGCCCCGCTGCTGTTCCTCGCCGAGACGGCCGAGGCGGCGTTCGTCTTCGGCCTGCGGAGGACCGGGGGCTGTGAGGTCGTTTTTGTTTTTGTCTTCGGTTTGGAGAGGGGCACGGGGTTGGAAACAGGAGGGGGGGGTTGAAGAAGAGGAAGAAGAAAGGCGACGGGAAAAAGTCCAACAGTCGCAAAAAAAACAATCGGAATTTCGTCGCCGCATGCAAGCCGATGCGCAGAGTCTCAGCTCGAAATTCGCGTTCCAGGAGACGCAGGATGGTAGGTCGCGGTATCGCGAGCGAAGGAAAAAGCACAGAGACGCGGAATCGCGGGAGAGAAAGGGCGCGAAAGATGCCATCATCCCCTTTGACAGGCATGCCGCTCTACGACGCCGGCGCCCCGAGCCCGTCAGTGCAGCCGCCGCCGCCTTGCTTGTCTCCGAAATCCAGCCCGGAATCCGCTCACCTTTTGCCTCTCCGCCGAGCCGCTTCTCGCGGGGCGCGGCACGGAAGAAGCTGAAGATGAAAACGAGGGCGCGGCTTGAGCTGGAAGTGCGTCGGCAGGGAGAGAGAAGAGGGAGAAGAGATGGGATGAGTTTTTTTCCTGATGACGCGAGCAAAAAGCGGGGCGTCGTCGGCGTTGAATGCCAATGAAAAGATGAGTTACTTCTCGTACCTCTCGTCACGGCCCTGCCCCTGCTGCCCCTGCTGCTGCTGCTGCTGCTGCAGCAGCAGCTCCCGCCTCGAGAACAGACGAAAGCAGAAGGCATCGCTGATTTGAAGGAGTTGGGAGAGAGACAGGAGAGGGGCCCGTAAAGGGAAGTTCCTTTTTCAAAGAAAAAGAGAAGAAAAAGAGTGCTCCAAAGTCCCTCTCGGCAGTGAGAGAGAAAAATTATCGCCCCCTCTCGACAGACTTTTTTCCCATTTCTCCTCTGTTCAAAAAGGGGCGAGAAGGGACAAGGAGCCGGCTCTCATCATCTGCTAGCTCTCTCCAAACCTCCCCCGATTGGCTCTCGTTCGACAGCCACGAGATGGAGGACCCCTCGAGGCCCTCGTCGCATGCCGCGTTTAAGGACCGGGCGAGGGCGGCGTTCGCGGGTCTGACGAGGGCGATGCCTCCGACGTCGCGTGAGATGGCGACGGAGACGGCGACAACGGCGTCGACGACGGCTGCAGACCTTGCCGGGCAGGGAGGGGTGCCCTCCTCTTCTCCTCCTGCTCTCTCGCAGCAGCCCGCCGCCGCCTGGTCCGTCTCCGCCTCCGCCGCCACCGCGAGAAAGAATGCGGCGGCGGCGGACGACTTCTCCGAGGACGAGGAGGCTGACGAGCGCGTCCGGGTCGGGCGCGGCGGCGAGCCCGGCGGCGCCGCAGACGAGTCCGGCGCCGAGCAGCGAAATAACGACGACGACCCCCTGGGCCTCTCGAGGGAGGCCCGCGAGCGGGGCTTCCTGCCCTCGGACGCCTACTGCAGGCAGCTCGACAACGAAGAAGAGTTCGACGAGATCGACGCGATCGCGGACCCGGGCGAGGCCGAGAGGCGGCGGCGGGCGAGCGGCAGCGGCGGAGGAGGAGGAGGAGAGGGAGGCGCCTCGGCGGCGACGGCGGCGGCCGTCGCCGCCCCGGCCTCGGCCCCGGCCTCGGCCCTCGCAGCCGCGGTCGAGGCGAGCAACGCCGCCAACTCCACGAAGCGCGTCCGATTCGAGGGCGTCGCGGCTCCCTGGGTGCCCCCGCACCGGAGGCCAGGGTGGAGCGGCGGGATCGGAGCTGCAGCCGGGGCGGTGACGACACCAACGGAGCAAGGAGAGGGAGGGACAGCGGCGGCGGCGGCGGCGGCGGCGGCGGCGAGAACTGCAGTGGCAGCAGGAACAACGACGGCAACGACGGCTCCGGTCCCTGACTACGTGCTCCACCCGGAGCGCTACACTTGCTATCAGCTGGGAGATCCCGTGACTGTCGGTGGAGGCGGAGTCGACGACGGAGGCGACGACGACGGCGAGATGGAGGCGGCGGCGCGGGAAGCGGCGGCAGCAGCGGCCGCCGCTCGGAGGGCCTCGACCTCGGAAGCAGCAGCTGGGGCAGCACCAGCAGCAGCAGCTGGGGCAGCACTATCAGCAGCTGCAGCAGCAGAAGCAGCTCCGGCCGTCACCCTCGGCACGCGCCTGCTCCCGCAGGACTCGCTCGGCGCCCCCCGCAGTCGTTGCAGAGCTCCGGGGACTCCACTTGCAGGAGCCTCTGGCCTCCTCTCCTTCTCTGGAGAGCACGAGGAAGAGGACGAAGAGGAAGAAGAAGAGGAAGAGGGGGACGGAAGGGATGAAATGCAAGAGGGCAAGTGAAGTTTCTCCTCTTTCCGGTGTATTGTTTTCTTCTCTCTCTCTGCCCTCCTCCCGCCCACTGTGTAAAATGCTTTTGAAAGTGCGTATGTGTACCCAAGAAGAGAAAGAAGAGAAAGAAAGAAAAGAGAGAAAACGGAAAGTAACACTGCTGAAGAAGATTCAACGAAAAGGAAAACAAAAAAAGGTATCTCCCTTTCTCTCCTTCTCTCTCTCTCTCTCTCTCTCTCTCTCTCTCTCTCTACGTCCTCTCCTTCTACTCCGGGAGGTCCCCCATCCCCTCGTCGTCGCTCCCGCTCACGTCGTCGTCCCCGGCCACCTCCTTGTTGGCGCTCTCGAGGGCCAGGAGGTGGTCGGTTAGCAGCCGGTCGTCCCTCTCCGAGACGGCGCGCGGCGGCTCGCGCACGACGCACCTCCCGCCGCTCGCGCTCGCCGAGGCCGCGCAGGCCTCACAGGCCGCCGTGAGCGCCTCGATGCCGGCCTGCTTGTCCAGAGTCTGCGTGGTCAAAACGTAAAGAGGGGGCGCGACGAGCTTCATCCTGATGGGAGCGACCTCGGTCGACGCCGCCTCGGCGGCGCGCATGGCCTCCTGGATCCTGAGGACGCCATCGAACGCGAAGCAGGTCAGCTCGACGTCGGCGCGGCACTTGAGCGGCTGCGGCGTCAGCCTGCGCCTGACGTTCTTGACGAGTTGGTCGTGGACCGCGGCGTTGAGGCAGGGGATGGGGCTCCCGCCGTGCGCCTCCTGCGAGACGCGGGCGAACACGGCGTCGACGCCAGCGTCGTCGGTGGAGGAGACCATCGCCTTGAAGCCGTCGTGCGCGTGGCCGTAGGCCTTGTAGAGCGGCCAGCCAATCTCGCGGTAGAGGGTCTCGAGGTCGACGCGGGTGGTCTCGGAGACGTGGCGCATGATCGAGTGGACGAGCTTGGACTGAGGAAAGTTTTTTTTATTATATTTTTGAGTTTTTCGGGGTGCTTTTTTCGGAGCAAAAACAAAAAAACTATCTCTTCACTTCCGCTCGCTCCCACAACCTCTCTCCAACCTCATCTCACCTTGTTAAACTTCTCCTCGCACGCCGCGGCCTCCTCGGGGCTCACCCGCCTTTTACTCAAATCGATGTAGCCCTTGTCCCTGTCGACCCTCAAGACCATCACGGGCTCCTGGCGGCCGACCTTGATCAGCTTGTTGATCGAGCGGATGCGGCGCCTCGAGAGCTCCGAGAGGAGGATCATGCCCTCGGCGCCGGCGTACTCCAGCAGGGAGACGTAGGCACCCATCTCGGCGATGTTGTTGACCTGGCGATTGTTGAGGGAGGCGGGAGGAGGGAGAAAGAGAGAGAGAAGGGAAACAAGGTGAGAAGGTGGAGGTCGAAGAAAGAAACGAACCGACAAAAACAGGAGGGGAAAAACTTCCTCTCTTTCTCTCTCACCATAACCATCACGACGTCATCCACCTCGGGGAACTTGGCCTCGTACATCCTGCAGTCGAGGATGGGAAGGGCCGACATTTTGTGCAAGCAAGAAGGTGGGAAAACCTGTTGTTTGGTATGTTGATTTGATTGGAAACAGTCGATGATTGAGACTGAGCCGTCGGCCTGAAAGGAGAAGGATGATTCTTCCGACGCTTTGCTGAGTCGTCTCGCGTGTTTTTCGTCGCAAGCGACACATCTCCAGGCAAAGAGGACGTCGCGATCTGTACGCAGAGAACGGGGATCGAGCGAGAAGATGCTTTCCTCTCTCGTCGGCAGCGGACGCGAGTTTTTGGAGTCGATGGCGACGGCGTTCGTTCGATGGTGGTCGTCGATCTGGCCTCTTGCGACTGACCTTGTTTTCTTTCTGCTTTTTCCCTCTCCTAGTTCTTCTCTCGGTGCAGAGGAGAGCCACCCACGAGTAGGCCGAGAGAGAATCAACGCTTGCTCCACACACGTGTGCCTTGGTCACTCTCTCTTTGAAAGCGTTTTTGGGAAAAGAGTGTTTTTTTTCTTCGAGTTTCTTTTTTTCACCTTCGAGTTCTCCTCTCGACCAGCTCACTCCGTCTTTCTTCTTCACCTCCTCAAAGCCCCCCTCTCTCTCTACCTCTTTTTTCAGCAGCAACAATGGCTCTCTCCCTCCGCGCCTCCGCCCGCCCCGTGCTCGCCATGGCCTCCGCCGCCCCCAAGGCCGCGAAGCCCGTCGCCAAGGCCCCCAAGGTGCGGATAAAGGAGGAGATGCGCGCGGTCTAGCTGCCGAGCGCGGGGGCAGAAGGATGCCTTGAGACGAATTTTGCATGACAGCCAGTTCGATCCTCTCTGCTCTCTTGCTCTCTCGTCAACCTCTGTCTCTTCCGTGGACCCTCACCATCACCTCGCCCCCTCGTGCTCCTCCCCCGCGCCGCCCTCTTTTTCATCTCCAAACAGGCCTCCCCCGTCGCCAAGCTGATGGCCGGCGCCGCCGCCCTCCCGGCCCTCGTCGCCGCGCACCCCGCGTTCGCGCTGGTACGTCGAGAAAGACGTTGATCGAAACGAAAGAAATTGAGCGAGTCGGGATCGCTCATCCCCTCTCTCGTCCTCCCTCTCGCCGACGACGTTCTTTCTTTCTTCAAATTGAGTTTGAACCTTCTTTTTTATCCTCGCTGTGCTCCGCGCCGCGCGCTCTGTTCTCTGCCCTCTGCAACCAGGGAATGTGCGTCGACGCGTTGCGTGCCGCCACGATCGAAGTGCGAGCGATGAGCGCTTTTTCGAACGGGAAAGCGGCGCGAATGATTCCAGCGCGCGGGAGAAAAAAAAAAAAAAAAAAGCCGAACGGCGACGGCCGCCTTTTTCCTCGACCTCTTCCACCTCGTCTTTTTCCTTATCATCATTTTCTCTCCTCTCTCTCTCTCTCCTCTCTCTCTCTCTCTTCAAACTCCAACGTCTTCTTCTTCAGGTCGACGACCGCCTCGGCGGAGAGGGCACGGGCAAGATCCTCGGCGTCTCCGGAGCCGAGGGCTGGGCCTTCGTCATCGTCCCAACCATCATCTGGTCGCTCTACTGGGCATCGCAGAAGGACATTGGCGACGGCCCCCCCCGCCGCGGCGAGGGCGATGACTCGGGCCTGTCGCTCTGAGTGTGCCTCCCTTGTGCGACGAGAGCTTTTGATAGAAAAAACGAGGAGAGACGTCGAAGGAGAGGTGGTCGGGCTCGCGCAGTGCATCGGTTGCCCGTGTGATTTCAGATTTCGCTTTCGAGTGAGAGCGGAGAGAGGGAAGGCTCGGGAACAAGAGCACGGAAAAAAAACCTAGAAGAAGGGCGAGAACGAGAGTTTTTTCCCTTTTCTGCTTGGGAACAGTGGAGTTTTGTAACGCGTGAAACCCAAGACCCCCGCGCGGCGTTTCTTTCTTTCCCCGTCTTTGGATGCGTGCCGCCCTCCCTCTCTCTGTCTTTCCGTTTGGAATGCGGAAGCAGGATCGCTGCTGGACGAGAGACTCGAAAGTTCGTTTTTTTCTTATTCTTCTTTTTTACATTTTTTGACTCGAAGCCCTCTCCACTGCCTCCTCCCTCCGCGCTCTTTCCTTCGCGACCTCCGTCCTCGCCGCGACAGCGGCCGCAGCGGCCTCCACGGCCTCTCGCAGCCCGCCGTCGGCAGCAGCGGGGGCGGCCTCAGAAACTGCCCTGACGAAGAGCTCGACCGAAGCGAACCCCGTCGTCGCCCCGGCTCCCTTTTCAAAGGCCACCCCAGCGGCCTCGACGAGCCCAGTGGCGATCTCCACGCTGAGGGAATCGACGTCCGTCGTGCTCAGGGCCTCAACGACCATTCGGGGGACCTCGATCTCGCGCCCACGGGCCTGAGCCACCAGACTCTGCGCGAGCAGCAGCCTCGCCTCGGCCGCCTTCGCCGGCCGCGACGCGACCGCGCGGAGCGCGTGCCTCTCCCCGTCCTCGAGCGTGCACCGGCGCCCGGCGCGGCCCAGAAGCTGCCCCCGGGGAGCGCAGAAAATGCACTCGCGGGCTTTGGAGAGGGTGTCGCGGTAGTAGGCGTCGGAGGACTTGTCCGGCTGCATCGAGCCTCCGAAAGTCGACGCCGAGCGCGTCGCGGCGCATAGAGGCTTCATCGCCGCGGTGGACGAGCGGAAGCTTTGAGAAGATCGAAGAGCGACGAGACGACGAAGAAATGAATTTCGTCAACGTCGTTTCGATGACGACAGGCTTTTTCTCACTTTTTTTTTGCGAAACGCCTCCCTCTTCTCTTCGCGTGAGGACCGGGCTCTCGCGCGCTCTTTCTTTTCTCCTCCAGGTGGGTTGTCCTTGCTCTATTTCACGCTGTCCAGAGAGAGGTTCTCACCTCTAAAAGGCGACGCAGTGTCGAGGGAAAGGAGGGAGCAACACGTCGCGACGCCGGGCGACATTCGAAGAAGGGAAAAAAAGCAATCTCTTCTTCGCCCAGCCAAACAAGCCGCCTTTATCGCGCACGCCGACTCGACAATTGTGGGGAGCGGAATACTTCCTACGATATCATGCACAGGGAAAGAGACGAAATGCAACGGGTCGACGGGAAAAGACAAAGAGGACGGAACAGTAACGAGAAAGCGAAACCATTGGCTGCCGCCCCTTCGACTGCTTCTCACCTTCTCTCTTCTTTTTCTCTTCCCTCCTCTTCCTCCAGCCACCCCGCAGGGCGAGATGGACGGGGACGCCTCCTCCCGTCTCTCGAGCCGCGCCGGGGCGGCGAGGTCGATGCGACGGCCGTACCCGTGGTTTTTGGCCTCCCTCGGCGCCTTCCTCCTCCCTCTGACCCTCCTCCTCCTCTCCTCCTCCTCTGCCGCCTCCGCTCCCGCCGCCTCCGCCTCTGCTCCCGCAGCGACGACAAACACAAGCGCCACCGCGGCCTCCTCCTCCCTGGCGTCCCAGATCGAGCTCCTCGCCAGCGGGGACGCGTCCGCGATCGCCGCGGCCAAGGCCGCGGCCCTCGACCGCACCCTCGGCGTCGTCTCCTCGATCGCCTCGCTCGTCGTGCCCGACACGACCGTCGTCCTCCCGGGACCACAGGGGCCGTACCCTCCCGTGCTGCGCTCCCCCTCCTCCCCGCCGGAGAACCTCCCCACGGTGGCCTTCACGGGCTCCGCAGGCCTCTTCATCTTCTACGCGGGGGTCGCCCAGGGCCTCATCGAGGCCGGGCTGCTGGTCCCCGGCGTCTCCGCGATGGCCGGCCTCTCGGGCGGCGCCATCACCGCGGCGGCCGTCGCCGCGGGGGTCGCCCCGGCGGCGCTGCTGTCCTCGTACGACGAGTCTCCGATCTTCTGCGACGCCGCCCTGCCCGACGACTGGGCGACCGGGGGAGAGACCCGCGCCGGGGAGCTGCTCGCGAGGTTCGCGGCGAGGTGCCTGCGGACCGCCGAGTGGCCGCTCAGGCGCGTCGCCGACTCGATGCGCAGGCTGATCCCCGCCGAAAAGGTCGCCGACGTCTCGAGGACGGTGCAGATCTTCGCGTCGCAGGTCAACCCCCTCGACTACCGCTCCCGCGTCGCGAGCCCGATGGGGCCCTACTCCTCCAAGGAGGACCTGGTCCAGAAGATAAGCGCGTCGAGCGACCTCCCCTGCCTGGTGTCGGGCACGAGCTTCACCGTCGTCAACACGACGACGACGGGAGGGGGAGGGAGAGGCGAAGTGGGCGAGAAGCCGTTCGTCGACGGCGGGTTCACCGCCAACTTCAACCAGCTGTGCGCCGGAGCGACGGATAGGAGCAGGTGCATCACGGTCACGGTAAGATGTATATACAGAGAGGGAGTGAGAAGGCAAGAGAAAGAAAAACAAAGACTCGACCCCCAACTCATTCAAAAACAAACAAACAAACAAACAAACAAAAACATTCACACAGGCCCTGCAAGTCGGCCCCAGCGCCCTCGTCCCCCTCCGCGACGCCCTCGGCCGCTGCTACGACAACGTCCTCACCCCCCCCATCTCCCTCGCGCTGCCCTCACCCTACTTCGGCTGGGCCAGCTACCCCACGCTGCCTCGGCCCAAGTGGAAGGTCGGCAGCGAGCCGTGCGACCTGCCCGACTACCTCAAGGTCCTGACGCTCGAGGACCAGCTCGTGCCGCCCGGGCCCGACCTCACGATAAACATCAACCCGGGGAAGAGGACCCCACTGCCGCTGACGCCGTGCGAGTGGAGGAGCTACAGGCTGGGCAAGGCCAACAGGACGGTCAGCAAGCTCATCTACGACCACGGCGTGGCGGAGGCCAGGGCGTTTGCCAGAGAGGCGTACGGGATCAGCTGATGGAGAGAGAGGATTTGGAGAGAGAGAGAGAGAGAGAGAGAGAGAGAGATAGAGAGAGAGAGAGAGAGAGAGAGAGAGAGAGAGAGAGAGAGAGAGAGAGAGAGAGAGAGAAAAATACTTTAATATTGCATGTCTTCTTCAGTAAAAGGCGTGTAGGCTCGATTGTAGGGGTAGAAGGAAAGAAAAAACAAAGGGCGGGGAGCGGGGGGAGAGAGAGAGAGAGGGAAGAGGAGGTAGAAGGAAGAGAAGAGAGAGAAAGAAAACACGAAAAAACCGTCGGAGACAACGATGCCACTGTCCTCTTTTTTTCGGTTTTTCGAGAAGGAATCGCACACGGCGTACGCGCTCGAGGCACTCCTCTTTTTCCCCTTTCGTCGCGCTCTCTGTCAAGGTACGATTATGTTGCTTCGAGCGCCAGAGGCGCTTCCGCGTGTCTCAGAGAGAGAGAGAGAGAGAGAGAAGCGAAACAAAAACGCAGGCTCCCAATTTCGTGACGCGGCGGCAGGCGCGTCGTGACCGCATGTGTGTATCCTCTTCCGGCTCTCCCCGCCGCGTCGGGACCTCTTTCTGTCTCGCATTTTTTTTTGGGAGCGCTGGGGCGTGACCATTACCTGGCTCTCGGGGCAAATTGGAACGAAATAAAATCGGGTATGAGGAGGAGCGCGAGAGCTAACGGCGGGGGGAGGCGTTTTGCTCACTTGCCTTCTAACGGAAAAAACTCACTCTTTCTCTCCTCCTCGCTTCGTTCTTCTCTTCTCAAAACACAGGGGGAAGGGGAAACCTCAGCTCCCGCTCTCTCCACGCCAACGATGCCGCAGCAGGCGCGTCACGGAGGGCACCGAGGAGGTGGCGGCAGCGCATCCGCTCTCCTCCTATTCTGCTTCAGCTTTTTCCTCGCCGTCTCCGCGGCAACGCCTCCAACAGCAGTGGCGACGACAGCGGCGGCGGCGACGACGACGTTCGCAGCGCAAGGAGCGGCAGCGCCCCCCCTCCTCGCCGCCGCCTCGGCCGCGGACCCCGCCGCCGCCCCCGCGGACGTCGTCGACGCGAACGCCAACGACGACGGCGACGACGACGACGACAGCGCGCCGCCCCTCCCACCAGCTGCCGCAGCCTCAGCGGGGGCGACTGGCGCGGCGGGCCCGCTCGCCTCCACTGCCGCCGCGACCGCCGCCTCGGGCGCGGCGGCCTCGGCCGCCTCGGCGGCCAAGAACGCCGGGACCGCCGCGGCCTCCGCCGCCGCAAGCGGCACGGAACGCGCCGCCTCGGTCCTCTCGGACCTCGCCAACGCCACCGCCAACGCCGCGGCCGGATACGTCGCCGCCGGAGCCGCCTCCCTCCCCTCTGTCAGCTACTCGGACCCGGGCCCCGCCCTGCCGTTCGACCTGGGCCAGTTCCTGGACATCCAGAGGCAGAACCTCATCACGCGCGTCGTCGACGCGCTGCTGCGGGCCTCGGGCGACGCCGCGGCGCAGCCCGTGAGGGCCCCCCCGGGCCCGCTGGTAGACCAGTCTGAGCTGCGGCCCCCCGGGCAGCGCTGGAGGGTGCCCGGCCTGCCGCAGCTGCCGCGGCTCGGCGCCGAGCAGCAGGCCGCGGCCGACGCCGCCGGGGAGCGGTACCGCGCCGCGGCCGCCGGTGCGCAGAAGAGGCTCGGGGCCGCGGCCGACGGCGCGCAGGCCGCGGCGGCCAGGACCGCGAGCAGGATGGGCCTGCCAGCCGACGGCGCGCCGCCTTCGCTGCCGGGGCGCGGCGGCGCCTCGAACCCTTTCGCAAACGTGACGACGGCGCGGCGGTACAACAGCTCCAAGGCGCGCAGGGGCAGCTTCCGCCGCGGCGCGACCAACGCCTCGCACAGCTCGTTGGAGCGCATCTCCAACTCCTCGAGCTCCTCGGGAGGCGGGACCTACTACGAGGAGGGGCTCGGCGGGCCCCTTGCGGACGCGGCGGCGGCGGCGAGCGACGCAATCGATGACGCGGCGCCGGCCGGGATCGCGACGGTGCCGGCGGTAAGAGAAGTTTCG
>Ga0315289_10012426_pt1 | contig 11989 bp, 13 predicted proteins | sample YL17G11_40_MG_FD_203452 | JGI IMG/M metagenome (GOLD analysis project Ga0315289, IMG submission 203452) | Sediment microbial communities from Yellowstone Lake, YNP, Wyoming, USA - YL17G11_40 | ecosystem: Environmental > Aquatic > Freshwater > Lake > Sediment | place: USA: Wyoming | collected...
CCCTCGCCGATGGCATAAGGAGGTTGTTAGAGGGAGTGAGGAAGCCGTTCGTCGTTCACGCAGCAACAGGACCACCCGGCTTGCAGACTTCCTTCTTCAACACCTGAATTTTTGGGGAAACTCCTCGACTGATTTCCCTTGACTTCAATGACAAACATGTGTATATTGGTATATCAGTATATGGCCATATTCTTTGACATTCTCGCTGACAATAATCTAGTACTGCTTTACAGGACAAATGGTTAGCTGGGACATTATGGAGGACATCAATGAGGACATATGAGAGGACACATGCGTTCCTTACTTTCCGCGTTGACCTTCGAGACGCTCCGGCTGATTTGTGGATTATGCTGGGCGAATGCCAGTCGAAGTGCGAACACGTGGCGGGAGTTCCTCTGCGACCGGCGACTGCTCAGCAGCTGTATCAGCTTTTTCTTGCAAAAGGTGTCTTGGCTACTACGGCCATTGAGGGCAATACGCTTTCGGAAGAAGAGGTGCTGCAACATCTGGAAGGTAAGCTGCGCTTGCCTCCATCTCGTCAGTACTTGTCTCAAGAGATTGACAACATCGTCAACGGATGCAACACCATTCTAGAGTCAGTTACGTCTGGGCATCTGCTGCCACCCAGCATTGATAGCATCAGGCAATTGAACAAGATCGTGCTTCAGGGGCTGGCCCTGGACGAAGGTGTCGTTCCGGGGGAGATTCGACGCCATGATGTACTCGTAGGGAGGTACCGCGGTGCACCACCTGAGGACTGCGAATACCTGCTGCAGAGACTATGCGAGTGGTTGGGCAGCGAAGAGTTTGCACCTGCAAAAGGACTTGAGATTTGCTACGCGATACTGAAGGCGGTTATAGCTCACCTTTATTTGGCTTGGGTCCATCCGTTTGGAGATGGGAACGGGCGAACCGCTAGACTACTGGAGTTCCAGATACTGATAAGTGCTGGGGTTCCAGCGGTGTCAGCGCATTTGCTTAGCAATCACTATAATCTCACGAGAAGTGAGTATTACAGACAACTGGACCAAGCAAGTAAAACCGAAAGCGGAACAGTTTCATTTGTATCCTACGCTGCACAAGGGCTTCGTGATGGTCTAAGGCAACAAATTGAGACAGTGCGGGAGCAGCAATGGGATATTGCTTGGCAGAACTACGTTCATGAGTTCTTCAGGGATAAGCATTCGGAAAGCGAAGTGAGGAGGCGACGCCTTGTTCTTGACCTTTCAAACATGAGTGAGCCGGTGCCGCTAGGAGAGATACCGCGGATAAGTCCGCGAATGGCAGAAGCCTATGCAAAGAGAACACAAAAGACGCTTGTTAGAGACCTCAATGCCCTCGTGCAGGCGCGTCTGATTGCCGAAACACCGGAAGGGTATCGGGCACTTCGTGAGCTCATTCTTGCGTTCTTACCGCCGCGAGCCAGCACGGAGGGGACAAGAGACGTGTGATTGCTGGAGTCTTGAAGAGCTTGTGGGATTGGATTGGCTACCAATCTGGGTGCCAGGCAACCTTTCGCCGCAACGTTAGGAGGTGATGTTAATGCCGAACTTGAATGACAAACACCATGTGCATTTTTTCAGAGAGCGCGAGTTTGAGGGCAAAGTTGAGTTTACTCAGCTTGAAGTCTTGGGACCTGATGGTGTGTGGAGGCCTGGCCCTGAGAAAGACTGCTCTTCGGCCATTAAGTGTGCTCTCGGTAATCGCGACTGCGTGTTCGCTTTGGGCTTAGAAAGGTCCAAGGTCGACCGTGCCAAAGACATCAGCTAAGCCGCCTGTTGCACACTATTGCCTCTGGTCGAATCAGTGGCCACCGGGAGTCAAAGCTGCATAGAACGTGGTCTGGGTTCTAAGGAGAGTCCTTACGAGGAGGTGAAACAAAAATGGCACAAGGCTCGATTGTGAAGCGAGGGAACACGTATTACATCGTCTATCGCTTCGGAGGAAAGGAGAAGTGGGAGAGGATCGGGCTGAGCAGGAGAGTTCCTTCGATTCAAACAACATTGGATCGTTACGGACATCTCATGCCTGAAAGTCATAGAGAAGCTGGCGAGCGACTCGATGAATTTGTTTTTGGTGAGGCATCCACGCAGAGAAAAACGGAAGCGATCGCAGCAGCCGTCGGAGGCGAGAAATGTGATTTCGCCAAAGAATGCGAGTCCTCAACTAAGCCCGCTACAGGTCGTTACGAGAGTTTTGTTAGCAAAATGTTAGCAAAACGGCCGAAATCTTGCCAAATTCCGAAATCAACACAAAAATGTAAGTCCCCGAAACTTGTTAAGTCTCAGGGACTTACCCGTTGGTAGCGGGGGCTGGATTTGAACCAGCGACCTTTGGGTTATGAGCCCAACGAGCTACCGGACTGCTCCACCCCGCGGTTTTTCTTTGCCCTGATAAACATAGAGGCAAACCAAGGGCTTGTCAAGCCCATTAAAAGTGTGGGTAGAGTTCGGCAATCGACTCGTGTTTTGTGCTGGGGCTGTGAAGAGGCTCAAATGCTATCTCGTTGCTAAGTAGATTGGACCGGGGTTTCGAGCGCAGATTGTTTCTTACGGGTTCCTCAGTGCTTTTTCATGTTCTCCAATGACTCGTAGAATGATAACCCCTTCGGATATCTGGAAGGTGATCCTGTACTTCATCGTTATGGAGGCTTCCCAGATGTTGGGCGTTCCAGCAATCTTCTTTATGCGTAGGGAAGGGTGCCTGGGGTTCTCCTCCAAGAGGAGGAGTTTTCTGTCTACCTGTTCTTGGAGTGGCTTAGCAAGCTTCTGATACGCCTTTTTGAAACGCAAGGAAGCTAGAACCTTCATTTCTTTAGCTTCTTCAGCAGGGTCTTCATTGACGAGCCCTCGACCACGCGTCCGCTATCCAAGTCCCCCTGGGCTGCCTTTTCCATCGTCTGCCAGCGCTTCGTCCAGAACCATTCCTGATTCTTTGGAATCAGCTTCCGTGGTACAAGAACAATGGCGTCGTCCACTGTTTCCACTTCAAGGAAATCGCCTGCATCCAGCCTCAGCTTTCTGAATACAGCTACAGGTATAGTAATCTGGTGTTTCGGGCCGATTCTTACAGCATCCATGTTGTGCCCCCAAGTGGTAATTCTCGTTGAAATAGCTTTGACTGCTTACTTTCTTACTTTCCTACTATAACGATAATGGCCCGGCCTCGATGTGTCAAGAGGCGATGCCAGCGAAGCTATCCCATTCTTACTTGCTTGAGAGCCAAGTGGGTAGGAGAGAGCCATCATTTCCTTCTTGCACGAGGGTGCGAGAAGTTAGAGAATACCTGCTCGAATGTCCGGCGATTGCCGAAGGTCACTTTTTAAGGAGGTTTAAATGTCTCACGTAACTCGCTGCGTGGCTAGGTTGGTGTCGTGTTTGTTTGCTCCGTCCTCGTTGTGCTCGCTCGCCGTATTTGCATTGTGGTTGGTCGTCGTTGCCTTCGCCCCGCTTCAGGTATCCGCCGCCGATACGCAGGAAGACCAGCAGAAGATGGCTCAGGAATATATGAAGCTGATGGCGCCGAATGAGAACCATGCTTATTTCAATGACCTTGTGGGGAAGTGGGACGTAAAGACGACGGCGTGGATGGCTCCAGGGCAAGAATCAGTTGCGAGTCAAAGCTCGTGCGAAGCAAGCGTCATCTTGGGAGGTCGCTTTCTCGTGATGAAGTTTGCCGGAACTATTTTTGGACAGCCGTTTGAAGGACTGGAAATTGTGGGTTACGATAATCTGAAGAAGAAATATGTGACTTTCTGGATTGACAATCAGAGCACAGGTTTCTATCTGACCGAAGGGACTCGGGACACTTTGACCCGCGTCGAGACGGAGACCGGCGATTGGCCAGACCCGATGACGGGCAAATCGATCAAAATCCGGAGCATTACTAAGTTTGTGAGCAAGGACGAATACGTTTATGAACTATATATGACTCCGCCCGGCGCGAAAGAGTTCAAGAGCTTGGAAAACAGGTCAACGAGGAGAAAATGATCTCTGCGGAGGCTGGGCCCATTGGCAGGGCAGCTTAGAGGCTGCGCGGGGCTGGGTATGGGGCTGTCGTGACCTCGCCCAGATAGCGTAGAATCGAATCACGTGTAAGAGTCAGCACAGGAGGTCGTTTGTCCGGAGGCTTGAACTTGTACCAGCGGATTTCACCTCTCTTTATTCCTCACCCCACTGCTGTTCCTTTTCCCACGGACTGAACTCACCCCTCCTGACGGGACGTGCTTCGTAGCCTCTTCGGTGTTGACGTTCAAGCCCGGCGAGAGTCAACCTCCTGAGTGCTTCGCGCAACGCTTTCCGCGCAAATGCGGAGCGGGTGGTCCGGAGGGCCTGATCGATCGCCTTCACGAGATCTTCGTCAAGAGTCATTCGAATATTGACTATTTGGCGGCTTCGCTGCTTGCGGGCTCTTCCTTCTCGGGAACGTCGTCGAACCTATAGACTAGTTCGTTTTCCCTCGTCATGCCCAGTTGGTCGCGGAGGGCTTTTTCCAGGAGGAACGGGTTATTCTGGTAGAGCTTTGCGGTTTCGCTCAGTTTCGCTTTCTCTCTCACAAGGAGACCTGCTTCGCTGTCGAGTCGTTTGAGCTCGCTCTTTGCTTGCGTCATCTTGACAAGGCCGTGTTCACTCGCGACCACCTGGTATGCGAGCCAGATGCATAGGGCCAGTAGAGCGATCCGGATGAGGGCCTTTCTACCTTTTGGCTCGGGTCTTCGATATCTTACAAGTCTGTGTCGCTTGATTCTACTTGCTATGTCTTCCATGTGCCGGTTCTCGCGGCCTCAGTCGGCGCGGCTCCCTGTGTCATACTATTAGTACGCTCATCTCCGCAAACTCTGTGGTCTCCCCCTGATCTTTACCGGGGCCTGCCTGCCCACGGCCCGCCGCGCGTGCAAGCACAGCTACTTTGCCCTGGTTCGAGTTCGCCTTGCCGCGGCTCGACGTGTGTCGGGCCCCGCAGCTTTCAGCACCTTCATCCCCGCAAACTCTGCTGCCTCGCCCAGCTCTTCCTCAATCCTCAATAGCTCGTTGTACTTGGCGATTCTTTCAGTCCGTGACAGCGAGCCTGTCTTGATCAAGCCCGCATTCACAGCAACAGCAAGATGCGCGATGAAAGTGTCCTCGGTTTCACCCGAACGGTGTGAAATCACGGTTCCAAATGAAGCGCGCTTGGCGGTCTCTATCGCCTCGAGCGTCTCTGTGACAGTACCGATCTGGTTCACCTTGATCAAAATCGCATTTGTGGCTTTCTCCGAGATACCTCGACGTAGACGTTTCACATTCGTGACAAAAAGGTCGTCCCCAACGATCAGCGTTTTCTGGCCGAGCCTACTCGTGAGGAGTTTCCATCCTTCCCAGTCATCCTGAGAAAGACCGTCTTCGATCGAGACGATTGGGTACCTGGAAGTCAGGTGGCTGTAATATTCCACAAGCTCGGCTGCCGTTTTCTGAGGTTTCTTCTCGGCTTGAAGCAAGTACTTTCCTTTTTGATAGAACTCGCTTGCCGCTGCGTCTATCGCAAGAAACACCTGCTCGCCCGGTCTGTATCCTGCCTTCTCAATCGCTTGCATCATGAGGGCGAGCGGCTCCTCGTTTGACTTGACGTTGGGAGCGAAACCGCCTTCGTCGCCAACCGTCGTCACATGGCCTTTCTCCCTAAAGATCTTTTTCAAATTGTGAAAAATTTCCGACCCCATCCTCAGCGCTTCGCTGAAACTAGAGGCGCCAGCGGGAACAAGCATGTACTCCTGTATGTCGGCGTTGTTGTCAGCGTGAGCTCCGCCGTTCACAATATTCATCATCGGGACCGGGAGCGTCCTTGCGTTTACGCCGCCCAGGTAGCTGTAAAGCGCGAGACCGCTGTATTCAGCGGCAGCGTTTGCAACAGCCATCGATACGGCCACGATTGCGTTAGCACCAAGATTGGATTTGTTTTCTGTCGCGTCCAGTTCGATGAGGAGCTTATCAATGGCAGCCTGGTTCAGAGCATCTTCGCCTTCGAGCTCTTGCGCGATCTTCTCGTTCACGTTTGAGACGGCCTTCGTGACACCCTTGCCGAGGTATCGAGTCTCGTCGCCGTCTCTCAGTTCGAGCGCTTCGTATGTGCCGGTTGAAGCTCCTGAAGGTGCGCGACCAGTTCCGGTAGCTCCATCACTCAAAACAACATCAACCTCGACCGTAGGATTGCCTCGCGAGTCCAGGATCTCTCTCGCCATCACATATTCAATGAAGCTCATCAGTGCCTCCGTGTGGACGCGACAGTGTGTGATTACGGTATGAGAATCAGTGCGGTTCTATTTCCCGCAAACGTAATGAGAGGAAACTCGGCTTCTGATGTACTCAAGATGCACCGAACCATTCGGTTCTATTCCCCGCAAACGTATGAGAGGAAGGCCCGCCTGTCAAGGCAAAAGGCGCTGGATTGGCCTCGTGCGCGAAGTTTTCCGGCAGCCGAGGCAGCTTGCGGCCATCCTACGTCGCCGAGTTTCCCGTGCGTCGTCACGCTCGCCACGTCCCCGGGTTTGCCGCGCCCCGCCTGACGCACACCACGTCGCCGAGTTTCCCGCGCCGGCTCACGTCCCCCCGGTCGAGCCACGACTGTTGAGCCACTGTTGAGCCACTTGACCTCGGGGCGTCTTAGCAGTAATGTGCTGTTAGAGAGCATCCTGCATCAGGGGGAAGCCAGAGGACCCATGCGGCAATCGCCGGAAGACAGTTCTGATAGGAGAGACGGCGTCAAACCTGAAGATCGCCTTAAGCGGGACAATCGTCATAGACCCGAAGACGATCCGGAAATGCAACGGATTCTGAAGCCTGAGTGCAAAACCAAACCTAGAGAGGCAACTAGACCCGAAGATAGGCGCAGCACGGGAGACGGCATCAAACGGGAGCATCGCCCTGCACCCGAAGACAGTCCTGGCAAGAGACACGGCATTAAGGCGGAGCATTCCCCTCGACCCGAAGATAACCCCAGCAAGAGAGACGGCGTCACACCGGAGCATCGCCCCAGAGCTGGAGACAGTCGAAACACGGGAGACAGTATCAGACCCGAAGATAGCATCAGGGAAGACGCAGAATTCATCTGGAGTGCCCTGCAGGGCAAAGAAAGCGCGTTCGCGAAGCTTCTTCAAAAATACAGACGTCAGGTTTATTCGCTGGCGCTAAGGATGCTCGGCCAGGAAGAAGATGCGGAAGATACTGCGCAGGAAGCTTTCATGCGGGCGTTCCAATCCCTCGAAAGCTGCGACCGTAGCAGGCCGTTTCTGCGTTGGATCTACAAGATTACCTACAACCTGTGTGTGGACAGGTACAGGCGCAAAAGGCCGTTTGCGATATCCCTTGACCAGACTATCGGGGAGGAAGAGACACAGATCGAGCTCGTGGACGGCTCGCCCTCGCCGGAGGAGCTTGTGGGGAGGAGCGAGGAGCAAAAAATGTTGACCGAGCTTCTCCATTCTCTTCCGTCTCGCTACAGGGTAGTGGTAGTCCTCAGGCACCAGGAAGATCTTTCTTATGAAGCAATTGCGGAGATTCTGGGGCTCCCGCTTGGAACGGTCAAGGCGAGGATGCACAGGGCTCACAATATGCTCCGGAAGAAGCTAAGGCATAGGCAAGCATGAGAGATATCAGTAGTGGGATTTTTGTATTGGCTAAGTGGTTACGGTTGGCTAGCGGTGGCGTCGGAGTTGATGGTGGGATTGATGGGCGAGAAAAATGGTCTTGTTTTCCTTGAACTTGTTGAAACCTTTAGAGGTATGTTTTGCGTATTAGCCTTTGGAAGGTGCCCTGGATTCTTGACGCAATGGCAAAACCCTTCAGCCTGCCACTGGATTCCCGGGACCGACAGATTCTGAAGAAATTGAAAGAGTTAGCCGATAATGGCTTTTGAGGCTGGGGCTTTAGGTGTGGGGTTTGACGTTGGTCGATGTGGGGGTTGGGGTCCATAATGGCTTTTGAGATCAGAGTGCTGTGGGCGTGCAGGTTGGGGATGAGAGAAGAGGCTGGTTTGGGGACGCCCGCGGCCATACCGAGGAAAGGGTTGCAGAATACGCGGTGCAGATTGGGGATGAGAGAAGAGGTTTGTGTGAGGCTGGGGCTTTGAGGCCGGGGCTTTTTCGAAGCCGAAGGCGGGACAGTCATGAAAGAGGAGAAAGAAAAGAAAGAGGAAAAACCAAAGGGTGAACGCACGAGAAGGCGCATACCCAAGGGTGAAGACGTGAGAGATCGCATACCCAAGGTACCTCGTGGCGCAACCTTCCCGGCGGTGGGGTCGCGCAACCGGCGCAATCGGGGTGCTGAGAGCGGGCGTCCGGGTGATGCTGACCGCGTCGCAAGCTCGCGCAACGTTTCCTGCGAAGAGATGTCTCGTCTCTATGCTGCGGGCGAAATGAGTCCGGCGGAGGTGTCCGAATTCGAGGCTCACCTCGCCGGATGTGACACCTGCAAAGAGATCATCGGCGAATGGAAGGGTCTTTTCTCACTTCTTTCTTGCCCTGTTTATGATGCCGTGCACCTTGAGCCAAGCCGTGATTTTGATAGACCCGTCATGGCATTTGTTAAGGGTCTTATCCGCGAGCGCCAGCGTGCCGAAGAGCTGGCAGGTCGCACGAGGGCGATAAACGACCGCGCCGCGCTGGCGGGCCAGCACGCTTCTGATCTGGCAGATCACGCCGCAGTCGTAAGCCAGCGTGCCGCAGTGTTGAGCGACCGTGCGGCGGTCTTAGCAGGTCGCGCCCCGGTGGCGAGTGATGTTGCCGGACTGGTGAGCGGGATTGCCCCGGCGGCGAGTAGGCACGCTGAAGTCGCCAGACGTCGCGCAATCTGGGTTGGCGTTGCTGCGGTGGCGGCTGTGCTCGTCATTTTCTCCGAGATGTTGAGCGACTTCGCTGCGCCGCCACAGGGTCTCGCAAGGCCTTACGTTCTTGCTATCACGTGGGTTGTTAGCATATTGCACAAGAGTTTTGATTGGCTTGTTTTCTCCTTCTTAAGAGGGATCAAGATCGGAGAGGTCTTTGTCTTAGTGTTCGAAAAACTACAGCCTATCTGGAATGGCCTGGGAGTTGCGGCAAGACACCTTGACCCGCAGCTAGTCGTTATGGAGGTTCTACTGTTCATGCTAAGCCTGGTTCTCTTGAAAGGGTTTCTGGGCACAGCACCGAAAGGAAGATGTACAAATGTTGGGATCATTCTCTAAAGTCAAAAGGTCTACAGCGAAAGAACACGCGAAAGAATCGCTCCAGAATGCCTTGATCATCCTTGCCATCGCTGTTCTTGCTCTTTTCATGGTGCCCTCTGCCATTCCGGCGCAGGCATTGTGCACCGGGTCTTATCTCGGAAGCGATGCAACGGCTTCGGAAGACGGAAAGCTCACGCTGGGCGAGAAGCCGACGGTTGAGGCAGGCGCGGAGCTCACGCTGGACGAAAAGAAGACAGTTGCGGCAAATGCAAAGCTCACGTTGAGTACAAAAACGCCTGCTGCGGTAGATTCAAAAGGCCTCGCGGCTGCGACAGATGCAAAGGGTGCCGCCGATGAAAAGTCTGAGGTTCAAGTTCTTAAGATTGCCTCGGGCGAAGACACCGTTAATCTCGGGGAGAAAGCGGTGCCCCTTGGGGAGCTAAGAGAGAAGCCCGAGGTAGGCAAGCACGAATCCGAGGCGGGAGGGAAGTCGAAACCGGGGGATCTTGTTGACATTAGAATCGAAAAGCACAAACCCAGAGACATCAAATTAACGATTGGTGATGAGGTTTACGGAGACGGCAAGGACCTCGTCAAGTTCGGTGAGGATATTGAGGTGGCTGAGGGCGACACAATAAGCGGTGACGTTGTTGCCATCGGCGGCACTGTCACCGTGAACGGAATGGTGACCGGTGACTGTGTGTCCATTGGCGGCAGCATCAACATCGGGCCGAAGGGTGTGATCGAGGGAGACGGGGTGAGTGTTGGCGGATGCATCAACCGTGAGCCAGGCTCAGTACTTGAGGGTGACGAGGTCTGCACCGGAGGGAGAATCCCGACATGGCTTTTCCGCGGTGGATGGCCGATGCACGGGTTGACCGGGCTCAAATTCGCCGGACTTGCATTTGCGGTCGGGAAGACTCTGGTTGTCCTCTTCTTGGTCTGGCTGATCGTTCTCATCTCCCGCGACAGAGTCAAAGTGACCTCTGACAAGGCAAGGTCTAGCATGCTAGCGTCCTTCGGGGTCGGATTGCTAACCATCATACTTACACCGATCGCGATGGTCTTGCTCTGCATAACTCTGATCGGAATTCCAGTGGCAATACTGCTGCCCTTTGCGCTTATTGTCGCAGGACTCTTTGGGTATACGGCAGTCGGACTTGCTCTCGGGCAGAGGCTCTTTGGAGGCGAGTCGCGTGGGCAGTCTGTAGTAACGGCAGCGATTGTGGGCGTGCTGCTCATGGAGGCCATCCCGATCTTTGGAAGGGTAGTTGGCCTTCCAGGAGGAATCTTGTGGGGTCTATCAATCCCCATAAGGGTCGTGGGCTATGCGATTGTAGTTTGCGCGTTCCTGATAGGGCTTGGGGCAACGATAATGTCTAAGCTCGGTCAGGCACCGCGAGTCCTATTTCCGGGTGGCGTAGTACCTCTGGTGCCTGGGATGCCTCCTACGGGTGCGGTGACTTTTGTGCCGCCAGCTCCCGGAATGGCAATCCCCGGGGCGCCGGCCCCTGGTGGAACTCCAGCGCCTCCGTCCGGTCCAGGAGCGTAAGGTTGATCCGGTAGCGTTTGCTGATAGTACTTAAGAGCTCGGTTACATAGAAGAAACCCGCTTACTGCGGGTTTTTTCTATTTTGGCCCTCTTCGAGTCTTTTCGCGCGTCAACCGCTTGTTTTGCAAGCGTTTGGGATTGAGATTACCGACAGATTCTACGCCTCACCACTGAGGCAAATTCCCCACTGGCTCAAACTGGCTCGCGCCACCGCCCCGCCAAAGAGTGCTTCAATACCAGGAAGAGCGCAAATCACCCAGACTTGCGAGTCTCTAATTCTTTAATTTACAAGGCATTAACGCAGGCAATTCACTGGGTATTTTTCCGCGGGTGATTTTTCCCATATACTGCCTCGAGAGAAAAACGTGGCATACCCCTTGCGATGCTTAGGTGGTGAGGAATTTGGGCAGAGTCCTTTTATTTTCTCTTCGTTTTGTGGGTACGGCTGGTTTCAGATGAAGAAAGACACAGAGAAAGATAAACACAACGACAAACACAACGAGAAAAGAGACATAAACAAGCTTCACAGTCGCAAGCGAACGGGTGTCAACGGGAGCGGACACTCGCAGTACGCGCGAAGCCATCTCGCGGGTCAAAGAGGTCTTGGAATTGCCAGTATCAGGAGCGAGGACGAGCACTGTTCGGGAGCTCGGCACGCAGGAAGCCTACCACACCTCCTCAGCCGTGCACTTGATGCGTGCCGGGCTCTTTCCACGCTGCGAGTGGTTTGCGTCGCGCTCGGGCGTGTCTCGTTTCTGCTTTCTTTCGTTTCTCTGGCATTTAGACCCGCTTTCTCTTTCAAATCTCTCGAACCGAGGCTAATTTCTGTTGCACTCGGCCTAAGCTTCAGCTTGTGTTCGGCCCTTGTCGCTCCCGCCCACGCCACAGCTGTTATACACAATGTCCAGGACGTTCTGTCGAACTACACTTCGGAGCTTGACGGTAGGCTCCATTTCACTTCGCCTTCCGGTCAGAGCTGGGAATTCATCACGGACATCAACGATCCCGAGATAGCGAACAAGGGCGATGGTTTGTTTCATCCCTTTAGTAGCGACATTGTCGAGGAGGCCCTTGCTCGAGTCTCGTACCCGTCAGACAAGATTTCTTTTGAGGTATTCGTATTGCCTTATCCCAGAAGGGGAATTCTTGAATCCTCTGCAGCACCGGGCGAGATGTTCCTTTCTCCGGGCGTTTTGGAATGCTCTCCTGAGCTGGTGCACTTCACGGTTGACCATGAGCTCGGTCACATAGTCCACAGGC
>Ga0315289_10012428_pt1 | contig 11988 bp, 10 predicted proteins | sample YL17G11_40_MG_FD_203452 | JGI IMG/M metagenome (GOLD analysis project Ga0315289, IMG submission 203452) | Sediment microbial communities from Yellowstone Lake, YNP, Wyoming, USA - YL17G11_40 | ecosystem: Environmental > Aquatic > Freshwater > Lake > Sediment | place: USA: Wyoming | collected...
CGGCAACCTTAAAATTTGGGAGCAGGGCTACATGAGTTGGGCGGAGGTCGCCCAGCTAGGCCAAAGGCGCAGGCCTGAGGCGTCTGTCCCGAAGGGGTTCGTGGGTTCGAATCCCACCCTCCGCACCAAGTTCTGAATCAATTAAAAGGAGGATAGAAGGCAGATATATCGAAGTCGCCATAATGCTAAGAAACACAGGAGACGTTAATGAAAAATCAAAGCATAACAGGCTTACTGATCCTCGCGGCGATGCTTGTGCTCGGCGCCATCACACTCGTTTCGTTAAACGAGGGGCCCACGAATACTACGACGCCATGCTACACCTACGAAGTCGTCAACGTATATCCCCACGACGAGAACGCCTTCACCCAGGGACTCGCATTCGAAGGCGGCTTCCTGTACGAGGGCACTGGGCTCTACGGGAACTCGAGCCTGCGCCGCGTTGAACTGGAGACCGGCAAGGTCCTCCAAGCTCACGCCCTGCAGAACCAGTTCTTCGGCGAAGGCGTCACGATCGTCGGCGACAAGATCATCCAGCTGACTTGGGAGTCGCACAGGGGCTTCGTCTACGATAAGAATACCCTCGATCTGCTGCGGGAGTTCAGCTACCCCACAGAAGGATGGGGGATCACGTATGACGGGAGTCGGCTGATCATGAGCGACGGGAAAGTGAACCTCTATTTCCTCGACCCTGAGACCTTTCAGAGGGTCGGACATGTCGAAGTCCACGACACCGCGCCCGTGGCCGGCCTCAACGAACTCGAATACATCAAGGGGGAGGTATACGCCAACGTCTGGAGGGAAGAAAAGATTGCGATAATCGATCCTCATACCGGAAAGGTCAGAGCCTGGCTAAACCTGAAGGGCATCCAGGGCTCAGATGATCCGAATCCAAACAACGTGCTAAATGGGATCGCATACGATGCGGAAGGAGACAGACTCTTCGTGACCGGTAAAAGGTGGCCCCTGCTCTACGAGATCAGGTTAACCCCCTCAAAATAGAGTGACGGCCCTGTGGAATCAACCATCTTTCAATACAAAAAAGTGAGAAATTATACGTTTCCGTCGAGAAAAATATGCGGATTAAACCTTTTCCCAGCTCCTCTCAGCCTATGGAGGGACGGAATCGACCGAAAAAAACATGGGGGGGGTTCAGGCCCTGAGGGCCTTCATCGCCTTCTCCTTCGACACCTCTATCGGAGGGGGCTCGAACTTCTCGAACTCGGCCACGAAGGCACACATCCAGTCCACGACCTCATTCATCAGCCCCTCTGCGAAGGCCTCGGTCACCACCGAGTAGTCCCTGGTGCCCGGAAACTTCCTAGGGTCTGCCTCGGTCATGGAGCCCGTATCGGTGACGTCGCCTGTCTTGAGGGGTATCCTGACGAGGCCGTCTCTGAACTCTGCGAGGCCAGTCCTCAGCACTCTGATCTCGCCCTCGACCTGCTTCGTCGGCGAGAGGACGGCGCGATCCATCCTGACCGCCCCGGGCCTCGACGCGAGCGTCAGCGCCGTCTCGGCGTAGCCCGCGTGCTGCTCGGCGGGGTTGCCCTTGATCGGCTTCCTCTCCAGTATGTCCCACCACTGGACTATGGCGCAGAGCATCCCGAAGGCCTCGCGGGCCTCCTGCGCCGCCCCCGTTAAGGCGCCGAGGTTGCCGCCATGACCGTTCATGAAGACGACGTGGGTGACCCCGTCCCTGTCGAGGCTCTCTAGTATCTCGAGGATGGCCTCCTGGTAGGTGGCTGGGTCTAGGGTGAGGACGCCCGGGAAGTCGTCGTGGTGCGCGGAGACGCCGTAGGGGAGGACGGGCAGAACGGTTGCCCCTGACCTCTCGCCGACCCTCCTCGCGATCTCCCAGGCCTGAATCCAGTCGGCGCCGACGCCGAGGTGCAGCCCGTGCTGCTCCACCGAGCCCGTCGGGAAGACGACGAGCCTCGACTCCCTGAGCCTGTCACCGACCTCGGCCCAGGTCATGTTCGACCACTCATGCTTCAATTAGATCCCTGATGATCTTAGGGAGGGGGCGGGGTAAAGAATTTTCTCAGCCTAGTCGGTGGAGAGCCCGGCGTCTGCCCCGTCGAAGCTGCCTGAAACCTCCATGCTCTCCGGCACGAACCTGTGGACTATGGGCATGCGTATCCCTCCGTCGATGAAGACCATCACGACAAAGGGGGCGACCGGGCTGACCCTGTCCCAGAGGAAGCCGCCCAGGATGCTCGCGGGGACGGCGAGGGCGTTGAACGCGGCGTTGCTCATCGCGGTCATCCTCGCCCGCTGGTGCTCCTGCACGAGCTCGCACTCCTTGGCTGACCAGGCTATTCCGGTGGCGTCATTCACCCCCATCAGGACCCACGCCGGGATGAGGGCCCAGCCTCCGCCCGCGAAGAGGAAGACCGCCGTCGCCACGTACATTATCATCCTGCCGCCTATGATCATCCTCTTCCTGCCGACGGCGTCGGTCATCCTCCCAGACAAGGGGGATAGGACGACCTGCGCCAGGCTCCTCGCCGCCACCATGTAGGCCATCGTCATCGCCGAGGCGTGGAGGACGACGGATGCGTACAGCATCCAGAAGGGGTCCGCCATGCCTATCGAGACGCTTCCGAGGCTCTTCATCATGATCCACGACCTCGCCCCCTTGATGGAGAACACCTCCCTGTAGTTGGCAACCATCTGGCGGAGCGATAGGCCGCCTGGGATGTCGAACGGCCTCGGCGCCTTGAGGAGCCGCCAGACGAAGATCAAGACAGCGAGGAGGAGCATGGCCTGAGCCCAGTAGACGGGGCGGATTCCCTCGACCGTCAGGCCGCCCGAGGCGGAGACGATGGCGCCGCCGATGAGGCTCGCGAAGAGGAGGGGGGCGATAATGAAGACATTGGCTTGGCCGTAGATCGTGCCGCGGCCCCTGTTACTCACGGCGTTCGCCCACATCGCCGTCCAAGAGGGCTGGATCACCCCGTTCGCGACGCCTGAGACGAGGAAGGCGAGGGAGAGCCAGCCCCAGCCGGGCGAGACGGCGTAGATGACGGGGACCATCACGCCGGCCGCGGCTCCGAGGAGGAACACCTTCTTCTGGTCCCTCCTGTCGGCTATCCAGCCGGTCAGGGCCGCGAAGATCGCCGTGAGGGCGAGGCCGACGGAGTTGAGGATGCCGAGCTCCGTGCCCGTGGCGCCGAAGGCGACGACGTAGATGTAGTTGTATGGGTTCATGTTGAATACGAAGTTCGCGACCGAGGCCCTGACAATCATGACCTTGAAGTCGCGTGGAAACCCCCCCTAAGGAAGGCACCGAGATCACCCACGCCCCTCAAAGTCGTCAATGCGCCAGCCCCGCCAAACCATCTAAACGCGTTACCATGAGAAGACTCGGAGGTTTAATAAAAGCAATGGAGTCCGCAGGCTAGTAGCCTGCGAGCTCCGCCACCCTCCTCAGCGAGGCGTAGGCCGGGGAATCACGCGGAAGCTCGATGAGGGACCCCCCGTGTAGGACGTACTCCTCGACGGCCGAGTCGATGGATATCTTTCCGAGATACCTTAAACCGGTTCGCGCCTCGACGTCGGCGCCCCACCCCTCCGGGAGCCTGTAGCCGCCAACGACATAGAAGTTGCGGAAGTCTATCTTCAGCTCCATCAGGAGCCTCCGCGCCTTCTCGATGTGGCTGAGCGCCTTCTGGGATGGGTCGATTATGTCGAAGACATCATCGACCCTCGGCGCTATCCTTCGGTTGAGCTGCTCCAGGCCGGCCGGTGAGTCGATGAGGATATGCCTGTAGCTGCGGAGCATGTTCTCGAGCACTATCCTCAGCGTCTCGTTGGCGACACAGTAGCAGCCTTCGGTCCACTTGGCTCCTATGGAGATGAGGTCGAGGCCCTCACCCTCGTAGAGTCCCTCCTCCCAGATGCGGTACTCGACCTTCTCGAGGGGGAAGGGCTGTGGGCCCCGGCTCCCGTCGTCCTCCTCGGCTAGCGTCTCCGCGAGGAGGTCGGAGATGGTCCTCCCATCCTCGACTTCGATGCCGACCATCTCCCTGAGATTCTCGTCCGGGTCAGCGTCGACGAGCAGGATAGGAGTCTCGCCCTTCTCCAAGAAATACTTAGCGAGGAGGGCCGTGAAGGTCGTCTTGCCGCTGCCGCCACGGCCGATGATGACTATCCTCTCCAGGCGCCTTCACCAGGAGACCTTGATCGCCTTCAGAGGGCACGCCTCGACGCACTTGCCACAGCGTGTGCAGAGGTCGAGCCAGACCGCGGTTATCTGCCAGAACTCCGGGTCGTGGGAGTCCTTAGGTTTCGCTGTGAGGTGCTCGTGCCTGATGAAGATGGCGGGAGGGCAGACGTTCAGGCACCTGCTGCACTCACGGGGGTCGATGCCACTGGTGTAGTTCCCGCACTTCGAATAGTCGATGGTCACGCTGGTCCTAGCCATTCCCCCATCCTCCTAGTACCGGCCGATGAGGCCTGGCACCTCCTCGCGTGGGACCAGCTTCAGGGCCCCGAATCTACACGCGTCCCTGCAGAGGCCACATCCGAAGCATTTAGCCTGGTCGACGAGGACCCTCTTCAGCGTCGGACTGTACCTGATGGCGCTGAACTGGCACTGTGCCACGCAGGCCTTGCAGCCCTGGCAGAGGTCGGGGTTCGTGTCCGCGACGTACTCTGCCTTGTAGACGGTGTTGAGGCCGAAGTCGTTTCGGAGGCGGAGTCCGCCGCACTGGGGGACCTCGCAGCTGCAGATGGCGTTCACGTAGGGGACGGGCTGGAACCAGACCGTGGCCACCCGCCCCTTCCTGTTCTGCTCCTCTACCGCGGCGACGGCCTCCTCCCTGCCGAGCCGGACCCTCGTGTCCTTCGGGATGAATCGTGGCAGCTTCTCTATGACGCCCGAGAGGGCGCCGAAGTTGATGCAGCAGACGTCCTTGACGCCCCTCTGCATCATCCTGCACATGCAGTAGTTCTGTATGATGGGCTCGGCGGCGAGGCTGCTCAGGATTATCTTCGCCTCCTCGACCGGGATGACTTGGCCGAAATGGCCGTCGGCCCTGACCGGGTTCCTGTTGGGGCTCTCGGAGTGGATCATGTTCTCTGCCTGCCACCTGAGGAGGCGACCGATGATGGGCATCTTCAGCTTGTATCCGAGGCCTATGCTGCTGAACCCCATGATCTTCCTGATGTAGACGGTCTCGAAGTTCATCCACTGTTCCGTCAGGTAAGCCTCGAGGTTCATGTCCTCCGCGAGTTCGTTGGAGTAGTTTCTGGCATTGAGGTACCACTTACCGCCCGCGCCGTGCTTCATGCACCACTGGCACATCTTAGCCACTCACAGAGACCGGGGCACTAGTTAATTTAAAATTTGGCTCACGTCGAGGTGTCTACCATGCCCGGCGTCAAGCTCACCATGAGCCTGTCCGAGACGACGCGCAGCGACATCGGCGTCGTAGGCGGTAAGGCGGCGAGCCTCGGAGAGCTGATCCATGGGGGTTTCCCTGTGCCCGACGGCTTCGTCGTCACCACGGAGGCTTATACCCTGTTCCTCGACGGGAACGAGGTGCACAAGGTGCCAGAGGAGGCGCTCCGGGCCGTCGACTACTCCGACTCGGCCTCAGTCGATGAGTGCTCTTCGAGGATCATGAAGGCGGTCGAGCGGGCCGAGCTGTCACCAGAGCTCCAAGCCGAGATCGAGGACGGTTACAGGTCCATGGGGGAGCCGCCGGTCGCCATCCGCTCCTCAGCGACCTCGGAGGACCTGGCGAACGCATCCTTCGCGGGGCAGCTTGAGACCTACCTGAACATAAGGGGCGTGGACGAGGTTGTGAGGCACGTCAAACTCTGCTTCGCGGGCCTGTGGACGACGAGGGCGATCTCGTACAGGCACAGGCAGGGGATACCCCACGAGGAGGTGAGGATGGCCGTCCTGGTCCAGAGGATGGTGCCCGCGTCGAGCGCCGGCGTGTTATTCACTGTCAGCCCCCTCAACGCCGACGGCTCAGAACTACTTATCGAGTCGAATTTCGGTCTAGGCGAGTCCCTCGTCTCGGGGAGGGCGACGCCTGACAGGTTCATCGTCGGCCGAGGGCAGGGCGGCTTCCTCAAGATGCTCGGCAGGGAGATCGGTGACAAGAACGTCGTCGCCACGGCCTCGGCGGGGGGCGTCGAGTACGTCGAGTTGAAGGGCGACGAGGGGAGGAGGCCCTCCCTCACCGACGACCAGGTGATGAGGCTCGCCTCGATGGGGTTGAAGATCGAGGTGGCACTCGGCGCCCCCCAGGACGTCGAGTGGGCCACCGACCCCGAAGGCGATGTGGTCATCCTCCAGTCACGGCCCATCACCGCCCTCCCCACCGCCGGGGAGGAGGACGTCGTCTGGAGCCGAGGCTACTCCGACGACTACTGGAACGACAACGTCACGCCCCTATACTTCGAGCTCCTCGGGGACCACCTGACCAAGATCGTGAACAACGAGCTCAACGGGATCATGGGCTACAGCATGCCCAAGGGGAAGAGGACCGACCAGCTGCTCAGGCTCCACAAGGCTCACGCCTACTTCAACCTCGAGGTGCTTAAACGGAAGGTCGAGTACGAGATCCCGCCGTTCCTGAGGAACGACGACATCCTCAACTACTTCCCCGAGGGCTCTGGCCCCTACGGGAAGGAGACGATGAAGAGGATGCCGTTCAGCCTCTGGAGCCGAATCTACGCGGAGATCAGGGTGACGCTCCTCGACCCCAACGGCTCGACGGGGAAGACGGCTGACGCCTACGACGAGTGGACGGCGAAGGTCTTCAAGCCGTCCTGGGACGACTTCGACCCCAGGATGCTGACTCTTGAGGGGAGCCCCGCCTCGGGCTACCTGAAGCTCGCCGACGAGCTCGACGAGCTGATGGTCGGCCACTTCCGCCTAGTCCGGTACGGGATACCGGTCCACAACATCGGTATGAACCTCCTCACACAGTACCTCCTCGCGAGGTTCCTCGGCAGGGAGGAGGGCTCCCAGGCGTACCCCATCCTCGTCTCGGGGCTGAGGCACAAGACGGGCGAGACGAACATGAGGGTAGAGGGGCTCGCGGCCTCCGTGAGGTCGTCGCCCGGGCTGATGGAGATTGTGCTCGGCAAGCCCTCGTCAGAGCTCTACGACTGCCTGAGATCGTCTACGAGCCCTGAGGCCGCCGGGTTCCTCGACGAGTTCAACTCATTCATGGAAGAGTTCGGCGTCAGGGGCTTCACCCGGGAGACATATTACCCCCGCTGGTGCGAGGCCCCTGAGTACGTCTTCGATGCACTGAAGGCCCTCGTCTCGGAGGAGCTCCACGACCTCGACGCCGTCGAGGAGAAGAACAAGGCGCTGAGGGAGGAGACCGAGGGGGACATCAGGCGAAGGATAAGATCTCAAAGCCTAGGATGGGCGAAATGGAGGCTCCTCTCCATGATCATGGGCGCCGCCCGTCGGTACATCGTCTTCCGCGAGGACCAGCGCTTCAACCTCGACCGCTGGATAACCATGAATAGGCGCATCCACCTTAAGGTCGGTGAGGTCTTCAGGGACAAGGGCGCCCTCGATGAGCCCAACGACATCTTCTTCCTCACGAAGGCGGAGATAAGGGGCGTCTCACCGGACGACATCGGCCCAGAGGAGTCGGCGAAGATCCGGAGGCTGGTCGCCGACCGCAAGGCGGAGTTCCTCAGGTACGAGGACACGACGCCGCCCAAGTTCCTTCAGGGGAGCCGCGAGTTCAACGACCCACCACCCAGAGGAGGCGTCGCGATGAGGGGCATACCCGCGAGCCAGGGGATCCTCACAGCGCCCGTCAGGGTCCTCCACAGCATACAGGAGATCTGGCGGGTCCGAGCCGGCGAGATCCTCGTGGTGCCTCGGACGAACCCCGGCTGGACGCCTGTCTTCTCGAAGATAGGCGGCCTGGTCACGGAGACCGGCGGCGTCCTGAGCCACGGCGCCGTCGTGTCGAGGGAGTACGGGATACCCGCGGTCACCAATGTCACGGACGCATGCACCCTCTTCAAGACCGGCCAGGTCGTGACGATAGACGGCGTCGAGGGGGTCGTGACCGTTGAGCAGCGATGAGAACATGGAGCCCCTCTGGCACGCGCCGAGGCCCCACCCCGAGTGGAACGAGTCCTATTACTTCGTCTTCAGCGATAGGCGCAGCGGCCTGAGCGGCATGACGCGGCTCGGCTTCAAGCCGGGCAAGGGGGAGGGGATGTCCTTCCTCCTCCTCTTCCTGCCTGACGGCTCGGTCGCCGGCTTCCAGGTCGTGGAGAAGATGGGCAGGGAATGGCGAGGGGGGCAGCTTAAGGTCGCCGGCATGCACCACGAGCGGCAGCCCGACGGATCGTGGACATACAGTTTCAGGGGCAGGATGGCGGTGGTCGGGAACCCTGCGGACTTCCCCAAGATCGGGGAGCACCCTAAGTTCATCCGGGCGATCCTGCCCACGTCCATGGATGTCTCCTTCGCCCCCATCAGCGACACCTACGAGTACGCCAAGCATATGACGCCCGAATCCCTCGAGCTCGGCAAGAAATCAGGGGATGAGCACTGGGAGCAGGTCGCCCTCTCCAACGGGAGGATCACGTTAGGTGAGAAGACCTACGAGATCAGGGACGCGATGTCCCAGCGCGACCATACACACGGCGTCCGGGACTGGACCGGCATCGGGGACTGGCTCTACTACGTCGTCTGGTTCAACCAGGAACTTGCCATAAACCCGGCGGCCATAGTCTCGGAGGACGGCAGGGTATCGACGGGCGGTTTCCTCTTCAAGGACGGTAGGAACGTGCCACTGCGGACCATAAGGGTCCTCGACCAGAGGTTCAGGGACCGTGTTATACCGGTCAGCTCGACGTTGGAGATCGTGGACGCTGAGGAGGTGAGGCACATCCTGAGGGCGAGGGCTGGCCCCGTTGTCCCCCTCCCGTTCACGGACGGATCCGGCAACGTCTCCGTCCTCGCCCAGAGTTTCGGCTCCTTCGAGCTCGACGGCTTCTACGGCGGATATGGTAGCTATGAGACCCTCAGGGTCAAAAAGGGATAGGCGAACCTGACCCCCATTCTAGGGAGAGGCTCCTATCAGATCCTTTTGCGATGAGAGGCTCGTGACCGACATGACCGGATTATTTTTCCCAACCCAATCCCATTTATTTCTTCCAAGAGGCGAGGAATTATGACCACTCCGAGGGGGGCGTACCTCGACAAGGACCATAGGCCGTCCGAGACGGAGATTCTGGCCGGCCTCGGCTCCAGGAGAGGGCTCTGGGAGGAGCTGAACGCCTTCCTTGAGGGCAACTACAGGGTCGCGAAGGACCTCATCTTCTATGGGAAGAGCTACGGCTGGGCGGTCAGGTTCAGGAAGGGGGGCAGGGCCCTCATCTCACTCTACCCCGGGCTGGGCGCCTTCACGGCTCAGATCGTCGTCGGCGAGGGGCAGCTGGTGGAGGCACTCGCGTCTGGGCTCGGGGAGGGGGCGAGGAGGATAATCGAGGCGGCGAAGCCGTACCCGGAGGGGCGCTGGCTCTTCATACCCATCGACTCCGAGGACGACCTCCTGGACGTTGAGAGGCTGCTGGCGACGAAGTCTCCACCGAAGAATCGGTAGGGAGAACCCTGCGGTTAGAACGATACCAAGGTCGGGCTGAGGCGCTGCTCAGTCGACCGTGTAGTAGGAGAGCAGGAGCCTAGCCAAGTCTATCGTCGAGATGATCCCCGTAAGCTCCCCCCTCTCACCCACTACGAAGCAGTGGTCCTCCTCCCGACCGATCATCTCCTCTATCACCCTCGTCACAGGGTCGCCCTCCCTGAAGACGAGGGGAGTCTGGAGGCCGGCTTCGTTCAGCTTCGTGTCGAGGACGGTCCTCGAGAGGAACGTGAGGTCCTCCAGGGTGACGTAGCCCAGAAGCCTATCGTCCTCGTCGACAACCGGCATCAGCCTGTACGGAGTCTTTCCGAACTCGTCGAAGGCCTGGCGTACGCTAAGACTCACCCTCAGCCTTATCGGGTTCTGCGTCATCACGTCAGTCGCCCTCAGCCTCCCCAGCTCCTTCGGCTTAGACCTCGAGACCTTATAGTAGAGCCTCTCCAGGGCTAGCTCCTCCTCTGAGAGCTTGTTCAACGGCTGCGTCGGGTAGAAGGGGGCCTCGCCCGTGAGGAAGAAGGTGACGACCGTAGCCAGTATTATGGGTATTATGGTGTTGGCTCCGAAGACCTCAGCGACGAAGACAATGGGGGTGAGCATCATCTTGTGGACTCCCGACGAGAAGGCGGCCATCCCCATCAGGATGAAGACAGGGGCCAGCGTGGGGCTGAAGAGGTAGCTGAACGCGGCGCCCCAGGCGCCGCCGATCAGGAGCGTGGGGAGGAAGAGGCCGCCGGTCCCTCCGAAGTTCATGGTCAGCGTAGTGGAGACCGGCCTCAGCACCAGAAGCATCACCAGCGTCGCGAGGGCGCCGCCACTTATCACCGGGACCATCTGGAACCCCGGGCCGATGGCTTCAGGCGAGAAGTACCCTATGGCCCCGAGGCCGGCACCCCCGACGATGAGCATCAACGGGTAGCCACCCATGCCCATCAGCCTCTTCGTGAGCCCCTCGCCGGCGTGGTAGACCCAGCTGAATATTATCACGACGCCCCCCGTCAGGAGGCCGAAGACCATCGAGATGGGCAGCATGGCCATCGATAACGTCCCCACCTCCAACGTGAGCCCCGGGAGGAGAGACGGCGCGTTCAACGCCACGGCCACGAGGTACGCCGTCGAGGAGGCTATCGCGGCCTCTATGAAGGAATCCTTCTCGAGGTCCCTCCTATAGGGAAGCTCGAGGGCGAAGAGGACGCCCGTGAGAGGTGTCTTGAACGCCGCAGAGAACCCTGCCGCGACGCCGATCATGAGCGCCTTACCGGGGTCGACCTTGATCTTGAGCGCCTTCGAGAGCCAGACGGAGACGCCGCCGCTCAGCACCGTCGCCGGCCCCTCAGGGCCAGCCGAGCCGCCGAAGATGGCCGTGGAGAGGGACGAGGCCGTCTTGACCATGGCCTCCCTCATCGTGATGCCGTATGGGGTGAGGTGGAACGCCTCGAGAACGGTGTGGAAGCTACTTTTAGGTGTCCTGTACCAGGCGAGGAGGTGGACGAGGAAGTAGCTGAGGGCGAGGCCCGTGAAGGGGAAGATGAAGAAGAGGGTCGGCGTCTTGAGCGCATCGGCGTAGAAGGTCTCCCATGAGTAGAAGACGAGGTAATTGATCCCGGAGGCTATCAGCCCCGCCGCCCCGCCGACGAGTATCGGGAGAAGCCACCAGGAGAAGCCTATCCTCTTCAGCGCTAGCCCAACCCTTATTAGCCGAGTTTTATGATGCCTACTTAATTTGGGGATGATTTAAAGGTTGAGCGGCTCCCAGGGGCGGCCCGGCTGGCTCTACGCCATCATCCCGTTCGCTGCCATAGGGAGCACGGTGGGGAGCTTCGTTAAACTCTACATCCTCGACCTCGGCGGCAGCGTGCTAGATGTCGGGCTCGCCTCCTCCGCCTTCAACCTCGCCCTCATCCCCGCAGCCTTCCTCAGCGGAAGGCTCGCGGACCACTTCGGGAGGAGACGTATTCTCCTCATAGCGAGTGCCGGCGCTCAGCTCGCCTCCATCGCCCTGATGAGCGTGACTAGGAGCCTGCCAGCCATCATTGGCCTGTTCGCGGTCTACAGTTTCACCAGCACATTCTCTCCGACGGTCTTTAGCCTACTGATGATGGAGACGATGCCGAGGGAGAGGTGGGGCGACGGCAGCGCGACGAGCTTCCGCTACAGCATCTATGGCTCCATCATAGGGCTCGTCCTCGGCGTCGGGGTTCTGACAGTGCTGCCGCTGACCGCGATGGCGCTTCTCCCCGTCGCCTTCTCAGGCCTCATGCTGGCGATAAGCGTCCTCATCGTCAGGGACCCACAGATGACCCTGGAGCGGCGGAACGTCGCCTTCAACGCCGAGGCCCTG
>Ga0315289_10012429_pt1 | contig 11988 bp, 7 predicted proteins | sample YL17G11_40_MG_FD_203452 | JGI IMG/M metagenome (GOLD analysis project Ga0315289, IMG submission 203452) | Sediment microbial communities from Yellowstone Lake, YNP, Wyoming, USA - YL17G11_40 | ecosystem: Environmental > Aquatic > Freshwater > Lake > Sediment | place: USA: Wyoming | collected...
TGGGGGGGACAACCGCGGCTCCGTTCGGCACAACAGGTTTCGCATCACGGCTGTGGACAGCAACGGTAAACCGGTCAAAGACCCGCATTCATACGTGCATCACGGGGGCTTTGGACGAGACGTCGTGCTCAAGCCGGGAGAGAGCTATACCGAGCGGCTCTACTTAGGCTTCTGGTGCGCGTTCGAGAAACCGGGCGTTTATGATGTGAACTGCGAGCGGACGTTGACTGCTGACGGTGGGGACGCTAAGTATCCTGCCGTCGCGGTCGTGACTACGTTCAAGCTGACGATTCAGCCTTTTGACAAAGAGAAAATGGGCCGTGCTGTTGCCGAGCTGGGCAAGAAGCTGCGCGAAGGGGACCAGCAGGCAGTGTACGAGGCAACCCTCGGCCTTTCGGAAATTGACGACGAGGCGGTAATTCCACATCTGGCAGTTTCGCTCGCTAAAGGCGACTTCCGAAACAGGGCGCCTGCCGTCAAGGGACTCTCACGGTTCTCCACCGATGCCGCGGCGGATGCGCTGATTGTAGCCCTCAGGGACCCGGATTATGTTGTCGGCCAGGCCGCTGGTGAGGCACTTCGCAAGAACAACATGACAGACCGCGCGGTTGATGCCCTGCTCAAGGACCTTCGCAGCCCGCTCTCGTCGGAAAGGGCGCTGGCAGCAAGAGCACTCGGCTACACCGGTTCCAGGCGAGCCTTTGATCCGCTGGTCCGGGCGATGGAGGATGCGAGGGCGGAAGTGGGGGAGGCCGCTGCCGAAGCGCTGGGCGAGTTGGGTCATAAGGAAGCGCTCGAGCCATTGAAGAAGCGCGTTGAGGGACCCGTCATGGGCGTGCGGGTTGGAGCGAGCAAGGGTTTGATGGCGCTGGGCGAAGCACTCCAGGTCGAATGGCTCACCCCGGTCATCAAGAACACCACCAGCGTCAACGACCAGAACTTCCACGAAAGCATACGCCTCATCCGCCTCTACGGAAAAGAGCGTGCGGCAGCCGCTCTGATAAGCTGCCTGAACTTCGACGACCCGTCGCTGAGAAACTCCTACAACTTCTTTCTGATGCAGGGCATCGAGGCGTCGCCCGGCGGCCCGAAGTGCTTCTCTATATACAATCACGACCCGAATGTTGACGGCACGCCTCAGCAGATTGAAGAAAACCGCAAGGTCCTCGAAGCCTTGAAAACATGGCTTACGGACTTCGAGGGAAAGAAGGGAGAGTCGTCCTCGCCCGGCAGTGGGCATGGGACAGATGCGGCTGGCAAAACAGAAGCCGTGGCCGACGCCACCACAAAAGCCACGCCCGAGCTCACCAATTAGCATTCGGTGGACACCGCCCCTGAGTGCTCCGGTTCATAAGTCCCATAACGTGCTTTTTCGGACAGAACAAGACGATTCTCAGGACTGCCTGCCGAGCCATGGCACGAACCCCGCCAAGGCGGGGAAAGCTCGGCGAGGCGCTCCCCCGGGCGTGGTATCCCAAAAATCCCGTTAATCCTGTCGAAGAATCTCCTACTCCCGCAGCGGGCAGTCCCGGTGACATACGTGACGGCTTTCTTGAAGGCATGCACTTAGCCCACACCCCTGAATTGTAGCCAGACTCACAAAAGGGATTGCGGCACGCCCGGGAAGGGAATATTGTAATGAGGAGCTGCACGTTAGACTAACGGTGTAGGCCTTTCGTACTGTGCCATTCGGGTTTGAAAGCAGCCTGCTGAGCCCGAAAAGAGTAGTGGGTTTTGGACGTGTTTAGACACATCTTCCTTCGTGAGCACCGACTCGCGCCGATGCGGAGCCTTGTTCTTTTTTCTTTCGTGCTGGGCTTGCCAGCCACTGCGGTTGCATCTCACCCCTCGAGCTACTACCCCAATTCGTACCGGGCAGAAAGCACTCCCACCGTTTTTGACGAAGCCGGGGATAACGTCTCCGCCGACTATCCGCTGGACGACACTGTCGCGCCGGTAATCACCCTCTACGGCGATTCCACGATGACCATCGAGGCCGGGACAACTTATTGGGAGCCGGGCTACTCCGCCTATGACGACCAGGATGGCAGCCTGACGTGGTACGTTACTGTCTCGGGCTGGGTGAACTCCTATGTTCTGGGCGACTATACCCTGCGCTACAACGTGAGCGACTCGAGCGGAAATCACGCCGAGGAGAAGAGACGAACTGTCTACGTTGTGGACACCACCCCGCCGAGGATTAACCTTTCCGGCGACAACCCCCTTGAGCTTGAGGTCGGAACAACTTACTACGATCCCGGTTACAGCGCTACCGACAGCTACGACGGCGACCTCTCGTGGTACGTTACCATCACGGGCTACGTGAACTCTTACGTCTTAGGCACATATACCTTGCGATACAACGTCCGCGACTCAAGCTGGAACGCTGCGGAGGAAAAGACGCGAACTGTCAGGGTCGTGGACACGACCCGGCCGGTGATTCGCTTACTCGGAGAGGACACGGTTTTCCTGGAGGTTGGGACGTGGTACACGGAGCCGGGATACACGGCCACGGACAACTACGACGGGGACATCACGTCGCGCGTGTGGGTGGTGGGTTCCGTGGAGCACAACTATCCTGGCAATTACACCCTGACCTACACGGTCAACGACTCCAGCGGAAATGCGGCAGAGGAGAAGACGCGGACTGTCAGGGTTGTGGATACGACCGGGCCGGTGATTCGGTTGCTCGGAGACGACCCGTTTGTCCTCGAGGTTGGGACTTGGTACACGGAGCCGGGATACACCGCCACGGACAACTACGATGGCGACATCACATCGCATGTGTGGGTACTGGGTTCCGTGGACCACAACTATCTTGGTAGTTACATCCTGACATACACGGTCAACGACTCCAGCGGGAATCCTGCGGAGGAAAAGACGCGGACTGTCAGGGTTGTGGACACGACCCGGCCGGTGATTCGCTTACTCGGAGAAGAAACGGTTTTCCAGGAGGCAGGGACATGGTACACGGACCCGGGATACACGGCCACGGACAACTATGATGGCGACATCACATCCCGTGTATGGGTGTTCGGTTCTGTGGAGCACAACTATCTTGGTAATTACACCCTGACCTACACGGTCAACGACTCCAGTGGCAACGCTGCGGAACAAAAGACGCGGACTGTCAGAGTCGTGGACACGACCCGGCCGGTCATCACCCTGCGGGGCAGGAATTCCATGAAGGTGAAGCTCGGCATGCCCTTTGTTGAACCCGGATTCACCGCCAGCGACAACTACGACGGAGACATCACACTGAATGTTCGCATCAGCGGCTCAGTGGACCACATGTGGTTAGGGAGCTACGTTCTCCGGTACAGCGTCAGCGACTCATCGGGAAATCACGCGGAGGAAAAAGTGCGAACCGTGGAGGTGGTGGATTGGGAACTGTCCCTCCAGGTCGCTGAAGTCAGCGGTGTCCAGACGGGTCAAATCACGGTGTCGTACGTCGTTGGGCATCCGCAGGGCATTCCGTGCAACGCCATAATCGAGTTCTCCCCGGACGGCGGCGCATCCTGGTGGCCCGCCACTCACGGCCTCGGCGGGGACGGCCTGATGAACCTGTCGTCATCCACGCCCGGCGGGGCCCACGCCTTTATCTGGGATTCGGTGGCTGACCTCGGCGGGGCAATCGAGGAGGAAAGCATCGAGGTGCGAATCACTGTGGACGATGGAGATTTCTCGAGCGCCCCGGCGACGACCGGGCGCTTCTCGGTCAACAACGTTCCTGCCGATGCCGACAACGATAACCTGCCAGACGGCTGGGAACTTCGAATCACCGACTTCGATGGCGGCGACGACATCGTGTTTCCAGCCGATGTCAGCCCCAACGCGGACTTCGATGGGGACGGCAAGACAAACTCCCAGGAATACGTCGCCGGAACAGATCCCGCCGACGCCAGCTCGGCGTTCTCCGCTCAACTCCAGAAAGGTTCCTATTCACTTTCGTGGCCGTCGGTCCAGGGAAAATTCTACATCGGTTACTTCTGCGAACAGCCTGGCGGCGGATGGATTCCCATAAGTGCGGAGATGCCCGGCGCCGGCGCCGGTCACTTACCTCTGGACGGTGCGTCAATAGCCAACCGGCTCGGCTTTTTCAGGGTCGCAGTCTATTAGCCGGGGAACGTGGCTGCCGGGGAACATCCCCTCCTGCGAAAAGGATAGTCTCAGAACTCACTGAATGGGAGGCACCCGAAGTGAAAAGAGTCATGCGTTTTTGGGTCTATCTCGGTCTCCTCGTGTGGTCTTTCCCTTTTTCATCATTACCCGCCGAAACCAGGGACATGTGCGTTGTCCGCCCCGAGGACAACGGAAAGGCATTGGTCAATCCGGGAAGGGGCTGGACATTTCATTATTACAGCAACATTCTCAGAAACTACGGCAGCCGGCTTGCCCCTTCGGACACGCTTGATGACTTTCCCGGTCTCTCGACCATTTACCTGCGACTTCCCTGGGCGTTCGTTGAACCGCAGGAAGGGAAATTCGACTGGTCAGTGGTGGATGCACCGAGCCAGCGCTGGATCGAGAAGGGGAAGCGTGTGGCATTCCGATTCACCTGCACGGAATCATGGATGCGGTACGCGACGCCGAAGTGGGTTCAGGAAGCGGGGGCCAAAGGCTATAACTTCCGCCCCGGAAAGCTCGACGAAAACGGCCCTTTCTGGGAGCCGGATTATGGCGATGCAGTCTTCCTGGAGAAACTCGACCGTTTCCTGGCTGGCGCTGCGGCGCGGTACGACGGAAGCCCCCACGTGGATTTCGTTGACGTTGGCTCGTTCGGTGTGTGGGGCGAGGGGCACACGTACTACAGCACAACACTGACCTACCCGCCGGAGGTCGTGCGGAAACACATTGACTTGTATGCAAAGCACTTCAAGAAGACTCTGCTCGCAATGAACGATGATTTCGTCTGGTGCGGAGTGGCAAAAACTTCGGGTTCTGGCGAAAGGGAGCCCGGCCGAGCGGTCATTCGCTACGCCCTTGAGAAGGGGATGACCTTGCGAGACGACAGCATCCTTGTCCAGGCGCCGCCGAGACAGTACTACCATGCCGACATTGCGGAATGGTTCTGGCCGAAGTTCCCCGTTGTTCTCGAATGCGAGCACTACGGCGCTTCGCGTGACAGAGGGGCGTGGGGAGATGGCTCGTGGTACTTGCGTGCCGTGGAAGAGTACCATGCGAGCTATGTCTCAATCCATTGGTGGCCGCGGGAGTTCCTCGCCGAGCAGAGGGATTTGGTCAATCGAATCAACCTGCGGCTGGGGTATCGCCTCCAGCTAAGAGAAATAGCGTGGCCGTCTCGCGTCTCTAAGAACGACCGCCTGAGCATCTCCTCGACATGGGCGAATGCCGGCGTCGCGCCATGTTACCGTGATGGGCACGTTGCCATAACGCTGAAAGATGACCAGGGCGGCATCGTCGCTGTATTCGTGGACGAAGGATTTGATGTCGCAACCCTTCACGCTGGTCCTCCGGGGAATGCTCCCGAAAAAAGAAGAGACATGGATTTCGGATTTGCCCCGAACATGCCGAGTGGGAAATTCAACGTCTTTGTCTCCGTAGGGGACCGAACCGGGACGCCGGAAATCGAGCTTCCGCTGGAGTCCAGCGACGGTCGCCGGCGTTACAACTTGGGGAATATTGAAATCCTTCAATGAGGTGTCGAAGACTGAGGGCCAACCTCGAGCAGTATTCCCCGCCGACGCGGCGGTTTGCCCCGGTGAAATCGGTGCGCCCACCCCCGACTAACTGTAAAGGACCACAGTAACCAGCGTTCCCGCCCGGTTACGGCTATTTCGTCCAGCCGTTGGGACCAAGCGTCCAGGTTTCGGCCTGAATTGCTGCCCCCTCCCCGAGCTCTAAGGTGATTGTCTCTGGCGTAATGTATATGCTGGCCTGCTTGGCACCGGTCCCCATGCTGAAGCCCGTCCCGGAGAATCTCACCATGGGGTTCCACTCCGCCGAGGATTCGATAGTGATTTGAGCCACACCGTCGGCGCTTGTGAACCTCAGCGGTTCCTCGAGGTTGTAATTGAGGTTAGTCCCGGAGTACCTCATATAGGGGTTCCCAATGACGACACCTTGAGGGCGCGTCCGCCCCGTCCCTCGAAAACCCTTCTCCTCGTACGCGTATGGCAGCGAGAACGTTCCCGCAGGCGTTCTCAGGTCCAGCGAAAGGGCGTTTGCCCCTCCCTCGGGCATGCTCACTGAAAATGAGACGCCGCTTCCCTTTCCCGTCCATTCGCCCTGTTCGTCATAACCGTTAGGGCAGAACAACCTGTTTATTGCGTTGAGAATCCCGAAGTTCAGCTTGAACCCCATGTTCGACGCCAGCACTGCACCGCTAAGCGCGAACACCAATACGAGCATTGCCACTCCCGGCACCGCCAGTGACCTGCGGTTGCTCAGCGACCTAATCAGTCCTTTCATAAACCTCGCCTCCTCTCAAATTTTGAAAGTACCCGGAATCTGCCGTGCTGCGGAGACCTGGAGGTCAGGCCAGGCCGTAGGCACGGAGCCAATTCTTGACAGAGTAGCAAAAAGCGAGCCTTCTGACCCACTTTTGCGTATCCTGGCTGATAGCAGCCAGTTATGATACGAGACCGCCCGCCCTTCCGGGGTTCTCACTATTCTGCGATGTTTACCAAGAGCAACATGTCGTTGTCAACACAAGGCTGAAGTCTGCATTTTCGTATGCCCTTAGTTCTACGAGGAGGATTCGCCGCTGAGGCCACAGAAAGCGCAGAGGCAGCGCCCCGCAGTCCAGCGATAACCCTTGTGTGCTGGGCGTGCTCTGCGGCGAGTCCCTCCGAAGGTGAGGCCTCACTCTTTCTGTAGAGAATATGTTGACGGCGGCGTACCCGGTGGCTATTCTCCGCAACACGACATTCATGCGCTTTTCAGTCATGTGGAGCCAAAAGGTATGTGTTTCAGTCAGAGCCCCCAGAAGGAGAAGCAATGAGAGAAATGAAGAAAGTTGTCGTGTCCCTGGCTTTGTCGGTTGCGCTTTTTCTCGCGTGCGCGTCCGCACTTGCCGCGGGGGCGATATTCTTTGAGAACTTCGACGATGGTATGGCAAACCGATTTGCGGAGGCCGGCGGGACGTGGTCCATCGCGAACAAAGAGTACGTACAAACAGCCGAGCAACCCGCGGGCCCATATCGCTCATGGGTGAACGCGTTGTCCGAGTACGTTCGTCCCCGAAGGGTTCTTTACGGTCGAGCTTCAATAGTCGGGCTCGGGTGGTCGGTGCGGCGTGTGTACGGTTGAGCGCCAGTTGGCGTCTGGTGGTGCCGGGCAAATCCCCGGGGACCATCGGAAAACGACCGCAGAAGGTCTGGCAGAGCACAATAACGCACTGTCACTCAAACGCAGTCAAACCCGAAAAACGCTTGCCTCCCGCGCGCCTACGGGTAAAATAAGGTCTGGCCGCGCAGGTGGCGCGGCAGGGAGGCTATTGATTTCATGAGGGAAGTGACCAAAGAAGACAAGCAGACGCTTTTGACGTATCTCCGGCACATGTACGAGATACGGTTCTTTGAAGAGAAGGTGATGGAGCTTCTGGCGCAGAACGTCATCACGGGCGCCTCTCATCTCTACGCCGGAGAAGAGGCAGTCGCCGTCGGAGCGTGCGCCGCCATTGAGCCGACGGATTACATCACCTCGACGCATCGCGGGCACGGGCACTGCATCGCCAAGGGCGGGCAACTTCCCCAGATGATGGCGGAGCTGTGCGGGAAGCAGACCGGGTACAGCCGAGGGCGCGGCGGCTCGATGCACATCGCGGATGTTGCGAAGGGAAACATGGGGGCGACGGGAATAGTCGGGGGGAATATCCCGGTGGGGACGGGAGCGGCTCTTGCCCTGAAAATCCGTGGCGAGAAGAAAGTCGTCCTCTGCTTTTTCGGGGATGGCGCGGCGAACAACGCGACTTTCCACGAATCTCTCAACATGGCGGGCATCTGGAAATTGCCCGTGGTGTACATTTGTGAAAACAACTTGTACGGGATGAGCGTTTCGACGAAGAGGGCTTGCGCTGTCCAGGACATTGCGTCGAGAGCATCCGCGTACAACATGCCCGGAGCAATCGTTGACGGGCAGGACGTTCTTGCTGTCAAGGAGGTCGTCAGCAAAGCCGTTCAGCGAGCGAGAGCGGGCCTCGGCCCAACTTTGATCGAGGCAAAAACTTACCGCTACTTCGGGCACTCGCGGAGCGACCCGAGAAAGTACCGAACCAAAGAGGAGGAAAGGTTCTACAAGGAACAGCGAGACCCAATTACTCTGTTCAGGGTGAAACTGCTCGAAGGAAAAATCGCAACAAAAGAAGAGCTCGACGCCGTCGAGAAATCCGTTCAGCAGGCCATCGAGGAGGCAACCAAATTCGCCCTCGAAAGCCCTTACCCCAACGCCAGCGAGCTGTACGACTTCCTGTACGTCGAGTGAGGCCCCGCGTTCGAGGTTATGAACGAGAAGCCTTCAAGGAAAGAACATGAGTGAGAAGTTTTATTGGGAAGCGATAAGAGACGCTTTGAGAGAGGAGATGATTCGCGACCCCAACGTCTTTTTGATGGGGGAGGATATCGCGATATACGGCGGCGCTTACGGAGCCACTCGCGGGCTTTACGAGGAGTTCGGTGAAGAGCGCGTCCGAGACACGGCAATCTCCGAAGCCGCCATCGCCGGCGCCGCAACCGGAGCCGCCATGCTGGGGATGCGGCCCGTCGCGGAAATCATGTACGCGGACTTCCTGACGCTCGCCATGGACCAGCTCGTGAACACCGCCGCCAAGAACCGGTACATGTTCGGCGGACGAACCAAAGTCCCGATGGTCTTACGCACGGAAGGAGGCGCCGGTCGTGGAATCGCCGCTCAGCATTCCCAGAGCACCGAAGCGTGGTTCAATCACGCTCCGGGGATTTACGTCGTGATGCCTGCGACGCCATACGACGCCAAGGGGCTGTTGAAGACCTGCATCCGCGACGACAATCCCATTCTCTTCATCGAGCACAAGATGCTCTATGGAACAAAGGGAGAACTCCCCGACGAGGAATATCTGATTCCGCTGGGCTCGGCGGACATCAAGCGAGCGGGAAAAGACCTCACCATCATCGCCTATTCGAGGATGGTTTTGGTCTCCCTCGAGGCTGCCGAGGAGCTTGCGAAGGAAGGAATTGATGCGGAAGTAGTTGACCTTCGCTCGATCAAGCCCCTCGACGTGGATACCATGATTCGCTCCGTTCGCAAGACGGGGAAAGTCATCTGCGTCTCCGAGGCGTGCAGGACGAACAGCGTGCCGAGCGAATTGATTTCGGTCATTCAAGAACACGCTTTCGATTACCTCGATGCGCCTATCAAAAGGGTTTGCGGGGCGGACGTGCCAATCCCGATGAGCCCGACTCTCGAGGAGGCAGCCGTCCCGCGCGCCGAGGACATCGTGCAGGCAGCTAAGCAACTTGTCCGCTGACGGCGAGCCGCCGCGCGACCCATGCGCGGCTGGGAGAATCTCCAAGCAAATTCGACGGACAGCCAGTCGCGAAGGACTCGTCATGGCAACACCAGTAATAGTCCCGGAGCTCGGCGAGACGATGAACGAGGCGACAATCGTCCGCTGGCTGAAAAATGAGGGGGACATCGTTAAAAAGGGGGACGCCCTCCTCGAAATTCAGACCGACAAAGCCGTCCTGGAGGTCGAGAGCTTCGCCTCCGGAACGCTTTTGAAAATCCTCGCTCAAGCTGGTGAAACCCTTCCTGTCCTTCAGGTGATCGCGTTCATCGGCGAGCCGGGTGAGAAACTCCCCGAAGTCCCAAAAGCGCCCCCGCCGCCAGCGGCGCCGTCAAGGTCTGTTCCCGAAATGCCGGCAACGGCAGCCGAAGCCCCCGTTCCTCAAGCGGCGCCCGCTCCGCCCGTCCAGAGGCGGTTCACGATTTCTCCTCGAGCAAAAATGCTGGCGAAGGAACGCGGAATTGACCCGACGAAAATCGCCGCAACTGGCCCCGACGGGAGGGTCATCGAGCGCGACGTTGTCGCCTATCTCGAACGCAAGGGCTACGACAGCCTCCTCATCTCCCCGACGGCAAGGCGCCTCGCCGCAGACCTGAACATAGATGTTCTTGACCTCAAAGGGACCGGCCCCGCAGGCAAAATCGTCAAAGCCGACGTGCTCAGGGCGGAAAGAGAAAAGCCCCGCCCCCTCAGCCAGACACGGAAAATCATCGCCTCCAAGATGGTCAAAAGCGCGAGAGAAATCCCGTATTTCCTCGTGACCCTCTCCGTGGACATGACCGAGCTCGCCGCCCTCCGGGAGAGGCTGAACAAGGAGAGAACCCAGCGGATTTCCTACAACGACTTCATCGTGAAAGCGTGCGCTTTTGCCCTGCGGTCCTTTCCCATAGTCAACGCGGTCTGCCTCGGCGAGAGTTACAGGGTCAACGAAAGCATCCACATCGGCGTGGCCGTTGACATCGAAGACGGCCTGATTGCCCCCGTGATAAGAGACGCTGACCGCAAATCCCTCGACCAGATTGCCGGGGAAAGTGCTCAGTTGGTCGAGAAGGCAAAGAACAAGAAACTCCGCCCGGACGAATTCCAGGGAGCGACCTTTACGATTTCCAACATGGGGATGCTTGGCGTAGAGAGCTTCACCGCAATCATTCCGCCGGACCAGGCGGCTATCCTCGCGGTGGGGAGCGTTACCGATTCGGTCGTCGTTCACGACGGCAAGCCCGTCGTCAGAAAAATCATGAAAATCACCCTAAGTTCCGACCACCGCATCCTTGACGGCGCCACGTCGGCCCGCTTCCTCAACGAAGTCAAGCGAAAGCTCGAAGACCCCACCTGGGCGGGTTGATCCCCTTTGAGGATTTCGTCTGCGTGCCGACGGGCGGCGTCTCGGCTTTTCCGCTTTGAACAAAACCCCAACCCGAACGGGCGCATTCCCGACGCCTTTGTTTCTTGCGGCGTGAGGAACGCGCATCCTGCGCCAATTTCACGCATGAGGTTTGCTGGATTCCAATAAACCCGCGTCGTTGAAGGGAGTGTGCCGCGACAGCCCTCTTCGCACAGTTACTTGAACGGCAAGGGATAACGAAGAGGCAACGGGCCCCCAACGAACACTCCGCCGCCTAAGCGTTCCCCCGTGGCATAGAAATTGCACCATCCTTTTTCAGGTACCCAAACCACCCCTCCCGGGTGGGAACGGGTCTGTTCAGCTCGATAGGTGGGTTTTCTCGGCTATAAGTCAAGAAGTAGGGGAAGCACCCGAGCCCTTCCGTCCCGAGCAGACGATACCATCGCGAAAAAGCCCACCGCGGGTTAAAGCACGGCCTGTTCCCACCCGGAGTTTTTTTGCTCCCAACCGGTTCCAAAACTCCCATCGTCCCAGCCGCCGGCGAAAAGCGAAACGCGCAACCTGTTAGGGGTGCGGCCGCGTAATCAGGGCGTATCGGGCCGCTCGCTTTCGGTGCTGTGCCAACGGGCTCTTTAGCCACACTGCCGGCTACAGCCGGCACTCCTCTTAGCCCCGCCTCGGCGGGGCTTTAGCTGGTGGTCCAAGGTTGCGCCATACCCCTCCCCCAAGCCGCCTTCAGGCGGGCTTCTCGAACAAAGGATTCATCCGACCCCGCCCCGGAAATACAGCCGCACCCGATCGTATGGCCTCAGTCTCGGGTGGAGGAGGCCGGGCCTCTTAGTGTCTTGGTGTCTTTGTGGTTGAGATGTGCTGGCCGAGGGGATTGTAACCGCCAAGACACAAAGGCACAAAACCGCCCCCTCGGCGTTGTCTGCGGGAACGGGCCAGCATGAAGACGAAACCGTATAGGCCACTAAAGCGCGTGCCGCCCGAGAGTGAGGGGATACAACTGCCCGGAATTCTGGCTTGCGGCAGGGCGAGGCAACGTGCTATGGTGCTGGCGCCTGAAGCTGGTGGCACTGCGAACGAGGAGGAAACCTTACCGGAAGAAGGTGGCCAGATGAAGTTGCCGCGATTA
>Ga0315289_10012431_pt1 | contig 11987 bp, 10 predicted proteins | sample YL17G11_40_MG_FD_203452 | JGI IMG/M metagenome (GOLD analysis project Ga0315289, IMG submission 203452) | Sediment microbial communities from Yellowstone Lake, YNP, Wyoming, USA - YL17G11_40 | ecosystem: Environmental > Aquatic > Freshwater > Lake > Sediment | place: USA: Wyoming | collected...
CCCCAAGGAGGGGGTCTTCGGGAGGCAGGTAACCATCCGAAGGCGGGAAAAGGGCCGGACGCTGGATGTGTGGGTTATAGTATGGACTACCGGCTGTAATACAAACCAGATGGATACCGAGATCACGCAATAAATCGAGGAATTGGAAAGGCTCCGTAAGGTCGATGCCGGTTCCACTGCCATCTCCACCAAATGCAAAAGGATAGCGACCACTCTCATAAGCTTCTGGCCTTCCGCTGCAATCCTCTCCCGGTCCAAAAGCGATCCAATCAAAAGCGCTCAATCGTACACCGATTTTTATAGAAGGTGCTTCGCTGCATATCCCGGCTACGATCTCGCGCAAGAAACGGGTGCGGTTTTCGAAAGAACCACCGTAACGCCCAGGGCGCCGCGTCGCGCTGAGAAACTCGTGCCCCAGATAGCCATGACAGTGCTTGATATCAACAAAATCAAAACCAGCTGTCTGCGCCAGACGAGCAGTTTGTATGAAATCGATAATTAACCTACCAATTTCATCGTCGCTTAAAAGCGCGCCATCGCCCGTTATGCCAAACTTGCGGTCAAGGATTGGGTGTCGATAAAGGATACGTGGCTCTAGACGGGTATTAGAACTCGGTTTCGCAAACCGTCCAGAATGAGTCAGTTGTAGGCCTACTATTAGATCTTCCGTCTTTCCATAGCGTTCGGCGTGGGCTTGGACCAATGCTTCACGCAGGGTTACAAAGTCAGCCAGGTTTTTCTTATTCAACATCAACTGATTGGGGTTGGCTTTACCATCCGGGCGTACAGCCACCGCCTCCCCACCCCAGATGAGCTTAGCCCCACTGGCACCAAAATGCTGCCAACGCCGTATAGTCAATTCACTGGGGCGGCCATCACGTGTACCATCCCAACCTTCCATAGGTAAAATCGCAAACCGGTTGCCTATATTAAAACCAGAAGCCTGATAAGACTGTCGCAGAGGTGATGCATCCCCACTGATCAGCTGTTCGTCGAAGAGAATATTGGCGCCAATATCAGCCAGGTAGGTACGGAAATCATTATCGGTTTTTAATTGAGCAACAGGGCGATATTTTTTCATAATCTTGGATTAAAGCCTGCGAATGTGAAACCCACCATCAATATTAATAACTTCACCGGTGGAATATGGCAAGCACCCTTCGGCAACTACTGCAACTGCCCTGGCTACATCAAGTGGCTCTCCGTGACGGCGGATGGGTGTCAACCCTTCAGCAATGAGCCGATCGTACCTCTGAAGTGCCTCACGGGTCATATCCGTGCTAACAATTCCAGGGCGGATTTCATAAACACGAATACCGAACTCAGCCAGGCGATCAGCGAATAGCAGCGTCATCATACTGACACCCGCTTTGGATAGGCAGTATTCGCTTCTCTCCGGGCTCGAGGTATAGGCGCTCATAGATCCAATATTTATAATGATAGGATCAGCGATATTTTGTGTCTTGATGAGTTTTATCATAACCCTTGCAACAGCCTGGGTCAGGAAAAATGAACCTTTCAGGTTGACCGTCATCACCTCGTCATAACTGGGCTCGCTCACCTCCAGGATATCTTTACGCTGGCGAGGTGCCACCCCAGCGTTGTTGACCAGCAGGTCAATACGCTCATAATCGGATAAGATCTTATCCATTAACCGGGCACGGTCTGCTGAAACACCGATATCGGCCTGGATCGCACAGGCACAGCCACCCAATGTATGTATCTGGGCGACCGTTTCATCAGCAGCAACTGCGTTCTGGTGATAGTTGGCGACGACCATCCAGCCTTTTTTGGCTAACTCAACCGATATCGCTCGACCGATACCGCGCCCCCCTCCGGTCACAAGGACAACCCGTTTATTGATCATTGTGTAGCACCTTATATGCTGCTTCGAGAAAATAATAGTCTCCCCACATTACGCTTTCATCTACCCCCAGTCCTTTGGAAGCATGGTATATACCATGTTTAAGGATACCTTCCCAGCCAGGGGTGTTTATCGCTAGGAAATCCTCACCGGTTAAGGTATCCATGATTTGATAAGCGTATCGACGATAGAGGTGAGCACGCCCGGCATCACCTGTTATTATCGCCAGGTTCAACATCCCACTGGCCGCGACCGCGGCAGCCGAACTATCATATGGAAGGAGCGGGGTTGGCTCCGACCAATCGTTCGGACATACCCCATGGTCAGGCGTATTCTCAATATAATAATTAGCACATGACTCAGCCGTTTGCAAGAAACGTGCATCACGGGTATATTCGTAGGCTGTAACAAAGCCATAGATTGCCCAGGTTAACCCTCGTGCCCAGGATGAATCTGATCTCCAGCCCTGTTGGGTACTTTGCCTTATGAAAGCACCGGTTTCGGTATCAAACAGCCCTTCATGAGCTGTGCTGCCATCTCCACGAACCAGGTACCGACGTGTAGTCAGGCAATGCTGATTAGCAATTCGATATAGCTTAACATCCTGCGTTTGCTTGGCGGCATAAAAGATAATCCCTACATTCATCATTATATCGATAAACAGACTGTTTTCAGCGACAAAGGAATTGAGATATTGACCTTTTTCCTTAAACCGCAGAGCCAGCGTACGACCGGCTTCGATCACTACAGCCTGGATGGCAGGATCGTCTGTCAGGTCGAACCAGCGCTTCCATGTCGGCCAGACAAGGAAACCCAGGTCATGTACACTCCGGTCATTTTTACGAGGCTCAATAAGCCGGCAATAATACTCAGCTTTATCACGCCACAGGGTCTCGGCATGATGCAGGTAAACCAGCCACAACAGTCCTCCAAGAAAGCCTTCACACCAGTTTGTCCAGGCTTCTCCGGCGTGTTTCCACTTCCCATGAGAGGTATAAATAGGGAAATAGTCAGGATAGGACTCCACCAGGTAATGGAGCTGCTTTTCTGCAAAAGCAAATGCTTGCTCACATTTTTGACGCAGGATTTGATAATCGACCATTTCGTTCTAATTATCCATGAGGGCGTTTAAGCCATAATCACAGCACGATCGCGACTGATGGCATAGCGGAGGGGCTGGCCATTTAGGTAACGCTTCAGCTCATCAATCACATATTGACCATTTCGTTTGCACTCATTGGGATTAGGTCCAGCAATGTGCGGAGAGATGATGATGTTTGGCAACCCTCGCAACGGCGAATCGATCGCGGGCGGTTCTGGGTAGGTTACATCAAGTAGCGCGTATAGGTCCGGACGCTGTTTTAAAACCGCGACCATCTCTGCCTCGTTCACGATCGCGCCGCGTGCTGTGTTGATAAAGGTCGCGCCTGTTTTCATCAAGGCGAAGTGGGCTCCAGTGATCATACCCACTGTTTCAGGCAGCCAGGGAGTATGCAACGATATAACATCAGCGGTTTTAAATATCTCCTCCAGCGAACAAAGTCTTACATTCAATCGGGTCGCGATCTCTTGGGTAGCGTAGGGATCGTAAGCGATGACTTTGAGCTCGTATGTCTTTAACCGCTCAGCCACCATGCTGCCGATCATTCCCAGAGAGATCAAGCCAACTGTACTGCCGAACCCACCGGCTGCTGGAAGACGATCCCACCAGGTGTTAGAATCCCAAAATTTTTGGACATGCCACCAGTAACCTTTCAGACTGAGTAAAATTTGGGCCAGTGTAAATTCACTGACCGGGATCCCGTTGGCTTCGTAAGCACTGGTGATAATAATTTGTCGCGCCCAAAAGGAATCCGTGACTACCCCTTTGATGGATCCTGCCCCATAAAAAATAATTTTCAACCGGGGGGCAGCGTTCAGCAGGCGCTCGGTAAATGTAGGGCAGCCCCAGCCTGAAAATATAACTTCGGCCTCGTCTAAAATGGATGGATCATGGGCAACCATTTCACTGGTCTGTAGAGGGGCGTAGATATCCACCAGTTGCCGGATCTGGCTACGTTCCTCTTCTGGGTAAATCATATCATAAGGACCAGGATCGAGTAAAAAAAGACCTTTCATCATAGCCTGGAACTCCTGATTCCCGATCACATTATGAAATAAAAATCAGAATCCAGAAAACCAGGAAATAACTCGGTTAATTCCTGGTTTCTTATTTCCGTGAATTCATTATAAATTATTTAAGGTGAGGTATGTTGATATTCCAGTGATACCACCGCTGGTTGCATCCGGCCGTCATCCAGTAAGATGTATACCTCACCCCGCCAGGTTACCCGCCGTCCTATGCCACCGGCGCACCAGATGATGACGCTCAAAATATCGCGTACAGGCAGCCATATTAAATAATATCGGATATTAATATTCCCGGCATAACCCATTGTAGACCAGGCTACCCACCAGCGGATGAGCAGAGATACTGCTACTGCCAGCCATGCCGAAGAGGAATAACCCGATTCTATGAGTAATATCATAGCCAAAGGTGTACTGAAGCTGAGCAGCAAGCCTGGGTACTCCCGAGGGCGGCTGACGCGATTACAACGTGCCCACCGCACCTCACGATACCACTGTTCAAAGAAGGTAGTCGCACCGAGAACACTATCTACCACATAATCCGACAGGTGCACACGTAAACCCAGGGCAGCCATCCTGGCACCTAACTGATAGTCGTCAGCCAGGTAATCAGCCACCGCGGCAAATCCTCCCAACCGAGCTAAATCGCTGCGCCGCATGACGTTGGTGGCACCCATCGCAAAACGCATATCGAGGAATTGGCGGGCAACGACCACCGAAGGTAAAAAGGTCCCAGTCATGTAGAGCGCCTCTAAGCGAGCCGTTAATGTCAGAGGTTTATCTCCTCGGTAAGGGCAGGTTACCAGGCCAATCCGACTATCAGCCAGAGGGGCAACTACCCTCCGTAAATAGTCAGGAGTTACGCGCATATCACTATCACTGGCGACCAGCACCTCAAAACGGGCTTCCATAGACAGCTGGTGCAGAAGACTGGCTTTGCGGTTAGATCCGAGCGCAGGGCAAATCACCAATCGGATGCTGATACTTGAGTAATCATGCTGAAGGTGTTTAATCACCGGTATGACCGGGTCATCGGGGTCCATGACACCAAAAATAACCTCATATTCAGGGTAATCCTGCCTGCAGAAACTGACAAAATTTTCATAAGCTTGTGCGTCTACCCCTTTGACCGGTTTAAGAATGGATACCGGCGGTGTAAAGTTTAAATCAGATTCATGCCGTTCATTGAAGAAGATATGAACCATGATCAATGCAGCCAGCCAGTATAACCAACTGGCTACTAATAAGGTTAATAGCAACTTCTCCATCATTGTCATTTTTTAGCCTCCACAAGGGTCGGATAAGTTGCCAGATGTAGATCTCTATCTTGGATCACCTCTCTTACAGCAGGGCTGAGCAAGGTAGCCAAATCACTGGGATTAGGTCCCATGGGCTCATCGCCAGGTTGGGTGCTTGGATGAAAATAGAGCTCAGCAGTGGGGGATTTCATCTGTCTAAGCACCTTCACCACATAGGCTTCCTGCATCTGTCCGGTTTGCATCAGACCATACATACGGTGCGTGAAAGTCAGGTTATGTTTCTTCAGACGAGGCGGGTAATTTCGGCATAGCAAGCCGAAGGTAATTGCCCAAATCAGTTTTATCCCTACTCGCTGTCGGTTATAGCCCAGGGCTAGCCAGAGATCATCTCGAGGCAGTCGAAAACCGCGTGCACCATATCGCTCCGCCAGAGGTAGTAGTAATTTGAATACCGTCGGATGGATATGCATGTGAATATGACCATCGACATGGGAAAGAGGCAGGCCTGTAGATGCAAAGCGTTCGAACTGAGCTTCCAGTTCGAGTGCTAATTCACGCTGGACTTTTTGGCTTAAAATATAGCGGAGACCGGTAATAAAAGCATCGTCAGGAAAACGACCCTGGTGATCGACCAGGTGAGGGATGCGATCAGGCGGTAAAACCGCCTTTCCCACCGCTATGACCACATGCAATCCTACCGTCAGTGTGGGCGTTTCCCGAGCAAGGGCTACAGCTTCTTCAACGGAATCGCCTGCAACCATGAGACTGGTGCTGGTCAGCACTCCCTCACGATGGGCCCGAATTATTGCTGTATTGATGCATGTGGAGCGACCGAAGTCGTCTGCATTGATAATGATCTGCATGTTGCTAAGCCCTCATTGCATCGTTAAGTTCTATATTGCGATCCGTTAACCAAATTATATTTCAATAACACCTCGAGACGATTAGAGTTTCACATTTTCGAGTGCCCATATTTTCCGGCTTTTCTCGTTCAACTGCGTAACTCCTAATTTGTTCAAGAACCAAACGACTGAAAATCATAATGCGTCGTTGGGTTCAAGCATGGGTGGTTTTATTCTTGCAGTAATATACGATCGCCTTCTCAAGGAACTCCGGCATATCAGGATGGAATTTGGTCTTGTACATCTCTTTAAATTCAGGATGCTCGTTGTATAAATGGCCAAGTCCCTCAAAACGCTCATAAGAGCACTCATGGAAAAAACCCATGTGCTTGTGCAACGCCTTAATGAGCTGCTGTACTTCAGGGCTGTCATACCCATTGACCATATGATCACAAATACCTCTGAAAATCGCCTCTCCGCTAGCCTGAATCGCTTCTTTTTGTTCGGGCATGTAACTGTTCCAACGGTCTAAAGTTTCCCTGACTGAACGGTCCCCATATCGTTCACGGATTTCCTGGAGGTACTCTTGTTGTTTTTCATCGCTGAAACCTTCGAAAAATTCCTTTTGTTCCATGTGTAACTTTCCTCTCAGATGTAAAATGGTTTTATCAAGTGTTTTGATAAGGCGATTCAGCCTTTCAACCCTTTGTATTAATGCAATTCTGTGTGTTTCGAGGGCATATAATACATCGAACTCTGGCTGATCAATGATCTATTTGATCCCGTCAAGTTTAAAATCTAACTCCTTTAAGAAAAGGATTTGCTGAAGCCGGAGGGCGGATTCTTTTCTATAATAGCGATAACCATTCTCACCATACGAGGCTGGCTTTAGAATCCCTATATCATCGTAATAATGCAGGGTTCGGATGCTCACACCAGCCAGGTCTGCAAGCTGTTTGACGGTATAAAACATATCATTTACCTCGTTGGGTAAGATAAACCATGACGTAACGTTAATGTCAAGAGGGATTCTTGAAATTATCCAGCCCAAAATAGCATAATAAGAATAAAAAACGGAGGTACGATGAAACCTGAGAAAACGCTCGTGATCGGCCTGGACTGCAGTACCACGGCATGCAAGGCCGTTGTGTGGGATATCCACGGCGTTGCGCAGGCTGAGGGTCGCTGCCCGATCCCCCTTGAAATGCCGCGTCCCAACTGGTATGAGCAGCACGCTGAAACGTGGTGGCAGGCTGCTTCTCAGGCGTTGAAAACAGCCCTGGAGAAGATCAACTCTGCTCAACTGGCGGCTCTCTGTATCGCCCCACAACGTGAGACCTTCGTGCCGACCGATGAGCAAGGTCACCCCTTACACAATGCCATCATCTGGATGGATATCCGCAGCCGAGATCTGTTATCAGAACTGGACAGGATGATCGGTAAAGAGCATCTTCACCAGCTCACCGGAAAGCCTCTATCTGCAAATCTCTCGATAAGCAAAATATTTTGGATGAGTCAAAACGAACCTCAACTTTTTGAGCAAACCGACAAATTCCTAGATACCGGTGCTTTTCTGGCGCACCGTCTCACCGGTTATTTCCGCACCGGATGGGGGTGTGTCGATCCGATGGGTTTGTTCGAAATGCCTCAAGGTCAATGGTCCGACGAATTGCTGGCTGTGATAGGTATAAGTGTCGAACAGCTACCCGAGGCTTACCCATCAGGGGCGATTTTAGGTGAAATAACACCCCAGGCTGCCAGGGAGACCGGACTACCCGCCGGTCTGCCGGTAGTTGCCGGTGTAGGGGATGGGCAAGCCACAGGACTGGCTGCCAACATAACCAATCCCGGTCAGGCATACCTCAACCTTGGTACTGCTGTCGTTTCAGGTACTTATGCTGAAGATTACCTGATCAGCCAAGCCTTCCGCACCTCATTTGGTGCAATACCCCATAGCTACATCTTGGAGACGGTGCTGTTAGGAGGGACCTATACGATCTCCTGGTTCATCGATAAATTTTCTGGTCTTCCAAAAGCTGAACACCCTCCCTACCAGTCGATGGAAGATGTTCTCGACGCTGAAATAAATAACCTGCCACCCGGAGCTGAGGGGTTGATGCTGGTGCCTTACTGGAACAGCGTGATGAACCCGTATTGGGATGCCTCAGCCAGTGGTATTGTCGTTGGCTGGCGCGGTGTGCATACATTAAGTCACCTCTACCGCGCCATCCTGGAAGGGATCGGATATGAATTGCGCTTGCATGCGACGGGTGTGGAGAGTGCTCTAGGTAAAAAGATTGATAATTTTATAGCTATAGGGGGTGGATCACACAGCACCCGCTGGTGCCAGATCCTGGCGGACATCACCGGGAAAGCCGTTTACCGTTGTACGACCCCAGAAGCCGCGGCATTGGGCGCGGGGATACAGGCTGCCTGTGGAGCAGGCTTGTATCCCGATATGCGTACAGCTGCCCGGGCGATGACTCACATCGAACCAATCCCATTCGAGCCTGACCCAGTAAACCACGCCTTCTATTCACGTCTATACGAAGAAGTTTTTATTAACCTTTACCCGAGCCTTCAAAAGTACTTAAGCCGTCTGACTAAGCTGGCAGAAACACACCACTAAATACAAGTTTAATATTATAGTAGGACTTACGCAGTTCGCAAAGGAACTACCGAAAATATAGGTGTTGGGCGGGCGTACGCCAGCCCAACACCTATATTTTCGGGCTTTTCTCGTTCAACTGCGTAACTCCTATATAGAAAAAAGATCCGACCCTTGGGGGAGTATAATCAGTGGAGACTTATATTCGTTCCGAGGAGAATTCCAACATGAACATGCTGCATGTGGAAAGCGACCGTATTGTGGATGAGTTAGATAACCCCATCTGGCTGCGCGGGACATGCGTGGGCGGCTGGATGAATATGGAGAACTTTCTCGATGGCTATCCCGGTGCCGAACACCAGATGCGCGCTCATCTGGCACAAGAGCTCGACGAGAGCAAAGCTCGTTTTTTCTTCGATAGGCTGTTGGATCATTTCTTCGCCGAAGAGGATGTCGCTTATATCAAGTCCCTGGGAGCCACCGTTGTACGGTTGTCGCTTAACTACCGTCACTTCGAGAGCGACGCATACCCCTTCGAATACCTGGAACCCGGCTTCCAGCGCCTGGATCAGGCAGTCGGTTGGTGCGCTAATCATGGGTTATACATTATCCTGGATATGCATTCAGTTCAAGGCTGGCAGAACACGGATTGGCACTGCGATAATGCCAGCCGGCATGTTCTCTTCTGGCATGACAAGTGCTACCAGGATCGTTTTATAGCCCTCTGGCAGGAGATTGCCAGGCGTTATAAGGGTAATCCTACGATCGCTGGTTATAACATCATGAACGAACCGCTAGTCAACACACCCTTCGGTCGCTTCCGCGAAAACCGTACCCCCGACCTGGCGAGTTATTACCGACCGGATTGGGAGCGGATCAACCGCATCTACCGCCGGGCAGTTGAAGACATCCGTCAGGTGGATCCAGAGCACATCATCTTTCTGGAGGGGGATTACTTCTCCAACCTTTTTATGGGTTTAAAACCACCCATCATGGAGAACCTGGTCTACAGCAGCCACAACTATAATACCGGACCCGAAGAGCGTTGGGATTTCGAGCGGCAACGTTCTTATTTCTTGGGCCTGGAAGGTACTCAGTACACCCAGAAGTACAATGTCCCTCTGTGGGTGGGCGAATTTGGTACAGGATGTGCTTTTCCAGAAGAGGAGCAGCGTCTCCGCCTGCAAGCTCTCGATGCCCAAATCCGGGTTTTTAACCAATGCAACACGCACTGGACGATCTGGAACTACAAGGATATCGGCGCGATGAGTCTCGTTTGGTTGCACCCTGATTCTGCTTATATGCGTGCTATCCGACCGGTCCTGGAAGCTAACCGAGCTCTGGATATCGATTGGTTTGGCTTCGCCGAATCGGTTGTACCAATTAAACAGAAACTAGCTGAGATCGCCCGGTTGGTCGAGAGTGCCATCAATGACCCAACGATCGATCCGGTCAGCAATCAGGGGTTTATGGCCCAACACCTGCTCGGAGGCTATGTCTCGACATTGATGCAGCCAAGTTATGCGCGTTGCTTTACTGGTATGAGTGAAGAAAAAATAGACGATGTCCTGCAGTCCTTTGCACTGAAGAACTGCATCCCCTGCCAACCGCTGGTCAATGTGCTTAAAAACAGGTTTTTAGATTAGCGAACGCCGCGGATAAACTGCATAAGGATACCGCCCAGGAGAGCTGAGGCAGCGCCTGTCATAAAAAGCACCGTATAACTGAGCGGGGAGGAAACTCCTATTGTATTCAGGACCAAAGCGCCGACGGTGGGCATGAAAGTTTGTGGTAAGGTTGCCGCAATATTGATTACACCCAGGTCCTTACCGCGGCTCGAAGCCGAAGGCAGGACTTGTGAGATCATCGCCAAGCCTAAACTATAATAAATCCAAAAGCCAGCACCGATCGTCACCCCGGCGATCATAACGATATTCCATCTTGTGAAAAAGCCGAGCATCGCCATTCCCAGGGATACCAGTAAAGCCCCTGCTGTTACGAATACTTTCCGCCGTCGTATCCGGTCGGACATTACCGCCATAAGCATCATCAAGGGGACTCCCCAGAGGATCTGCATTATCTGCAAGTTAGCAATCCCCTCTTTCACCTCATGACCCGGGTATAGACTGGTGTATTCAGTGATATTTTGGATAAATAGAAATAAATATCCTCCGGTCCCCATCGAAAATCCCATCCAGACCAAAAACCACGCCACCCAGGCCAGGCTGAAGCTCGGATATTTTTGAGGGTTTATCCAGAAAGACGATAGAAATGATCTTAAGCGGAAATGGGGTAAAACCCCTTTGGGTAGCCGAGGTTCATGGTAATAAAATAAGAATACCGTCGTCAGGATAACCAGGACCAGGATGATCGGGTAATAACCAGCACGATAATCCTGGACACGGCCAGAGAATAAATCACCGAGGATAATGCCTATTGGCGAAGCAAACCCAACGAGGGCCTGGGTAGTGCCGCGCTGGTTAACCGGCACTCGGTCCGGCAACACAGCACCATAAGCGGCATATAGCATGTTCCCAAAGAATTGCACCATTGCCCAGCCAGCCATCAGGAGCAGGATACTGCGGCTGTTGGCCAGGACCGCTAACCCGCAAGCCGTCAGGATCATCCCTACCAGGATCCAGGGTCGACGCCTGCCAAAACGTGAAGTTGTACGATCGCTCAATGCCCCGGCGAGTGGATTGCCGATCATCGCACTGGCTGCACCAACGCTCAAGACCAGAGCCAGGTTTGTAGCCGCATTTTGCGGATTTATCTGGTTCACCTGCGCAGGGATCAGTACAAATAAAACCGGTAAAAGGGCAATGGTAGCACCAGCGTTAGCAAATCCTAATAAAACCTGAAAGCTCAGACTGACAGGTTGCGTCGGTTCTTCCAGTGCTATAGTGTTATACATCAGGTCATAATCGGATTAAGATCATTAACAGCCGCGATCCAGCTCTCCACCTCGTGCAATGAGAGTTACCGCCTCACCTTTTCAACAGGTCTACGGTCGTCTTAATCCCAATTTCAGCCAGATTCTAAGAAAAAACAGTCCCCATACTTTCTATTTTTTCGATCGACGGATTCTACTCCTTGGTTTTTCCGGGACCCCAGGTTCTTCGGTCGTCTCAGCAGGCGATGGTCCTGTTTCTAACGGCTCGGAGGTCTCTTTAACCTCTTCTGCCTGAGTGCTTTCTTGCGGTTCTGTAGAAACCACTGCTGAAATTAAACCCGTGACCGCTGCCGTTTCACCACCAAGAGAGCCTTCCACAAAAGGCGGAATCCCG
>Ga0315289_10012434_pt1 | contig 11984 bp, 10 predicted proteins | sample YL17G11_40_MG_FD_203452 | JGI IMG/M metagenome (GOLD analysis project Ga0315289, IMG submission 203452) | Sediment microbial communities from Yellowstone Lake, YNP, Wyoming, USA - YL17G11_40 | ecosystem: Environmental > Aquatic > Freshwater > Lake > Sediment | place: USA: Wyoming | collected...
TATCCAGGATGTACTGGCCGTGAGGGAAATGCGCCGAGAAAACGTCATTCCGGCAGACAGCGTCTTCGCCCCCGGGCACTGCTATGACTTCCCGGCCGGAAGCCTGTTTCCGAAGGAACTCCTTCCGAGCGGAAGCAGTTCACGGCGATTTGTCGCCTTCAATCGTGACATGCATTATGCCCATGAGGACCCGCGCCGGTTCGAGCCTCGGATTCTTGCGGAGATCGAACGGCGGATGCTTGAGCAATTGGCGGATTACGACCTGAACGACTCTCTCGGGGCGGTAAGGGCCTTCGAGTCATGGCTCTGGAGGGAGCGTGTATCAAAGTTCGTGGTCAATTCCATGCGCGTATACGATTTCTACGGATACGACTGGTGCATGCCGTTCTGGTACAAAGACGTGATGGAGTGGTGGGAGAAGATCCCCCCGGAGTTCCGCGTGAACAAGCGGGCGCATACCCGCTATATGACGGAAACGATCAACGGTCCATTGGGTTTGCCCGACAGGCATAGACCTCACGGACGGCCGTTCAAGTTCCTGCGATGGGTTACGGGGCGGCTTGGCCTCATGGCTGTGGGTCGCAGGTGGATGTTGGCCGGATCGTACGAGCATCAGCCCTTGGCGTTTTACGGGGTCATGTCGCCCCAGACATTCCAGGAGTTCATGATCAAGAACAACAGGACCGGGCAGCGGTGCATCAACTCCTACCTGGCGGCCGAGCGGATTGGATGGCAGTGATGCGGATAGTTATGTCTCATCGTCCGGTTCCTTGAAAAGAGTGCTTGATGTTTATAATCATAATCAGTTTGATTGTATTGACGATCCTGGCGATCGCGCATTGTTCTGCGGCCCAAGCGTCAGGAAAGGACCATAGGGCCCGTGCTTAGCACATACATCATTGTCATCACGATAGCCATCGTCGTTATGGCGGTCTTAGTCTCGATCTACCGGGCCGAAGGCCTGCTGGCCTTTTACATCATGGGCATCCCGATGGTGCTTTTCGTCGTCGAGATGCTCCAGATTCCCTGGAGCACCGTCATGACGGGGATGATCCGCCCGGTCGTCTTCATCCCTTTGCTGGGGTGTTGGTGGCTGGCCCGGCCCAAACCCGATGAGCTCCTGCTTCCTCGCCGCTTCGGGTTCAATGCCGTCATGATTACGATGCTGTTCCTGCTGTGGGAGGCCAAGTACTTCTACGAGGGCCAGTACCTGGGCGCCGAGGGCGGGTACGAGCGGCTCAAGTGGGCCTACTATTTTCAGGACTGGGGCGGCGCCCTGCTGCTGGGCTTCCTGATGCCCTTGACCTACAAACGCCTCCAGAGGCTCTTGGGCGCCCTGGGCGCCATGGGCCTCATCTGGGCAGCACTGGAGGCGGGGGCATTCCTGATGGGCCGGGCCGACATGACTATGGAGAAAGAAGGCGGATCCGAGCGATATCAGTTCGCCGCCAGCGTGGGCGCACTGGGGTTGGGTATTAACACGGCCATCGGCGCCTCGGGCCTTATGGGCTGGTTCCTGATGAAGAACCGGGCAAAGCCCAGCCAGTTGCGCAACATATTCGTGGGCGTCTGTATCGGGGTCATGGCGATGGCCGTGCTGCTTACCGGCAGCCGCGGACCAATGGTCTCGATGTTCGCGACGTTCATCGTGTTCCTGTTCCTGCTGGGCGGGCGGAACGCCATACGCTTCGGCCTGGCGCTTGTCGTCCTGGGGGTGCTCCTCTACATCGGCCTCCAGGTGACCCCGGACACGACCAAGGAGCGACTGTTCGGACGTCTTCTCGGAAAGTCGGGCGTGGGACACCGTTGGAGGCTTTTCCTGGACTCGCTGGCCATCCTGAGAGTCTCCCCATTCCTAGGGCAGACCCGAGGTATCATCTCGCTGACCGGCATCGCTTACTCTCACCAGATCTTCAGCCAGATTATGGTGGAAACCGGGCTGGTGGGGCTTGCGATGTTCCTGATTTCGGTCGTTCCCACGGCGGTCAAATGGGCGGTTGCGGCATTCCGCCGGCACAGCGAAGTCTGGGTTTTTGCCGGGCCGTTGTGCACGTGGCTGGCGTTCGAAGTCGTTCAGCGCAACCTGGCCGCCGGGCAGATCGGCTCCACCGACTTCTGGGTGCTTATGGGCATCCTCTTGGGCCACAGGCTTGTGCCGATGGGGCCGGCCGATGATTCCTACGCTGAGCAGGACGCACTGGCTGGGTTGGGTTCCCCCGGGTACGGGCAGCCCGCGCCGTACGGCACCTTGTAGACCGGCCGGAGTGGGCGGCAAGCCGGCTGGAGCGGCCGGCACGCCTCGCCAATGCCGTGGCGAGTTGCCTGCCCGGTGGGCGATTTGGCCCGCCCTTCGCCCGGCCGATATTGTAACCAGATGCGCGAATTATCCGACAAATCGGCGACTTTGATCCCGGCCGAGTGCCAGTCCTCGCCCGCCCGCAGGGTCCGCGTGGCGCACATCACCACCGGTCACCCGGCCGACGATGCGCGGATACTCTACCGCGAGGCGGCCGGGCTGAGGGAACTCGGCTTCGACGTGACGGTCCACGGACCCTATCCCCGGTCCGCCATTGTGGCGGGCGTTCCCGTGCGGCCCATCCACAAGCCCGCGAGCATGGCCTGGCGGCTCCTGTCAGCCACGTGGCGGGGGGTTCAGGCAGCCAGGAACTCAGGTGCGGACCTGGTGCATTTCCACGATCCGGAGCTTCTGCTGGCCGCGGTGCTCAGCAAGATGCTGCTGCGAAAGCGCGTCGTCTTCGACGCCCACGAGGATGTGTCTCTGCTGCTGCTGAAAGACTGGATTCCCCGCCCGCTGCGCAAGCCCATGGCGGCGATTGTCTCCTGGATCGACCGGTTCTGCACCAGGCGGGTGGATGGGGTTGTGACGCCGACGCGGCTGCTGGAGGACCGCTACAAGGGCGTCGCTCCCCGCACTCGGACGTTCGTGAATTACCCGGCGTCTGCGTTTCTGCGGGAGCGGGACCAAGCTTGGGCGCCTTTCCCGCAACGGCGTAACGAGATTGTTCATCTGGGGACATTGCGGCTCAGCCGGCTGCAATTCCTGATGGACGTGGCTGGGCAGTTTCTGCGGCGGCATCCGGATTGGTCGTGGACCTTTGTGGGCATGCATCCGCCGGTACTTCGAGCGTTCGAGGAGGGCGTCCCGGCCGAACTTCGGGATCGGCTGCGGGGATTGGGCAAGATTCCACATATCCAGGTCGCCGAATTGCTCTGTCGGGCCAAGATCGGTGTCAACTATCACACCTTGGACAGCCGGCAGATTCAGGTGGCCATCCCGCTGAAGGTCTTCGAGTACTTGGCCTGCGGCCTGGCGGTGGTAACCACTTGCGTGCCGCTGCTGGTGGAACTGGTGCAGGATTGTCCGGCAGTGGTCCTGAGTGGCGAGAGTTTGGCTGAATATGCAGCCACGCTGGAGTCGCTGGCATTGAGCGAGAGGCTCCGGGAGCATAGCCACACCGCGCGACGCTTCAGTGACGAACGATTCAACTGCCAGGCGGAGGCTCGTCGGCTGGCGGCCTTGTATCAGGATATTCTGGGGAGACACCAGACCCGTGAGTAGGAAACTCATAATTAACGCCGATGGGTTCGGATTCACCTTCGGGAACAACAGAGGGATACTCGAGTGCCTGGCCGCCGGAGCGGTCCGCAGCGTAAGCGTCAACGCGAACTTTCCCGCCTGGGAGCAGACGCCTCAGCTCGCGGAGCAGTTTCCGGAGGTCTCGGTCGGCATCCACCTGGATCTGAGCGTGGGGCCATGTGTCCGCGACCCCAAAGACATTCCCGATCTGGTGAACGCGTCGGGTCAGTTCCTGGGGCCGGAGTTTCATCGAAAGGCCCTCCGCGGCAAGATTCCGCATGAGCAGATGGTGCGGGAACTGACAGCCCAGGTCCAGCGGCTCCGGGAGGCTGGGGTTTCCTTGACGCACTGGGACAGCCACCAGAACCAGCATCTGTATCCGCCGTTCTTCCGGGCAGCCATCGAGGTCGCCAAGCGATTCGAAATCCCCCGCATGCGAACCCACCGGCACTATCTGTTCGCGGCGGGCGGCGGGCGCTGCTTGCGGGCATGGCTGCACCTGCTGACTCATCCTCGTCGGGCGGCCGTCTACTGGCACAGCCGGCGGATGATGCGCCGGGCCTGTCGGGCCGGCATGAGAATGGCGGATCGACTGATTTCCCCGGGTATCCTCGACGACGCGTGCAAGTATAAGCGCGAGTTCTGGCTCGCCCTGTTCGACCGCCTGCCGGAAGGCGTCAGCGAGGTCTACTGCCATCCCGGCTATCCGGACGAAACGCTCCAGGCGAATGCCACGTATGTGGACGAGCGGCTCAAAGAGTTGGAGGTCCTGCGTGACCCGGCCATTGCCGAGGAAGCCGAACGGCGCGGCGTGGAGCTGATATCCTTTCGCCAGGTGAGGGCCTGATGAAGCGCCTGATTGTCAACACGGACGGGTTCGGCTTCACCTACGGCTCCGCGGGGAACCCCGGAACCACACCCCGCTTCCATCCAATAGACGCAGAACCAATCCCACATCTCAGCCGGCTCTGCCAACCCGGATTGCCCTTGACCGTTCCGGAAACGGCTATATGCTGCGCCGGTCCTGCTCGCGAGCAGTCCCCGGGAGAGCGACCGGCTGCTGCGAATGCCTTGAGCGTGGTCCCGACCCGAGATCGTGGCATAGAGGACAACCATGCCAGTCCCCCTCCCCCAACACCCCCCACCCCGGGGCCGTCGCCGATACCCGACACCGTACACCGACCCGAATCAAATCTCTTATCACTTACTCACAGGATGTCACATGAGCTCTTCTAAGAATAAAGCCTCGGATCATGTAGCGGCTTCTCTATGGAGAAAGAGGAGGGTTGCTTTTCACAACAGAATAACAGGCATGCCCATATATAGAAGCCGACATGTCCGCTCACTACTGTCCTATGCGCTTATTGTATTTAGTGATATCAGAGACTACATAACCAGAAGGCAAAAGATATCCTTTCTTGACATGATGAAGATGTGGCCCAAAGGCTTTTCCGCAAACAAACTGTCATTGTATGATTTCGATCGCTACCCCAAGCGCTCTTATATATCAGACGTCTCTGTCCTTCGTGATTTCAACTATATCTATAACTGCGACAAGACAAATGCGGCTCTTCTAGACAACAAGTTGCTTTCCAATCTGCTGCTTCGCGCCCATGTGCCGGTCCCTAAGCTTATTGCTATCATAATGGACGGGAGCATTATCCCGCTCTGCAAGGAGGGTTCTTGTCGGGATTACCGGGACATTCTCAATGTCATCAAGGACTATCCGCGTCTAGTCATAATACCCTATGACTCCGGCGCCAGTATTGGCCTGCACTATATCCGTTGTCATAATGATGGAATGGTGGAAGTCAATCAAGGGATGATGGATCATGCCCAGCTTCAGCGATTTGTCGCCTCCTTAGATGGATTCATGGTTCTGGAACAAGTCAGCCAGGCAGGCTATTCAGAAAGGATATATCCGAATTCCACAAACACTATTAGGATAATGACTCTTTATGACCGGGAAAAAGACGAGGCGGTTGTGCTTGCCGCCGCACACAAATTCGCAACGAACTCATCGTATCCCGCAGAGACAGTGATTCGTGGCGGATTGCTTTCCAGAATTGACCTGGAATCCGGCCAATTGCGTGAAACAATCACCAGACCAAATATGTATAGCTACTTACGATGCGAGAAGCATCCCGATACGGGAATGCCAATTGAAGGAACGGTTATTCCAAATTGGGATAGTATATTAAAGACAATAAGAAGCGCTTCCAAACAACTTGCTTTCTTGCCATATATCGGATGGGATATTGTTGTGACGGAAAACAACTTTGTGGTAATTGAAGGGAATACAAAGCCGGGGATAGAGTCAATGCAAATACTGGCGCCCCTGTTAGAGAAGGAACGAAATCGAGAGATTATGAGAAGGATAAGCGATAGAATGTGATCTCCCGGTAAGCCTCCGGCCGACGACCTCTGCTGGCCTTCCCGATGATGATACCGCCGACCCCGCATGGGCGGACCGTACCAGGGAGCTTGGCTGCGAGCCCGTCGGCTATCGCGCACTGCTGGACACGGAATCCTGATGTCCGAAGAATGATATGGAAAACCGAGTCACCAGATTCATCTACGACCACAGTCCCGTGCTGCTTCAGCACGCGTACACCTCCGCGTTCGGCCTGAGGAAGCGTCTCCAGCGGTTCGGGGGCAAGTGCCGGCAGTACGAGGAGTCCTTCCGGGCATCGGCGGGCTGGTCGCGAGAGGAACTGGAGGCTTACCAGGATGAGAAAGTCCGCCAGGTCGTGCGGCAGGCTTACCAGGACGTCCCGTTCCACCGCAAGCGGATGGACGCCCTGCACTTGCGTCCGCAGGACATCCGCGGCGTGGCCGACCTGCCCAAGTTGCCGCTGATGGAGAAGGCGGAACTGCGTGCGGCGGGGCAGGAGGTCCTCTCGACGGCAATCCCGCGCAAGGATACCGTCGTTACGCTCACCAGCGGAAGCACCGGCTCTCCGCTGACACTATGCTGCACCCGCGAGGCGCTCCAGCGGGAGTATGGCTTCCACTGGGCCCGGCGCCGGCCGGGGATCCGCCGAGGCCAGCCCTGCGCCCTGTTCGGTGGGTTCCAGATCATCCGGGCCGACAGCCTTCGCCCGCCCTTCTGGCGGTTCGACCTCGCCAACAACACAGTCTGCTACAGCATCTTCCACATCTCGCCGACGACGATCCCCGCTTACCTGGAGCGGATGAGGCGCAGCCGCCACGCCTACCTACAGGGCTACCCTTCCGTGATCGCGATGCTGGGCAAGTTCATCCTGGACCACGGCATCGACTGGCCCTGCCCCCCCAAGGCCATGTTCACCGCGGCGGAGGAACTCCTTCCCGACCACCGCGAGTGGATCGAGAAAGGCTTCAAGACAAGGGTCTACAACGACTACGGCCAGGACGAGAAGTGCGCGTCCATTACCGAATACGATTGCGGCCACCTGCACTACGACATGGACTACAGCGTCATCGAGTTCCTGCCTTCGCACAAGGCCGAGGACGGCCGGCAGGTCTACGAGATCGTGGCCACGGCGTTTGACAACCCGGCGTTGCCGTATATCCGCTACCGCATGGGCGACCTGGCGCTGCTGCCGGAGGCGCCCGTGGCGTGTGAGCGAATGCACTCGCCAGTGGTCGAGGCGATCTACGGGCGGACCGGCCAAGGCCTTATCAGCAAGGACGGTCGGCGGATCAGCAACATCGCCGCGATCCTTCAGCGATGCACTCGGGTGGAGATGGTCCAGTGCGTGCAACACGAGCCGGGGGAGGTGGAGATTCGCGTCGTCCGCGGCCCCGGCTATACGCAGGAGGACGAGCAGCGGCTGTTGTCCCGGTTCGCCCAGAAGATGGGAAAGACGGACTTCCGCATCGCCTACGTGGACAACATCGAGCGGACGGCGAGCGGCAAGTTCATGTCGATCGTGTCGAAGGTCCCGCCGGAGCAAAGAAATGCAGATGGACATTCTGGATAGTCCCGATCCCGCAGGGATTTCGGGGACAGATACCTTTATTCCTTTTTGGACATCGGTCTGGCGATACTCGGTCTGCGCCACCCAGGCAAGCCTATTTTGGTATCTGTCCCCGAAACCCAGTTGCTCTTCATCGTGAGGAAGCACCGGCCGAAAAGGGCTTCCGCCGCAGGCCGGCAGCCGCCGAATCGTCCTGCTCGATCACGCGAACGGAGGTGAACAGGGAGAAGAATCGCCTGGTCATCTCGTAGACCCCGATGCGTGTGAACCCCGCCTTATCCACGCCGCGCTGCGACGACGTGTTCGAGACACCGACTGCAACAATCAGCGGGATTCTCTCCCGTTCGTCGCACACGGCTATGCTATGCGCCAACAGCCTTCCGTAAAGGCCCCGGCCGCGAAACCGCGGGGCAGTCCAGAAGAAACCGAGCATGATGGCATCGTCGAGAAGCCACCTGTAGCGGTGGCGAAACGGCCTCCAACCCTGAATCCACCCGTAGGCAGCCAGCTCGCCGTCTATTCTCAGGCACAGGAGCTTTCCCCCGTAGCGGACCATGCGACGATGCATGAACCAGTACCCTATCCATCCCACTTTCGCGCTCACCAGCTCCTTGACCCGTGGAGGTGGCGGTGTGCGCGCGTCAAAAACTTCAACGGAAGGATCCTTGGCGCCTGCCTGCTGCTTCTGCCGGCAGTAGGTGTAGATGCATGAGGTCTCTCTGCTGCCTACGACGACGCGCACCAGCTTGCTGATGATCCTGAGAATATGCATTTCATGAACCCTGCGAACTGTATGAAAAACCCATCGCGCTACCAATCGCCTCCACCTGCGGGAACGTGCCGGGAAGTAGCCGTTCCGGCAGACTTCTCCCGTTCAAGTGGTATCCCGTGCGGGATGATGATCCGGCACCAGACGGCGGCAGTCCCTGGCGATTCCGACGAGCTTGTCCAAGGCATTGAGTTGCCGTGACATCCGCTTGGACAGCAGCCCGATGCCCGCCGCGCACCAGCGATGAAATCCGCTTCGCAGGACCATGTCGACTACTGGATGCACGGCAATCCGGACGGGACAGTAGATCCGCCGGAAACCGAGACTCATCATGAAATCCTGGATTTGTGTGGGATGGTCAAGCACCCGCCATCCGCCCATCATGTAGGCCATGTTACGCTCGCGCAGATAGTGCAGTGTCGTCACGTAGGACAACGCTTCGTTGGGATTTGCCCAGTGCATAGCGGGGATGGACTTGCTGGCGGAGGAGAGGACGGCGTCGTCGACGACGATGCAACCGTCGTAGGCCACCAGGGCGCCATCCACGAAGGCCCCCCAGGTCTCCCGGCCCGGGTACTCGGCGTTTCGCATGGCCTCGCGGGCAAAGTCATCCGCGGAGACCGCGGGCGAGGCGGGACCGTATTGCCTATGGGCGGCGGCGTAGACCTCATAGCCGTACTCGGCGAACCATTCGGCTTCGATCTGCCTGACCTCACAGCGGCGAAGCCCCCGGCGCAGCTTATTTCGACGACTCTTGCTGGGGATTCTTTCGATGTCGTAGATCTTATCGTCGCAGCAGACGGCCCACCATTCGCATGGGGCGGTGTCCCATCCATCGTTCCAAACGGCGACTGCGGCCCCGGTTTCCCACACAGACTGACGGACCTCCGCGAGTTTGACCGGGCCGACGCGGTGCGGCATGGCCACCGGCAACAAGCGGCGGTTACTGACGACCCAGGGCTTTCCGCCGATCCGGACCACCTTGTTGAACCGTGCCAGATGCTCGGCATATTCGTCAACGGTCATGGGTTTGGCGCCTCCGCAAGGGTCGGCACAACGGCCTTTCCCCCGGCGGGCACGTCCACCAGGGCCATGAACCGCCTGCCGCCGGGCAGGTCGATCTCCACGGGCAGGCTGTTGTCGTGCAGTCCGCGGGGGGAGGGGCGGCGGTTGATCTTCTCGTAAAGCCAGACCAGAAAAGGCATTATCGTGCTCCTCGGCCCGCGGGCAAAATGCGGGTGCAAACCATTCCAGTATGCTGGTAGTATAAGGTAGAGCGTGAACCAATGCAAGAAACCCAAGTGCGCAAGCCCCCGCCGGTGCACCGCTAACGCCGGGATGCGAGCGGGCCGATATAATCCAAGGTGCCGCAGTGCGAGCCTGTGGCCTCCGGCCGGCGCCTCGCGTCCAGAACCATGAGCGAGATTGAAGTCAGTATTTTGTCCGGCCCTGACGCAGCCTGCGACGAGTTCGTTCGCCACGCGCCGGGCGCTAAGCTGTGCCATCTGTGGGCGTGGGGCCAGATGGTCCAGCAAGTCAGCGGGCACCGCAACTGCTACCTGGTGGCCCGCGAAGGCCAGAACGTCCGCGGAGTGCTGCCGCTGACGCACGTGCGCAGTTTGCTGTTCGGCAACCTGGCCTATCCGCTCATTCGCTACCAAGTGGGTGATCTCGCGGTCTTGCCGGCTGCACCGGTCGCGTGTGGAAAGTGCCACAGCCCGGTTGTGGAATCGATTTACGGGCGCACCGCCCAGACGCTTATCAGCAAGGACGGCCGGCGCATAAGCAACATTAGTGTTATCGCCAAACGATGCCATCACGTCGAGGCCATGCAGTGCGTGCAAATTGAGCCCGGCGCGGTTACGATTCGTGTGCAGAAGGGGGCCGGATTTATGGCCGATGATGAGAGGGAGATCATTCGACAGTTTGGCCTGAAGATGGGACAGATGGACTTTGACATCGAATACGTCGACCGCATCGAGCGGACAGCCTCCGGCAAGTTCCTGTCGATCGTGTCGAAGGTCCCGCCGGACGGCCAAGCCGGCATGTCGCAGCCCCCGGCCGGGAGCCCGCCGTGCTCAGGCGAAAGTGGATGAACCCAGATGGTCCTTAGAGCAGAAACCCGGCCCCACATCTCGGTTGTCATTGCCGCCCGCAACGAGCAGGAGCACATCGAAGAGTGCATCCGGAGCATCATGGAAGGTACCCTCGGCCCGGAAGAGGTGGAGGTCATAGTTGCCGATGGCGGCAGCACGGACGGCACGCGGGAGATCGTTTCGAACCTGGCCGCCCGGCATACCAACGTCCGGCTGATTGACAACCCCCGGCGCATCACCCCGGTCGGATTCAACCTGGGCATCCGCGCCAGCCGCGGAGAAACCATCTGCGTGATGGGCGGGCACGCCTGGCTGGACGCGGACTACCTGCGGGTCTGCCGGGACAAGCTTTCGGAAGTCGGGGCGGACATCGACGGGGGACCGATGGAGACCATCTGCAAGAATACCGGAGCGTCGGCGCGCTTGGCGATGGCGGTGCAGTCCAGCCGCTTCGGCGTCGGCAGCAGCTTTCGCAACTTTTCCCGCGAAGGCCCCATCGACACCACGGCGTATGCAGTTTATCGCCGTAGCGTGTTCGAGCGGTTCGGGCTGTTCGACGAGCGGCTGGTCCGCAACCAGGACAACGAACTGGCTTCCCGCGTCCGGCAGGGCGGGGGGCAAATATGGATGGTCGCCTCCGTACACTCGCACTACTACGCCCGGCCAACTGTCGGCAAGATGCTCAAGCAGAACTTCCGCAACGGGCTGTACAACTGGCTGACCTGGCGGATAAACCCTGCCAGCTTCACGCTGCGACACGCTGTGCCGTTCGCGTTCGTCCTCTTCCTCCTGTTGGGCATCCCGCTGGCGGTGTTCAGCCCCGTCCTGAGGTGGGTCTTTCTGTGCGTCCTGGGCCTCTACCTGTCGCTGGACGTCCTCGCCAGCATCGAGGCGGGCCTTCGCCTGCGTACAGCTCTGGCGGCGATTTTGCCTTTGATATTTCCGGCCTTACACGTGGCATACGGAACAGGGACACTCCTTGGCGTGTTCCGATTCGGGCTGTTTCCCGGCGGCCAAGGGCCCGAGAAGCTCTCACCACGGGACGGCAAGGGCGGCGTGCGTTAGCACAAGAGCGGCAAAATGAGCTTTTGCCCCCGGACAAGGAATCGTCATAAATGAAGATCATCAACGTCGCCGGCGCCGAAGCGGAACTCCGCCAGCAGGCGGTCCACCTTGCCGGGGAAGCCCTTCCGCCCGATGCTCTGGTGGAGACGCTGCTTCAGCGACACTGACTTACGGTACTCGCCCATCTCGCCGGGGTCGTATTCATAGGGGTGCATGTACACCACGCCGGGCCGGCCTAGCCGGTCGAGTTGGCGCCAGGCCTTGCAGAGTACCCAGTAGGGCAGCAGGCGAAAGTACCCCCCGCCACCGACGGGGCGGCGCTTGCCCAGCCAGTCGAAGCACGCCACGGGGGCCTCGACGATCCGCCGACCGCCCGGCGTCTGGATGATCCGCGGTTCGGGCGGGTAGCCGTCCACGCCGTATCGCGACATCTTGATCGGGAAAATGGACGAGCTGTACCTGTGCCCCGTCTCGGCCAGCACGTCGTGCGCCCA
>Ga0315289_10012435_pt1 | contig 11984 bp, 11 predicted proteins | sample YL17G11_40_MG_FD_203452 | JGI IMG/M metagenome (GOLD analysis project Ga0315289, IMG submission 203452) | Sediment microbial communities from Yellowstone Lake, YNP, Wyoming, USA - YL17G11_40 | ecosystem: Environmental > Aquatic > Freshwater > Lake > Sediment | place: USA: Wyoming | collected...
GATGTAGCGATTCTGGATTTTCTTGGAGAGATCATCCGAGGGCGTTTCAAGGAAATAAAGTACTAATCGTTTTTCTGTAAGAAGAAATTTTATTCTATCGAAGGAGGGATTTTGTATGATCGTATACGTAAATGGAAGTTTCGTGAGTGAGGAAGAAGCTAAAATATCTGTATTTGACCACGGATTTCTTTATGGGGATGGAGTCTTTGAGGGGATTAAGGCATACAACGGACGAGTCTTTGCTCTTGACGAACATGTGGATCGTTTCTTTGAATCGGCGCAGTCCATTCAATTGGAATTGCCACTCAGCCGCAGCGAGATGAAAAATGCGATCATCGAGACGGTCAGACGGAATAACTTGAGAGATGCTTACATTCGACCAGTGGCGAGCCGGGGGAAAGGTGCCCTGGGTCTTGACCCCAGAAGTTGCCCGAAAGCGACAGTGGTCATCATCGTGGATGCCGAAATCCGCCATCCCGAAGATACAAGTGGGACGTCTTTAAGCCAAAAAGGAATAAAAGTAATCAGCACTACTTTTCGGCGTAATGGTCCAGATGTTCTTAGCCCTCGCGTAAAGTCAACCAATTATTTGAACAACATTCTGGCCAAATTACAAGCTAATGCCGTCGGGGTTCAAGATGCCATCTTTTTGAACGAACAAGGCTTCGTCTGCGAGTTGACCGGTGACAACCTGTTTATTGTCAAGAACTCTCGGGTCCTCACCCCACCGCTTTGGTTTGGGATCTTGGACGGGGTCACCAGGCGGGTCGTCCTGCGGATTGCTAAAGAAATGGGGTTGGAAACAGTGGAAGAACCTTTAACCCTGCATGACTTATATACCAGTGATGAATGCTTCTGTACGGCTACTCGTATTGAAGTGGTGCCGATCGTTTGGGTCGATGGGAGGCAGATCGGAAGTGGAACACCGGGTCCGGTCACTACCAGCATTACAAAAAGATTTTTGGAACTGGTCAACCGGGAAGGCACACCGATCTATGAGTAAAACCTATGAAGCTCTTCTATTAAGATAAATCATATCGTGTGGGAAGGGAGACCCTATGTCGATTCTCGTCATCGGAGGGATGGGATTTATCGGTTCACGGATCGTTAAGTTTTTAGTCGAAACGGGAGAAGAGGTTGTGGTCGTTGGACGTAGACCAACCCTTCACCGTCTTGGCGAAGTGGCTGAGAAAGTAAAAGTGGTTCAGGGGGACAAGGCCAATATTGATGAGATCTTCGATTGGATCACCACACATCAGGTGACGAAGATTATCGACGCTTCGTCTGAGCTGGAAGCGGAAAGTGAAAGGGTGCCTTATTCAGCGACGAAAATCAACCTCATAGGAACGCTGAATGTGTTTGAAGCTGCCCGGATCACAGGGATCAAACGAGTCGTCTGGGCCAGTTCCCTGGCTGTTTACGGCGATAAAAAAAGGGCAGGGGGTGTTCCTCAAAAGGAAGATGCCCTGAATAATCCTGTGACCGTTTACGGAGCCTGTAAAACCTACGGGGAGTTCATGGCCAAACTTTACAATGTCCGGTGGGACATGGATATCGTCTCCCTCAGGCCTTCCTCTGTTTACGGCCCCCTGAGAGCGCGTGGCGCCACGAGTTGGCTGACGGATATCGTTCAATTACCGTTGATGGGACAGGTCGTCGACATCCCGGTGGGCCCGGATGAGACCACGAACTTTTGCTTTGTGGACGACTGCGCAGAGGCCTTTGTCAGGTGTTGCCAATACAGAGGCGATCGGCTTCCCCATGACGTCTATTACATCGGTGGATTTAAGGCCTCGATTGGAGAGCTGGTGGCGGAAGTAAAAAAACACATTCCGGAAGCAGAGACTCGCTATCACGGAAAACCTATTTACTATATCGACAAGATTGATAACAGCCGTATTGGTGAGGATTTGGGATTTAAGCTTAAGCATGACCTTGCGGCTGGGGTCAAAGAGCAAGTCTCCAGACAACGGGCTTTGAATGAGACGAAGGCGAAAGAAAGCACGGGAAGGCTCTAGAATGATAAGATCCGAGAATTCTATTATATAGAAGATGGATGAAAAGGCAATAATGGTGGAAGCTACAACCAGAAGGATGATTCACATGAGGATCAACGGTCAGGATCGCGAGATAGAAGTGCACCCTAATGAATTACTGGTTGATGTGTTGCGTGAGAGGCTGAGATTAACAGGTACGAAGATCGGATGTGAAGCTGGAGACTGTGGCGCCTGTACGGTATTGATTGATGGAACGCCGACCTTATCCTGTTTGACCCTCGCGATTGAGTGTCATGGGAAAGAAATTGTGACCATTGAGGGAATGGGGGATACGACGAAAGGGGAACTGCATCCCCTTCAAAAAGCATTCGTGGAACATTACGGGGTACAATGTGGGTTTTGCACCCCAGCGATGATTCTGACGGCGAAGGCGTTATTGGATAAAAACCCGACCCCTAATGAGAACGAGATCAGGGAGGCCATTAATGGTGTGATCTGTCGATGTACGGGGTATATGCAGATTGTTGAATCCATTTTGGCTGCGGCCGAAGAAATGAGGGAGGCAGCCCATGAGTAAAGAGGAATTTCAGTACATCGGAAAGTCCATTCCGCCCAGTGAACTGTTCGAAAAGGTGACGGGGAGATTTCAATACGTGGGCGATATACATGCTGAGCTTTACGGGAAAATTCTAAGAAGCCCTCATCCCCATGCCCGTATCAAGCATATCAATACAAGCAGGGTTGAAAAATTGAGTGGAGTTGAGGCCGTATTAACCCACAAGGATGTTCCCCTTCGAAAATTACCGCGCCGGGACCAGCGAGCATGTTATATCCTTGAAGATCATGTCCGCTTTGTGGGAGATGAAGTGGCAGCGGTAGCCGCCAGGACACGGGCGATTGCAGAAGAGGCCCTGGACCTATTCGAAGTGGAGTATGAGGTCTTACCTGCTGTTTTTGATTCTGAGGAAGCGGCAAAACCAGGAGCACCTCAGTTATACCCAGGGGGAAATGTTTACGGCCCACAGTTCGGTATGATGGTAGAAAAGGGTCTGAATGAGCCTGTTGTCATGGAGTGGGGGGATATTGAAAAAGGCTTTGAGGAAGCGGATGTGGTGATTGAAGATAAGGTTGAGGTCAAGCCGCAGATCCATTCACCGATTGAACCTCACATCTGCATCGCCAGTTGGAAGGGAGATGAACTGACTCTTTGGACTGCCACGCAATCTCCGTATGAGGTCCGGATGAGCATTGCCTATGCCCTGGGAATGCCCGAAGGTAAGGTGAGAGTAATTTACGGGGCCATTGGCGGAGGATTTGGGTCGAAATATATAGAGAGATACCAACCGATCGCAGCATTGCTATCGAAAAAGACGGGTGGAAAGTCAACGAAGATTGTGCTGACAAGGGAAGAAGAACTTTGCCACGCAAGTCGGGCTGGTGCGAAGATCCGTGTGAAGCTAGGCATCAAGAAAGATGGGACGATCACAGCCATATACCTCAAGGGTTTTTTTAATCTGGGAGGCTATGGAAATATTATTGGTGGGTGTGGACGGTTTGGTGAAGAATCTCCTGGCCTCGCCTACAAATATCAAAATGCCCGTTTTGAGGGATGGGATGTACATACCAACCATTTTACAAGCCAGCCATGCAGATCTGTAGCCTTGCCAACTCTCACCTTTGCTGTGGAAAATGTGATTGATCAAGCCGCAGAAAGATTGAATATGGATCCGGTGAAATTCAGGTTGAAGAACCTGCCGGAAAACGACGATCTGATGCCAGTCAAACCCCACAAGAACCCAATCTATCCAAGGGGGGAACTGGAGGCTTACCCTGCCCAACAACTCTTGAGAGAGGTGGCCGAAAAAATCGAATGGGAGAGGTTCAAGGGACATAAGCATCCTGTATCCATTACCGGTTCCAAGAGGAGAGGCTTGGGTATTGCAGCTTCTCAAGGCTGGGGTGGTTTTTGTATCGGTGGTTTCATTAACGAAACCGTGATCCTAAACAATGACGGTTCGGTCCATATTTTATCAGGACATACGGATTTGGGAACGGGCAGCAATACCACGCTCCGCCAAATCGCTGCAGAAGCCCTGGGAATACCCATTGAGGATGTGACGATCGCAACCGGAGATACCATCATCGGCCATTTTGATATGATCGGCGCAAGAGGAAGCCGGAGTCTGACCACGGCGGGGCATTTAATTCTGGTGGCCATTGAACAGGCGAAGAAGAAAATTCGAGAAATGGCTGCCCCTTTGCTGGAAGCAGAGCCTGAACAGATTGAGGTAAAAGCGAAAAAGGCTTATGTCAGAGGGGAAGAAGGACGGGCCATTCCTCTGACAAACCTTCTCACGTCAACGGTGAAGTGTACGGTAGGTGGAGATCCGAGAGAATGGTTGCTGGTCAAAGGAACAATGTGGCCCATGACCGCCCCTGGAAAGAAGACAAGAAATCCTGTGATTGCGGCAAGTGAAGTGGAAGTCGATATGGAAACCGGGGAGGTCAAGCCGCTGAGAATTGTGACGGGAAATTGCCCTGGTCGGATGATCAATCCGACCATTGTGCGAGGACAGTATATCGGATCAGCCACTATGACATTGGGAATGGCTCTCTGGGAAGAATTCAAATACGACGAAAAAAATTCAGTTTACGAACATGCCAGTCTTGCCGATTATAAGGTGCCCCGTGCCATGGATGTGCCCCCCATAGAAAATGTTATTATAGAAGAAGTGGTGGAGCGCCCCATTGATATGGGCGGTCCGTACGGTGCACGAGGCGCGGGTGAACTGGCCGCCATAGGCATCGTGGCATCGATCGCTAACGCCATTTACAATGCCACAGGGGCAAGAGTGGGACGGAGTCCCATGACTGCTGAGCAGGTTTTGGTAGCGATACAGCGTGAGAGGCATGAAAAGAAATGAAGTTCCCAAAAGAGATGACGAGAACGTTAAAAGAATTCGGCTATTTTGATCCCTCCTATATGAATGAGGCCGTCTCAATATTTGGAGAATTAGGAAGCAAGATTATGATCTTGGCAGGAGGTACTGACCTTTTAAATCAGATGAAGGTGAGGCAGGTCAAACCAGAATTTGTTCTCAACATAAAAAACATTAAAGAGCTGGATTACGTCAGGCAAAATAAGGGATTAGAAATTGGGGCCCTCACTACCATCACGGCGATCAGGGAGTCTGAGTTTATTAAAAAGGAATACATGTCCCTCTATGATGCCGCAGAATGGTTTGGTACGCCTCAGATCAGAAGTATGGCGACAGTAGGAGGGAATATTTGTAGAAGTTCGCCTTCATCGGATATGGTTGCTCCTTTAATGGCCTTGGATGCCATGCTGAAACTGATAGGGCCAAAAGGGGAAAGAACGGTTCCGATTGAAAAGTTTACGTTGGGGTCTGGAGAAAATATTTTGGATTGCGAGATCCTCACAGAAATCATCGTACCTCGACAGGAAGAACCCTTTGGCGCAGCATTTAAAAAATTGAAAAGGTCCTCCGCAGATTTGGCAAAGGTCAGCTGTGCCGTAAGAATAGTAATGAGGGACAGCAAGTGTGAGGATATTCGAATCGTCCTTGGCGCTGTGGCGGATAAGATATTTAGGGCAAAAAAAGCAGAGGAGCTCATCAGAGGGGAAAAAGTTACTGACGCGGTGATTGAAGAGGCAGGAAAGAAGGCGAGTCAAGAAGCCCAGCCGATTACAGATGTCCGTTCCACGGCCGAATACAGAAAGCAGATGATAAAGGTTTTAGTAAAAAGGCTGATCCCTTTATCCATTGAGAGGGCAAAGTTAAAATAATTTTAAAAAGAAAGGAGAGGTCAGGGATGAAAAAAGCTATTTCAATTTTAATGATTCTTTTTTTAAGCATGGGGTTAGGAGTCGCATGGGCTGCAGATTATCCGACAAAGCCGATTACCCTTTTTGTGGGTTATGCCGCTGGGGGAGCTACGGATACGGCTGCGAGAATTGTTACCAATCAAGTGAATAAATACCTCGAGCAACCCGTCGTTGTGAATAACAAGCCAGGCGGTGGATCAGCTGTGGCGGCCGATTTCGTGGCGAAGTCAAAACCGGATGGTTATACCCTTTTCAATTCCACCATCACCACAGTCATCCAAACGGTCATTAATCCCAACAACCCTTTTAAGATCACTGAGTTCACACCAATTGTTGGTTTTTATAGCATGCCGTTGGTCATCGTTGTGAAAGGGGATTCTAAATTGAATACCATCGAAGAGTTGATCGATTATGCGAAAAAAAATCCTAACCGCTTAAACATGGGAACTCCAGGAATGAACAGTGTTCACCATTTTGCCCTTGAAATTTTTAAGAGAGAGGCAAAAATTGAAGTGAATCATATTCCTTTTCAAGGAGATGCACCGGGTGTGGTGGGTGTAATGGGTGGTCATGTGGATGTAGCTTTCCTGGGCATAGTTGCCGTGGCAGAGCATATGAAGGGAGGAACAATGAAGGGGCTGGCCATGACGACATCCAAACGAGTCCCTCAGTTTCCAAATCTGCCCACCATGGCGGAGAAAGGTTTTACAAAAACAGGTTATATATTCTCATGGGGGGGCGTCTTCGCACCCGCTGGTCTCCCTGGACCTATTTTAGAGAAACTTTCTGGAGCTTATCAAAAAGCTGCTCCGAGCCCTGAGGTTGTTTCACAACTCGAAAAGGTGGGGTTCACTGCCACATATATGAATGTTAAAGAATTTGAACATTTTGTGAAGGAAGAATATAAAAGGCTTACAGATATTGCCCAGAGCGCTCAAATGATCCAAAAATGAGACAGTTAGATCTGCGAAGTTCCTTTTTCTGGATGATCGTTTCTGCCATTACGATCTTCCTATCTTTTAAACTTCCTTTTGGAAGTTTTGCAAACCCGGGAGCAGGATTTCTTCCACTCTTGGTCGGGGTGCTGATGTTCCTGCTCTCTCTCCTCCTTTTTGTTCAATCCTTTTCGAAAGGGGAGGGGGGGATTAAGACCCTCTGGGCCAAAGGTGGGACAGGAAGAGTCCTCCTCATCCTGGTATCCCTTGTTTTTTATGGGCTCTTCCTTGAGAAATTGGGATTCATTATCATGACGTTTCTTTTAATGGCTTTTCTTCTCTTGGGCATAGGAAAGGTGAGAAGGTCCCTTGTGATATTTCTTTCCTTGGTTTCCTCCCTTGGATGCTACGGGGTTTTTCAGCTCTGGCTCAATGTTCAATTACCGAAAGGGATCTTTGGTTTCTAGACCGTATGGAAATTTTGGATAGCGTCCTTCATGGTTTTCAAATCGTTTTGCATCCGGCCAACCTTTTCTACTGCTTTCTTGGATGTCTCGTGGGGACACTCGTGGGCGTCCTTCCAGGTTTAGGAGCCCCGGCGGCGATTGCCTTATTGCTCCCAGGCACGTTTCGCATGAATCCCGTCTCTGCGACGATTATGTTGGCTGGGATTTATTATGGCTCCATGTACGGGGGTTCCACCACGTCTATCCTTGTTAACATCCCTGGAGAGACTGCCTCCGTGGTGACCTGTCTGGATGGTTACCAGATGGCACGAAAGGGACGTGCAGGCCCGGCCCTTGGAATGGCTGCCTTTGGTTCTTTCATCGCCGGGACAATTGGGGTCTTTATACTGGTTTTTTTATCACCTCCTCTGGCAAAACTCGCCATCAAGTTCGGCCCACCAGAATATTTCTCTTTGATGGTATTGGGACTTACCATCCTGGCGTTTTTAACAAGGGGTTCCATGATCAAAGGTTTCATCATGGCTTGCTCTGGCTTGATCTTGGGATCCATTGGAACGGATGCTATCTCTGGCATGTACCGTTTCACATTTAATCAATTGATCCTTTATGATGGAATTGGATTGGTTCCAGTTACAATGGGCCTTTTTGGGGTTTCCGAAGTCTTACTCCAGATTGAAGAAGGCGTGAAAAGGGAGATTTTTCAGACCAGTTTCAAGGGGCTTCTTCCCACTTTCAAAGACTGGATGGACAGCAAATGGGCGATTCTTCGGGGGACCCTTATCGGCTTCTTTCTGGGAATCCTTCCAGGAGGAGGTGCAGTCGTTGCCTCTTTTGCTTCTTATGGGTTGGAGAAAAAACTCTCAAAACATCCTGAGAAGTTTGGGACAGGTGTGATCGAAGGAGTGGCAGGTCCTGAAAGTGCCAACAATGCAGGTTCCACAGGAGCATTTATTCCTCTGCTCACATTGGGACTTCCCTCCAATGTGGCGACAGCAGTCCTACTGGGTGCCTTCATGATTTATGGATTGCAGCCGGGTCCTCTTCTGATCAAGAACCATCCGGACGTCTTCTGGGGAGTGATCAGCAGCATGTATGTGGGAAATGTGATGCTTCTGATTCTCAATCTTCCTCTCATAGGAATTTGGGTTAAATTTCTTAAAATCCCTTACGCAATTCTCTTCCCTTTTATTCTCCTTTTCTCTCTCATCGGAGTGTACAGTCTCAACAACAGTGTCGCTGAAATCGTCATTATGGCCGGCTGCGGAATTCTGGGATACCTGATGAAGAAATTTGACTATGAAGGAGCCCCTCTCATTCTTGCAATGGTTTTGGGTCCGATGATGGAGAATGCTTTACGGCAGTCTTTAATGATTTCGAGAGGCAGTTTCCTTATCTTTTTTACCCGTCCTATATCATTGATCCTATTTGGAACGGCCATTATTTTGCTTCTCCTCCCGCTTTTAGGAAAATTTAGGAGGAAAGTAGCCATGGCAGAAGGATAGACTAAAATGTCCTTTTATGATCTGAGAGAATTTCTTAACTTCCTCGATTCCAAGGGAGAGCTTCATCGAATTGAGACAAAAGTAGATCCCGAATGGGAAGTGGGTGCCATCTGCCGAGAGAACTTTGACAGGGGAGGACCAGCACTCCAATTCAATCATGTCGGAAACCATCAAACTCCACTAGTCGTCGGCGTCCTCGGCAAAAGTAAACTTTATGGGTTAGCCCTCGGCGTTCAACCAATATTTAAAGAGATTTATGCCAAATGGCAGTGGGCTTTAAAAAATCCTATAAAACCCATTCTTCTGGAAACAGGGCCATGCAAAGAAGTAAAATCGGAGGAGATCAACCTCTACGAAGATCCATTTCCAGTCCCTCGCTGGCACGTTCTGGATGGAGGGCCCTACCTTGGCACATTCCATCTGGTGATTTCAAAAGATCCGGAGAGCGGGTGGATAAATTGTGGGATGTACAGAAATCAAATTTTAGGAAAAGATCGACTTGGAATCCATCTGGCTAATCCTAACCAAGATTTTGGAAATATTTTTGAGAAGTGGAAAAGGCTTAAAAAGTCAATGCCTGTTGCGATCGCCATCGGTGTAACTCCTTATCTCAGCCTGGTCGCTGTCGCCAAGATCCCTGTGGGTGTGGATGAATACGATATCGCCGGAGGTCTAAGAGGTTCTCCCATTGAGCTTGTTAATGCTGAAGCATCCGATCTGTTAGTTCCTGCCTGTGCGGAAATCATATTGGAAGGAGAAATCCCAATCGATGACTACCACCCCCAAGAAGGCCCATTTGGTGAAACGCCGGGTTACATGGGTGAGATGGAAAGCCGCATCAATTACATTAAAGTTAAAAAAATGACTCACCGGAGAAATCCCATTTTCCAGGGGACGTACGAGGGCAAGCCTCCTAATGAGAGCGCTTTGGTTATGCTCTATTCAAGGACGATGTCGCTTTACAATCATCTTCTTCTATCCGGAATCCGAGGGCTGAAGGATGTCTGTGTTACCTATGCGAGCAGAGGATTCCATACCGTTGTTTCCATTCATAAACAATACCCCGACCACGCCAAGGATGTGATGAGCCATGTCTTGGGTTGTCCTGGGCTTATTTGCAAGCACTGCGTCGTTGTGGATGAAGATGTCGATCCCTGGGATGCCTTTCAAGTGGAATGGGCTATCGCCACCCGTGTCCAGGCGGATAGGGATATTGAGATTATCAAGAATGGAACATCTTCCGGATTCGATGTCTCTCAAGTCCTTTCGAAGAGAGGTTTGTCATCCTGGCTCAGGATTGATGCGACCAGACCATTGGAGGAGTATGAGAGGGAAGGGAAGAGCTTTCCCGTCTCCAGTGAACCTCCGGAAGAGTTAATGATCAAAGTGAGAGCTCGCTGGAAAGATTATGGGTTTAAAGATTAGCCAATCGTTTGAAGGAGGGCCAAGAGAGGATAAATGAATATAGAAAAACACATTCTCTTAATTGTTCGGACTGATGTAGCACCAGAGATGGAAGGGGAGTTTAACCGCTGGTATAACGAAGAACATATCCCCCTCTTGCTCCGTGTGCCCGGTGTTTTATGGGCAAAGAGGGGAGTGAATACTGGGGAGGGGCAGAAATATATTGCCGTTTATGAACATGAGAGCGTTGAAGTTCAAAGGACTACGGCCTATCAAAATGCTTTGGAAACAGATTGGACTCATAAAATTCGACCTTACCTTCGCAACTTCAAGCGGGAAATCTATGAACTTTTTTAATAGAGATTCTTGTCCTGGAAAATGGACATGGAGGATTTAGGATGAAAAAACAACTAAAATTGAATGGGGTCATCCCAGCCATTATTTTGCCCCTGAACCGTGACTATTCGATTGATGAACAAGGGTTCCGCCACCACATCAAGAGAGTGTTGAGGGTTAGAGGTATTACAGGGATGGTTTGCAACGCCCATGCGAGCGAGGTAACCCTTCTAAGTCGTGATGAGAGGAAGAGGGTGTTGCAAATTGTTTGTGAAGAGGTCAATGGAAAGGTCCCGGTGATCGCTGGGGCGTATGGAGAATCTACGCAGAGTGTAATCGAGTGTGGACTGGATGCCAAAAAAGTAGGGGCGGATGCCATCTTAATTATGCCGCCCTTCAGTTTTTACTGGGGGGCGACTCAGTATCCAGAAGTGGTCTTCAAATACTTTTCGGACATCGATCAAGCCGTGGATAGCCCTTTTGTTATCTTTCAATACGCCCACTGGACAAATTGCAATTATGATTGCGAAACATTGTTGAAATTGGCGAAGATCAAGAACTTCACCGCCATAAAAAATGCCATCAATGACCCCCGTCGCTATGAGGAGGAGTACCGCAGCCTCAAAGCAGTTCGTCCGGAGATATCCTTTCTGAATGCCAACGATGTTCAGCTCCTAAGTTATTTTTGCATCGGCTCCGATGGAACCTTGGTGGGATATGCCAGTTTAGCCCCTGAATTGATCGTCGGACTCTATGAGGCCGTCAAAAAGGGCAACCTGAAGGAGGCAATGAAAATTAATGATCGTATGTATCCCTTAACCAAAGCGATTTATTCCCATCCAAGATTGTATTGGCATACCCGTATTAAAGAAGCCTTAATGATGATGGGTGAAATCAAATGTGCGGCCTCCCGTCCATTTCTCCCACCCATATCGAAGGATGAACGTAAAAATATCCGGAGGGTTTTGATCGATTGTGGTTTATTGAAAAAGTCAAAGCGAGAACAATGAAAGCTGAAATCATTGCCATTGGATCAGAACTCCTCCTCGGTCAAATCGTAGATACAAACTCTTCTTACATTGCTAAACGGCTTGCTGAAAATGGGATCGAACTGGTTCAGACCACAACCGTTGGGGATGATCTCCAGCGAATGAAAGAAGTCATCAAAGAAGCGATCAATCGATCCCAGATCGTCATCACCACTGGAGGTATTGGTCCGACAGAAGATGATCTCACACGAGAAGCCATTGCAGAAGTCTTCCAACGTCCTCTCACGTTTCAACCTCATCTCATGGAACAGATCGAAGAACTCTTCAAAAAGCGGGGTTTTCGAATGGCTGAGAGCAATCGAAAACAGGCCTATGTTCCAGAAGGGGCTATTCCCATCGAAAACCCTAAAGGAACAGCCCCTGGATTTATTGTAGAAACCTCTAATGGGGCGATCCTCTCCATTCCCGGTGTCCCTTTGGAGATGGAATATTTGATGGACAATACAG
>Ga0315289_10012436_pt1 | contig 11984 bp, 10 predicted proteins | sample YL17G11_40_MG_FD_203452 | JGI IMG/M metagenome (GOLD analysis project Ga0315289, IMG submission 203452) | Sediment microbial communities from Yellowstone Lake, YNP, Wyoming, USA - YL17G11_40 | ecosystem: Environmental > Aquatic > Freshwater > Lake > Sediment | place: USA: Wyoming | collected...
TTTTTTGAGAAAGCGTCGGGAAGCGCGGACGAACGCGGGCGCGGGGATGAGGCAATGCTTCACGCCTTGACCTGACGCATGATGGCGGTCACGGAGGCCGGCTTGCATTGGCCGGCGGCAAATTCCTTCCGTGACTGTTTCACGGTGGCGATGAGTTCGGCCCGGCGGCGCTCGGCGAGGCGGCGTTGCAAGACTTCCAAAACGTCCTCCTGCTCGTCCACCGGCAGCGACTCAATCACATCCAAGGTTTGAGCAAACGATGACATGCTTGATACCTAGCCCATTTTATCTCCGTTGCCAATCGGAATCATGCCCGGTTCAACCGGCGCAACTCCGTAAACGCGCGAGCGCGCGGCGCGGAGACGCAAAGAAGCTCTCCAGTTTTCCCTGCGCCTTGGCGGCTTGGCGACTCGGCGTTGAAGCCTCTGCTTGCATCGTTCCGCCGCATCTGCATGCGCCTGATACCAAATGTCGCCTGCGCTTTGAAAATTGCCAGCCAGCCGTCCAATGTGCAAATTCCCAAGGCCGAGAGGATCGGCGGCATGAGCGGCTTGAAATTTGGATTCGCTAAAGTCTTGGTAGGCTTGGGTGGCAGTTTTGCCGGGCTGATACCAGACCAGCGGCGTGGCGCAGCCAGTGAGAATTGCCGCAGAAACACAGAGGAAAAGGGTTTTGAGTTTCATGCTCACAACGTCTGCACCCGCCCGCCGTTTCAGTCAATCCGCAAATCGCCTGCGTTGTGGTTGGCATCAGGCGGTGGCGGCAGACATATTTGCGAAGCGCAGGCGTCACGCGGGCACGGGTTCAGCAGCGGGCCGGAGCTTGCAGGGTTTGACGGTGCGTGCGATGCGGGCTTCGAGTTCGTCGGCGGCGGTTTCGAGATCGAAATGCGTTTGCAGGTTAAGCCAGAATTCCGGCGACATGCGGAAGTAGCGCCCAAGCCGCAAGGCGGTGTCGGCGGTGATGGCGCGCTGGCCGTTGACGATTTCGTTAATGCGGCGCGGCGGCACGCCGATGTCTTTGGCCAGGCGGTATTGCGTGATGCCCATTGGCTTGAGGAATTCTTCGTCCAGGATTTCGCCGGGCGTGATGTTGGTCAGCAGTTTGCTTTTCATAGTCAGTGATAGTCCGCGATTTCCACGTCGTAAGCGTTGCCTTCGCGCCAGCGGAAGCAAATGCGCCATTGGTCGTTGACGCGGATGCTGTGTTGCCCTTTACGGCCGCCCTTCAGCGCTTCGAGCCGGTTGCCCGGCGGCACGGCCATGTGCCGCAGTTGTGTGGCCGCGTGCAACAGCAGCAGTTTGCGTCTTGCGCCACGCTGAATGGTCGGCGGGAAGCGGCGGGACAACTCGGCCCGGAACACCCGCTCGGTTTCCGCGCAGGCAAAGCTCAGAATCACCGGGGCATATTAACGCTGCGCGTTAAGGGTGTCAAGGTGCGCGGTGGTGCGCGATGAGTGGCGGTGTGGGTGGAAGGGTCACGGTTCTCCGCCGAGGGTTCCCTACGCTGGTTTTTTGGGGAAGCTGACGGGGGAAACTTTTCCGGTGAATGTATCGCACCTGAAGATGACAGTGGCGTTCTCGTAGTCATGGATGTGGAACGTGTAGCGGTGGGCGATTTGTACGCCGACAAACAAACCGAGACCGAGGCCCACGAGCAGCGGGAGTGATGAGACGAGGAGTGTTTTCATAGTCATACGTCTGCGCCCATGCAGCAAGCTGAGTCAATCACCACGTTGTTTACGTTGCGGTCGGTTTCAGGCGTTGGCGGTGGTAGCGGTCAGGGCTTTGGCGCGGGACGGCGCGGAGACGCAAAGAAGCTCTCCAGTTTTCCCTGCGCCTTGGCGTCTTGGGGGCTTCCGCCTTCATCGGATTTCGGCGAGACAGGTTGCGTTGAATTCTCCACCGCGCCCGAAAGACTTGGTTCGGTCAATAGACCTCGTCGTGGGTGCCGATGGCTTCAAGGACAATGGCCGGCTGGCCCTGGTGTTTCGCCTGGCGAAACACGACGCAAAGGTCGTAACCACCGCTGGCCGCCCACGAACCCGCCAGTGCGCCTTTGAGTTTGTGGGTGCGCAACGCCGGGGCAAACGGGTCGGCCTCCAGACATTGCAAGAGCGTCTCCAGGTCGTTCGCCGACGCGGGGTGTTTTTTGAGAAAGCGTCGGGAAGCGCGGACGAACGCGGGCGCGGGGATGAGGCAATGCTTCACGCCTTGACCTGACGCATGATGGCGGTCACGGAGGCCGGCTTGCATTTGCCGGCGGCAAATTCCTTCCGTGACTGTTTCACGGTGGCGATGAGTTCGGCCCGGCGGCGCTTCTGCGGGCCACAACCCCGATCCGCACGGCCCGACTCCGCCGCCGAATCCGTAACAGCGTTTGGTGTCCACGCTTTAGCGTGTTGGGAAACGGCAATGTTGGCGTGTTGAACCGGCTGAAGCCGGGACAACAAACGGTCACCAAGCGAATTGGACCCTCTCAACCCCAGTTGTGAAGGGCGCGGCTCTGTCCGCGCCCGTTTTAATTTGTACCCGAGACCTTCAGGTCGCGAGCAACGCGGTGGGAGATTTCGGACACGCAATCTAAAGATTGCGGCTACAAGCTCGGGCTGCGATTTGCCGTTGTGCGTTTCCGTTTTGACTTCAGATTTCTTTTACGCCACGTTCCCCGCGCTTTGACGCAGACAGTTCGTTGCGCCATTCGGAACTGAATCTGCCGAAATCAAAACATGAGCAAAGCATTGATCATTACGGAAAAGCCGTCCGTCGCCGGCGACATCGCCAACGCACTCGGCGGCTTCAAAAAGGGCAAAGAGTATTACGAGAGCGAGCGCCACCTGCTCTCCTGGGCGGTGGGGCATCTGTTCGAGTTGGCCGTGCCCGCCGCGATGAAAGAGCAGGACAAATGGGCGCTCGACAAGCTGCCCATCATGCCCACCGAGTTCGACCTCTCTCCCACCGAGAGAATGGGCGGTCGCGTCAAAACGCTTTGCCAGTTGCTCAAGAACAAAGAGGTCACCGAAATCATCAATGCGTGCGACGCCGGCCGCGAAGGCGAATTGATCTTCCGCTACATCGTCCAGTACGCCAAATCCAAGAAACCCATCCGCCGGCTCTGGCTGCAATCCATGACCCCGGAGGCCATCCGCGAAGGTTTCCAGCGCCTGCGCCCCGACGCCGAGATGCAGCCGTTGGCCCAGGCCGCGCGCAGCCGGAACGAAGCCGACTGGCTGGTGGGCATCAACGCCACGCGCGCGTTCACGCTCCGGCTCAGCGGCGGGCGCGGCAGCACGATCACGTCGCTCGGGCGCGTCCAGACGCCGACACTGACGATCATCGTGGACCGCGAGCAGAAGATTCTGGAATTCAAGCCGCGCGAGTTGCACGAAATCCACGCCACCTTCCGCGCCCAGGCCGGCGATTACGCCGGGCGCTGGTTTGATGAGGCGTTCAAGAAAGAAGAGAGCGAACTCGACCGCGCGAAACGGCTGCTGGCGCGGTTGCGCTTGAACCTGCCCGACGCAGCGCAGCGGCTCGATCCAGCGAACGGCTCGTTGTGGGATGAGCACCGCCACGCCGCGCGGCTGTGGCATCGGGAAATCGCCGCCGCCATCGAGCGCAAATGCCACGGGAAGCCCGGCGTCGTTGAATTGGAGGAAAAGAAGCCGTCCTCGCAAGCGCCACCGCAGCTTTACGATCTTACGACGTTGCAGCGCGAGGCCAACAACCGTTTCGGGTTTTCCGCCAAGCGCACGTTGCAAATCGCGCAGACGCTTTACGAAAGGCACAAAGTCATTACCTATCCGCGCACCGATTCGCGTTGCCTGCCGGAGGATTACCAGGCGACGGTGAAGGCCACGCTGCGCAAGCTCGACACCACGCCGCTCGGCCCGTTCGCGCGCAAGGCGCTCGACAACGGCTGGGTCAGACCCAACAGGCGCATCTTCAACGACGCAAAAGTCGGCGACCATTTTGCCATCATTCCCACGGGGAACATCCCGGCTTCGCTCGCCAGCGACGAGCAGGCGGTCTTCGAGATGGTGGCCAAACGATTCGTCGCTGTGTTCTTTCCGCCGGCGCAGTTCGAAAACACCACGCGCATCACGCGCGTCGAAGGCGAGCCGTTCAAGACCGAGGGCAAAATCCTGCTCGTGCCCGGCTGGCTCGAAGTTTACGGCAAAGAGGCGCAGGACAAGCCCGAAGAAAACCTGCCGCTCGTCACGCAGGGCGAGCGCGTCGCCACCGAACGGCTCGAGATCAGGACGGACCAGACGAAGCCGCCGCCATGGTACACCGAGGCGACGATTCTCAGCGCGATGGAAGGCGCGGGCAAACTGGTCGAGGACGAGGAGTTGCGCGAGGCGATGAAGGAAAAGGGTCTGGGCACGCCGGCCACGCGCGCGGCGATCATCGAGACGCTGATTTACGCGAATTACATCACGCGCCACGGCAAGGAATTGCAGCCGACCGCCAAGGCGATGCAGACGATTTCGCTGCTGAAAAACGCCGCGCCCGAACTCACCAGCCCGGAGATGACGGGCGAGTGGGAGTTCCGGCTGCGCGAGGTCGAGCACCGCAAGCTCACGCGCGAGGAGTTCATGCGCGACATCCGCAAGCTCACCGGGGAAATCGTCGGCAAAGCCAAACAATTCCAGCCCGACGAGCACGTGGCCGACAGCGAGCCGTTCGGCCAATGCCCGAAATGCGACCAGCGGCTCGTTGAGCGTTTCAAGAGTTTCACCTGCACCAATGAGTCGTGCGATTTCACCATCTGGAAAACCATCGCGGGTCGCCTGCTCGGCCGCGAGGAATTCGAGACGCTGCTGCGCGAGCGGCAGGTCGGCCCGCTCAGCGGCTTCCGCAGCCGGAAAGGCAAGCGCTTCGACACCATGCTCAAGCTGGGCGACGATTTCAAGGTGACGTTCGATTTCGGTCGGGATGACGTGGGCGCAGATGCGACGCAGGCCACCGTGGACTTTACCGGCCAGGAGCCGCTTGGCAAGTGTCCCAAGTGCGGTGGGCGCGTGTTCGAAGCGCCGCGGCGTTACCTTTGCGAGAAGGCCGTCGGCAAAGAGCGCGCGTGCGAGTTTGGCAGCGGCAAAATCATCTTGCAGCAGCCCGTGGAGCGGGCGCAGATGGCGAAACTGCTGGAATCAGGCAAGACGGATTTGCTGCCGAAATTCATCTCGAAAAAGGGCCGGCCGTTCGCAGCTTATCTGGTTGTGAACGAGAAAGGCAAGGTCGGTTTCGAGTTCGAGCCGCGCGAGGGAAAGACCAGGGCGCGAACGGCGAAATCCGCAAAAGCCAGGGAGCCGCGCCCGCCAGCCGACTTTTCCGGCCGGGTGCCGCTCGGCAAGTGCCCGCAATGCGGCGGGCACGTGTTTGAAACCGAGACGCAATACATTTGCGAGAAGACCCAGGCCGACAGCAAGCCGTGCAATTTCCGCTCCGGGAAGGTCATCCTGCATCAGCCGGTTGACCGTGCCCAGATGACCAAGCTGCTCGAATCCGGCAAAACCGACCTGCTCGACAAGTTCATCTCCAAATACGGCCGGCCCTTCTCGGCGTACCTCGTGGCGGATGAATCGGGGAAGGTCGGATTCGAATTCAAGCCGCGCTGAGCAACGCGGCGGGCCGCTGGTTTCATTCCGCCAGCCGCGACGAATTCAAAACACGCCCGCGCTGCCCACGCGAGTTGGACTTGTCGCTGCCCAGATCAGTTGGGTCAGTTCACAATCACCGCCGGTTTCTGCTGGATCACTCCTTGCGGCGTCACCGCTATCGTCGCACGCAGGATCGAGAACGGGCTGGTCGCATCTCGCCGGACCATTACTTGCACATTGTAAGACCCGAACGGCAATTCCCGCTTGAACTCCGGTTCCTGGCCAAAGAGGAGGATGGCCCGGTCCGCACGCTCCACGCGCCAGCTCTGGACTTCAATTGAAGCCGATGGCTCGCCCGCCGACTTCACTTTCAACAGCACCTCTGCCTGGTTTTTGGTGATTGGTTTGCCGGTTCTCGCCGTTTCAAGGACGTAGTCATCCGCGCCTTCGGCGGGCGCCAAGGCAGGTGCAGTTTCAGCCGGCTCGACCTTCCGGCTTGCCATTTCCTTTTCCACGGGCGGACGGGCGCGCATTTCAAGCTCGACGACGTTGGTGACCTGTTTGCGGACCAAATTCGTCTGCATGACCACGACCGTCTCCCAATTCGTCAGGGTCAACGTCCTCCAGTTCGTCTGATACGCGAGCACCACGTTGGATTTCACCAATTCCACAGGCACCGTTCTTGTCACCGTCCAGGTCACCCAGTTCGTCGCGTAAACCTCTACAACGTTGGTGACGGGCTGCTGGACCCAGTTCGTCCGCACGACCACCACCGTCTCCCAGTTGGTCAGGGTCAACGTCTTCCGGTTCGTCTGATACGCGACGGCCTGGTTGGTTTGCACGATCTCCACCGGCACGATATTGGTCAGCGTTTTGGTCAGCCAGACGGCCTTGAGGACCTCGACGACGTTGGTGGCCGCGTGCTCGGTCCAGTTCGTGCGATACTCGGTAACGAAGACGTTGCTGGGCAACCGAATCTCGGTCACGTTGGTGATGACCCGCACAACCCAATTCGTCTTTGTCACCTCCACGACTTCACGATTGGGCGGCGACGCAGTCCGTGGAACGCCCGATTCCTGGCCCGCCACGGGATGGCTGACGGCCAACATCAGCAGGCTGAGGGTGAACAGCAGAATTCTTTGAACACTGGTTTTCATACGCTTTTGCTTAGATCACAATTTTTGCTGCACTCCCGTACGACGGCCCACCAACTAGCAGCAACCAGCAAAACGTCAATCCTATTCGCGAGCTTTCCTTGGGCGCATTTGGGAAGTACCACCAGCGAAGTGGGGCAGCCGTCCCGGCTGCCATTGGCCCGGCGACCGTCTCGGTTGCCAGATCGGCGCCGACCACAGGCGAGGTTTCGGCGAGCGGGACGCTCGCCGGGCCGGTCACAGGCGGGACGCCTGCGCCACCAGTGGTGGCACCTCCAAGATGCGCCCCCTTTTGCCCGTTGCCATACCCGCGCCCGGTTCGCTACGATGCCGGCCGTGAAACGGCTTTTTGCGCATTTCGTTTTTCTGCTCGCTTTTCCCCTTTTGCCCTTGGTTGCGGCCCAGGCCTCGCCCGAGGAACAGTATCTGGCGGCCTGCCGGATAGTGGACGACGCCGACCGGTTGAGCGAAGCGGGAGCCGTGACGGACGCCTTGGCGAAATACCAACAAGCCAGCGCGGCGTTGCGGCGTGTCCAAGGCAGTTTCCCGGCCTGGAACACCAACATGATAGGACTGCGGCTGTCTTATCTCGCCTCCAGAATCAAGCCGCTGACGGCCACTCAGGAAAAAATCGAGGCCCTGCAAAAGGAGAATGCTTCACTCCGCGCCGCGTTGCAGCAGCAATCGAAAACAGCTCAACCTAAAGACCCCGTGGCACTCGAACAAACCAGGCGCGCATTGGCTGAAGCCCAGCGCAAACTCGACGCGCAGGCCAGGGCCGCTGCCATCCTCATCGCCGAGGCCAATGTCAAACTGGAAAGAAAAGACCGGCTCGCCTCCTCGCTGGCGGCCGAGCGCGACTCGCTGCAAAAGCGAATCCAAGTCGGCTCGCCGGAACCCAACCTTGTCCTCCAACTGCGAACTGAAAATGAAAACCTCAAACGCCAACTCGCCGATTCGCGGAGCAAAGTCGCGCCAACGGGCAAGGCCGACGAGTTGGGCCGCCAGTTGAAGCAGACCCAGGTGCAGCTCGCTTTGGCCGAATCGGAACGCACGACGCTCCGTTCCGAAAAGGCAGCATTGGAAGCGCAGCTTAAGAAGGCAAGCCAGCCGTCGGCAGCCGCCGCCCAGCAAGCCGCACGCGATGCCGCGCGGATCAAGCAACTCGAGCAAGAGCGCGACGAGTTGCAGAAGAAGCTCGCAGCGGCGAGCAAGGAACTTTCGAAACCGAGAGGTAAAGCGGCGGAGGCCACAGTCCAGCGGTTGGCCGATCAACTCGCGGCGCTGCGCGCCCGGCTGGACGTTTACGAAGCGAAGCCCGTGCCCTACACGCCCGAGGAATTGGTCTTGTTCAAACCGCCAACCGTGGCCGTGGCCGCCACCGAGTCGCAGCCGGCGATGAAATCTTCCAGAACCGGATCGAAGATCAACGCCACGCTCATCGCCGACGCCCGCCGCCTGGTTGCCGCAGGCGAACTGGACAAAGCCGAAGCGAAATATGCCGAGGCGCTGAAGACCGACGACAAGGACGTTCGCGCACTGTCAAACCTCGCCGCGCTCCAAGCCCAGCAAAACCACTTCGACGACGCCGAGAAAACCATCGCGCAGGCTTTGGCGATTGACCCGCAGGACGCCACCAGCCTCGGCCTGCTGGGTTATCTGAAGCTTCGTCAGGACAAATACGACGACGCACTCGACGCGCTCAATCGCGCCGCCCAGGTCAAACCGCAGGACCCGAAAATCCAAAACCTGCTGGGTCTCACGCTCACGCACAAAGGGATGCGCGGCGCGGCGGAAACCGCGTTTCGCAAGGCGCTGCAAGCCGACCCGAACTTCGCCGACGCGCACGCCAACCTCGCGACGGTTTACCTCACGCAACAGCCGCCGTCGGCGGAGTTGGCGCGGTGGCACTATCAACGGGCGCTGGCGGCCGGCGCACCGCGAAATCCTGATCTGGAGAAAAAGCTGGAGGCAGCCGGCCCGTCATCCAACCCGAAATGAGCCGGCCGTGAAACGAGCGCATCCGCACATTGCCACCGTTAGTGGCGCAGGCGGCCTCGCCTGTGATAGTCCCAGCAAGCGTCTCGCTTGCTGGAAAGGACAAAGGAGGCGGCCTTGGCAACCGAGACGGTTGCCGGGACAGTGGCAGACGGGACGTCTACTCCACTACACAACGGGGCAGTGTACGGATGCGCGCGCGTGAAACACTGTTCAGTGAGAAATGTTGCGACAGGCCCACCATGAATTCACCGTGGCCACGCGCGGCCGCGGGTTCTACGAAATCACGGGCGACGTTGAGGGGTGGGTCGCGCGGAACAGTTTCAAATCCGGCCTGCTCACGCTCCACATCCGCCACACGTCGGCTTCCCTGCTCGTTCAGGAAAACGCCGACCCGGACGTGCGGCGCGATTTGGAAAATTTCCTCGCCCGGCTGGTGCCGGATGGCGACCCGCTGTTCGAGCACGTGGTCGAGGGCGACGACGACATGCCCGCGCACGTGCGCACCGCGCTGACCACGGTGAACTTGAGCATTCCGGTCAACGGCGGCCGGCTGGCGCTCGGCACCTGGCAGGGCATTTACGTCTGGGAACATCGGCAACAGCCACATTCCCGGCGCGTCGCGGCGCACTTCCTCGGGGAATAGGCTCGCCAAGCCGCCGGCGGAGTGGCAGGCTCACGCCACAGTGAAAAGAGAATCCATGAGCATTTGCGGACATTGTAGCCGCCGACGTGAGGAGGCGGAACAGTCTCGAGTTGCTGGCCTAGAAATCCACCTCCTTACGTCGGTGGCTACAACCGTTGCGCTTTTCCGGACACGCTCGATGAGTCGGCTGCTCGGTATCAGCCTTGCCTTGTGTTTTGCAACCACTGTCGCCAACGCCGCCGAGCCGAGCACGAACAAAACCAGCTTCGGCTTCACGGGCCGCGAGCTTTTTCCGATTGATCCTCAAATCGGCCTGTTGCACGCCGCCGACATCAACGGCGACGGCCTGAACGATTTGATCGTGGCCAACAACGCCCGCTCGAAAATCAACGTCCTCTACAACCAGACCGGCGCGACCAATTTGTCCAGCCCGCAAAGCGGGACGAAACGCGGCGTGAAGCGCGAAATCAATGAGCTGCCCCCGGACGCGCGCTTCCGCATCGAATCCATCGCCTCGGAAAAACGCATCGCCGCCCTGGTCGTGACCGACCTCAACCAGGACGGGAAATCCGACATCGCCTACTACGGCGAGCCGAAGGAACTGGTCGTCCAATACAACCAGGGCACGAATCCCGAAGGCTTTCGGGAGAGCGCGCCCAAGCGGCTGCCGATTGACGACGGCCAGCTCACGCCCAACGCGCTCACCTCCGGCGACCTGAACGGCGACGGGCGCACCGACCTGCTGTTGCTGGCCGAAAATTACATCTACTTCATCGCCCAGAAGGCCGACCACACGCTGGACGAGCCGCAAAAGATTCCGGTCTCCAGCGCAGTCAAATCCTTCCAGGTCGTGGACATTGACGGCGACGGTCGCAACGATCTGCTGCTGGTCAATTTCGACAGTCCCAATCCGTTTCGCCTCCGCCTGCAGGACAGCGCCGGCCAGCTCGGCCCGGAGATTTATTTCACGCTGCCGCCGATTCGTTCTTTCTGCGCCGACAGCTTTGACACAAACAAAGAAACGCAAATCGTGACCATCGCGCAAAACTCCGGGCGCGCGGCCATCTCGCATTTCGTCCGCAAACCGGCGGAGGCGCTGGCCGGCGCTTTCAAGCAAGGCCAGTTCCAGGTGTTGCCGCTGAACAAGACCGAGAAAGGCCAGCGCGGAGTCGTTTGGGCGGATATCAACGGCGACGGCCTGCCCGACCTGCTGGTGGCCGAGCCGGAAAGCGGCCAGGTCTCAATCCGTTTTCAGGAAAAAGATCCCGCGACTGCGGGACTCGGCCCGGCTAAAACATTCCCCACGCTCACCGGCGTCAGCGATTTGGAGGTGACGGATTGGGACGGCGACGGCAAGGCCGAAATCTTTTTGCTCAGCCCAGACGAACGGCAGATCGGCGTCGCCCGGCTCGATCAAAACCAGCGCCTGCCCTTCCCCACGCTCATCCCCACCGACGGCAAGCCGCTGGCCATGGCCGTGGGCCGGCTCCGACCCAACGCCAAGCCCACGCTGGCGGTCATCGTGGACAAGGACGGCGAACGCTCGTTGCTCACCGTCACGGCGGACGGCGCCCGCAAAACGCAGAAGCTGAGCGAAAACTTCAAATCCAATCCGTCCACCATGGTGATTCACGACGTTGATCAGGACGGCCTGCCGGACCTCGTCGTCTTGATTCCCTACGAAAAAGTGAAGATTTTACGCCAGGTCCAGGACAAGCCCTTCGGCGAGTTGGACGTCGCGCCGCCCGGCGGCAGCATCGAGCAACCGTGGCTGAGCGCGGCGGACATTGACGGCGATGGCAAACCGGAATTGCTGCTCGCGCAGAAAAACTTCCTCCGCGCCGTCGTGCTCAAACCGGAGACGCCCACTGAAAGCTCCACGAACAAGAACGCCTGGGTGTTCAACGTGAAAGAGCAAATCAACGGCGCCGCCAGCAACTCCAAGCTCACTGGCGCAGCGGCGATTCCAAACGGCACCAACGCCGTGCCGTCGCTCTTCCTCCTCGACGCCGAACGCAAGGCGCTCACGCTCTGCGAACGCGACCACGCCGGCGTGTGGCAGGTCGTCCGCAACGTCCCTTTGCCCGTCTCGGACTTCGCCAGCCTCCAGCCGCTCGCTCTGGGCCGCACGAATTTCAACGCCGTCGGTTTTGTGGGGCTGAACGCCGTCGCCTGGATGCCACTGGCAGGCGACACGTGGGAACTTGCGGAGATGGACAGCTACGAAACGCCCATCAAGGACGGCCATCTGAACGACGTCGTCGCCGGCGACCTAAACCACGACGGGCGTAAAGACCTTGTCTTCCTCGAAACGGCCAAGAACTACATTGACGTTGTGGAATTCAACGCCCAGCACAAGCTCGTGCCCGGCAACCGCTGGCAGGTGTTCGAGGAACGCACCTTCCGCGGCCGGCGCAGCGACCTGCCCGAGCCGCGCGAGGCAGTCGTGGCCGACGCGACCGGCGACGGCAAAAACGACCTCATCGTCGTCGTCCACGACCGCATCATCGTTTATCCGCAGGAATAAACTCCCGGTGGGGCGAGCGTACCCGCGAGCCGCAGACTCGGCGTTGGATGTTCGCTG
>Ga0315289_10012437_pt1 | contig 11984 bp, 11 predicted proteins | sample YL17G11_40_MG_FD_203452 | JGI IMG/M metagenome (GOLD analysis project Ga0315289, IMG submission 203452) | Sediment microbial communities from Yellowstone Lake, YNP, Wyoming, USA - YL17G11_40 | ecosystem: Environmental > Aquatic > Freshwater > Lake > Sediment | place: USA: Wyoming | collected...
CAGAAAGGATGAAATCTCTTCTTCAAGAGATAGATTCACAATACAGTATCTGGAAGAAATAATTAGCGATATCGTTAGTTTGAATATCTACCTTGAACAAAATATAAACCTAAAGATTGCTTTAAATTGGTTAAGCGCCAGGTTGTCTACGAAGGAGCAGGCCTATGAAAGAAGTAGTCTTAGTTAGATTAAGAGAGTCGGGCCCGACCTTATACTATATGGTCTGGGGGCTGTCAGTAAATTTGACAGACTATGTAATAGTTGAAGTTGACCGGGGTATAGATTATGCTCGGGTTGTTTCCGAAGTCCAGGGGCTGAGCGAAGATAAAATTAAGGAACCCTTAAAAAAGATTGTGCGTATTGCCAATGCTGGAGATTTAAAACAGATACAGGAAAATATCGCGAAGGAAAAAGACGCATTTGGCACCTGCCTTAAGAAGATAACAGAGCACAAATTAGAGATGAAGTTGGTGGAGGCAGAGTATTCCTTTGACCGCTCAAAGATCATCTTTTATTTTACCGCCGAAGGAAGGATTGACTTCAGGGAATTGGTTAAGGATTTGGCGCGGATATTTAAGTCTAGGATCGAATTAAGGCAGATCGGCGTCAGAGACGAAGCCAAGCTATTCGGCGGCTATGGTCCTTGCGGAAGGCCTCTTTGCTGTTCAAAATTCTTAAAAAACTTTGAACCGGTAACCATCCGTATGGCAAAGGACCAAGCCCTGCCTTTAAATCCGCCAAAACTATCAGGGATTTGCGGTAGGCTCATGTGTTGCTTATCTTACGAATACGAAAATTATAGAGAACTGCTTAAGGGCCTGCCCAAGGAAGGAGAGCGGATAAATACACCTGAAGGCAAAGGCAAGGTGATTAGCGTAAATGCCCTGAAACGCTCGGTGATAGTAGAGATAGAAAAAGACAAGCAGATTGAGATTAAGTATGAAAAATAAGTGAGACCACAACTTATGGAGCGGAAGCGACATAAGTTGTCTGGACGAACTTACCCCCCACCACTTTTTGTGGATGGTTGGATTTAATATTATACTTAATAATAAATTTACCATTTGGCTTAACCCCAAGCACTTTTTCAAAAAGTGGTGGGGGGTTAAATTCGCACATATAATTTACGTCGCTTAAGTTCATTGAAAGCTCTGTAAATTATGTGCTCATTTAAAGTATGAAAAATAAGTTTTATATTACCACCCCCATATATTATGTCAATGCCTCGCCACATATAGGACATTCCTATACTACTATTGCCGCAGATTGTCTGGCACGCTATATGCGTAGATGCCTAGGCGAGAAAAATGTCTGGTTCCTGACCGGTACCGATGAGCACGGCCAGAAGATTCAGCGAGCAGCCGAGGCACAAAATCTAACCCCCCAGGAATTTACCGACAAGATGGTTTTGCAATTTAAGGATCTCTGGTCGGGTTTAAACATCTCTTATAATGATTTCATTCGTACTACCGAAGAAAGGCATACCAAGGCCGTACAGAGAGTTTTAGATATACTCAATAAGAAGGGTCAGGTCTATTCTGCAAAATATGAAGGTTGGTATTGTACGCCGTGCGAAACATTCTGGACCCAGATGCAACTTGCCGACCAGAATTGCCCGGATTGTAAAAGACCTGTAGAGAAGATTAGCGAGACAAATTATTTCTTTAAATTATCCCAGCATCAGGATTGGTTGATCGATTATATTAATAATAATCCGGAATTTATAAGGCCCGCCAGCCGCTATGAAGAGGTGATGAGCTTTTTAAGATTAAATAAGTTAACTGATTTATGTATCTCTCGGCCAAAACAACGCCTTTCCTGGGGGATAACCCTACCTTTCAGTCCGGAACATGTTACTTATGTCTGGTTTGACGCCCTGATTAATTATATCAGCGCCGTAGGTGATTTTGATAGGGAAGGTAAATACAAGTCAGAATGGTGGAATTCTGCGGATGTCATACATTTGATTGGAAAGGATATATTAAGGCAGCATGCCATATACTGGCCCATTATTCTACATGCATTGGAGATAAAGCTGCCTAAAATAATCTTTGCCCATGGCTGGTGGATGACCGGGTCCGATAAGATGTCCAAATCAAAGGGTAATGTAGTTTCGCCCCTGGATATGGTGGATAGATTCGGCATTGATGCTTATAGATATTTTCTGTTACGCGATGTTCCTTTTGGGTTAGACGGTAATTTTTCGCAAAAATCCTTAATCAAAAGGTTGAATGGTGATCTGGCCAATGATTTGGGGAATTTAGTCTACAGAACCCTGACTATGATTGAAAAGTATTTTAGCGGTAGGGTCCCAGAAGCAAAACCAACAACCAAAGATAGCCAGGAAAAAGATATCCGAGAAAAGATACAGCAGCTGGAGAAAAAGTTGTCAGCTACTTTAACAATTCCCCATTTTAACTTTAGCGCTGCTTTGGAGAATATCTGGGAGATTATAAATATGGCGAATAAATACATTGAAGATACAAAACCGTGGAATCTATCCAAAGAAAATAAAATTGAGGAACTTAAAGGTTTCATTCTGGTATTAGTGGATTGTATTGAGTGCGTTAGAGAGACTATTGCGCCTTTTATGCCCCAGACTGCCGCTTCTATAAAAATTCAGCTGGGCTCAAGACAAATTAAAAAAGGTAAGCCCCTCTTTCCTCGAGTAGATTTAGAGCCCAACACCTAAGACTAAAGCTTTAGGCTGTCACAAAAATCGTTCCAGCCTAATGATTACAGCGATTTTTAATAAGATTTCAGCGATTATTTCGTCAAGCTTTAATCGCCGTAATCTATTTTTTAATCTGTGTAATCAAGGGCGGCACTTTTGTGACGCCCTATTAAAGCTTAAAACCAATGTTAATAGATACGCATTGTCATCTTGATTTTCCTGAATTTGACCATGATAGAGATGAAGTTATCCGGCGTGCAAAGGATAACGATATAAGCTACATAATCAATATCGGCTCAAACCTTAAAGGTTCAAAGAGATCTATTGAGCTGGCTGCAAAATATAATTTAATTTACGCTACTGTAGGCATACATCCTCACGAGGCAGATAACGTCGATGATAAGACCTTAGGCGAATTAGAAGGTTTGGTGTCCTCGGACAAAGTGGTGGCCATAGGCGAAATAGGCCTTGATTATTACCGTAATTTTTCAAGGTACAGCAATCAAAAGAAATTATTTTTGACTTTGATTAAGTTAGCTAAACGGTTTGGTCTACCCATCGTTGTACATAGCCGCCAGGCACAGGAGCAAATTCTAGAAATATTAAAAGAGGCCATGCCCATAAAAGCAGTAGTGCATTGTTTTTCCGGCGATGAAGTCTTTTTAAAAGAGTGTCTTGATTTAGGTTTTTATATCTCCTTTACTTGTAATATTACTTATAAAAAATCTGATAGATTAAAGAGTTTGGTCAGCTTGACCCCTGTTGAGAGGCTTTTCTTAGAGACAGATGCACCGTTTTTACCTCCTGAAAGTTTTCGTGGTAAAAGAAATGAGCCAGCCTACGTCAGGTACCTGGCCCAGGAGATAGCCTCAATTAAAGGAATGAGCGTAGAAGAGGTGGCTGAGATTACAACCGCTAATGCAAGAGAGTTTTTTAAACTGAAATAGCACTCTTATTAATCTAAAAATTTTAAATGATTAATGTGAAATTAAATGACTAATGTCTAAATCCTAATGCCGAATGAATGTTTAATGTTTTAATGTCTAATTGGAAATTTAGAAATTTGATAATTTATTAGTCATTCGAAATTAGAAATTAGGAATTAAAGTTGAATTTAAATGAATTCTAAGGTTTCTATTATCAGATGCAGAGGTTATGAGCCCGGTTTAGTCCAAGAGGCAACTAAAAAAGCCATTGATTTAGCGGGCGGAATATCCAGCTTCATTAAACCGCAGACCAAAGTCTTGGTTAAACCCAATCTTTTAATGGCCAAGGAGCCAGAATTTGGTATAACTACGCATCCGGAGGTTCTGCGCGCGGTAATAAAGATTTTAAAGGGGATTAATTGCCAGATTTTTGTCGGCGACGGTCCGAGTGTCTGGGGTAATCAGATAGAGAATGTCGACAGTGTTTATGAACGCACAGGAACAAAAAAGGTTTGTGAAGATGAAGGTGTAGAGTTAGTAAAATTTGATAAGAGGCGCTGGCGAGGAAAATTTCCCTTAACAACGTGGTTAGATACCTGCGACCATCTTGTATCCGTATCCAAGTTTAAGACGCACGACTTAACCATTTTAACAGGTGCGATAAAAAATCTTTTCGGTTTAGTTTGTGGAACTTATAAGACTGAATTGCATAAGCAATACTTCAGTGAAGAACCCTTTGCTAAAATATTAGTAGATATATACGAAGAGACAAAACCTGCTTTGACAGTCGTTGACGGCATTGTTGCTATGGAAGGCGATGGCCCTGCCACAGCGGGTAAATTACGTAACCTTGGTCTATTAATTTCTGGGAGGGACTGTGCTGCCATAGACAGTGTCTTGAGTTTAATTATGGGACTTCGTCCGCACGACATCTTAAGTACCAAAGAGGCGGCTTTAAGGGGGTTGGGAGTAGCAGATATTGAGGCAATTCAAATTTTAGGTGAAAAGTTAAAAGATGTCATCACGGGCGATTTTAAGTTGCCCACCACCTCTTTAAAAAGAAAGATTCCCCGGCCGATTATAGAGATTGCCAAAAAACTTATCCGTTTTTATCCGAAGGTGGACTATAGTAATTGTAATTTATGCGGTGCGTGCGTTAAGGCCTGCCCGAGTAAGGTAATCAGTATTAAGCATAACCGAATAAGCATTCAGTATAAAGGATGTATATCCTGCTTTTGTTGCCAGGAGTCCTGTGCCTATTCTGCGATAAAGGTAAAAAAGAGCATAATCGCTAAGATGATAGGATTATAAATTATGGCGATTAAGACTTTAGAATGGAAAAAGAATAAGTTAAAGATTATTGACCAGACAAAATTGCCTCTGGAATTAAAATATATCTATTGCAAAGATGTAAAGACGCTCTGGCAGGCTATAAAAAGACTAAAGATTCGCGGTGCACCAGCCTTGGGTGTGGCAGCAGCATTTGGTGTTGTCCTGGGTATTAAGGATTCTCGGGCACAGAATTTTCAACAATTCCAGGCAGAGTTAGAAAAGGTGATTAGGTATTTGGCTAAATGCCGGCCTACAGCAGTAAATCTTTTTTGGGGATTAAGAAGGATGCATGATTTAGCTACGAAACATTCAAAAGAACCAATCCCTAAAATAAAGAAAATTTTGCTTAAAGAGGCATTTAGGATTTTACAAGAGGATAGGTCTATTTGTCGCAGGATGGCAAGTTTTGGCGCAAAATTAGTTAAAAACGGTGACAGGATCTTGACCATTTGTAATGCCGGTGTCTTGGCAACCGCTGATTATGGTACTGCCTTAGGAGTAATCTATCGGGCAAAAGAACAAGGCAAGCGTATAAATGTCTACGCCTGCGAGACCAGGCCGCTTTTACAGGGCGCGCGATTAACTACGTGGGAGTTAAAACGTAGCCACATCAATACTACTTTAATCTGCGATAATATGGCAGCGGATTTAATGCGCAAAAATATGATTGATAAAGTCTTTGTGGGTGCTGATAGAATCGCCAGAAATGGTGATACCGCTAACAAAATCGGTACTTATAATTTGGCGGTATTGGCAAAATTTCATGGGATTCCTTTTTATGTGGTAGCACCGGTTTCCAGTTTTGACCTGAAAATAAAAAGTGGCAAGTTTATTCCTATTGAGCAACGTGATAGTAGAGAAGTTACTAATATTCAAACCCAGCCCATTGCACCTTCTGGTATAAAAGTCTATAACCCTGCCTTTGATGTGACACCCGCAAGCTTAATTACTGCCCTAATCACCGAGAAAGGGATTATCAGGCTCCCTTACAATAAGAATATTAGGGCGTCACAAAAGTGCCGCCCTTGATTACATAGATTAACAATCCGATTACACAGATTAAATATTCCAATGAGATAATCTGTGCCCCTAGAAATTGCAATTTTAATTGCAATTTCAGGGACTAAGTTCCGGGAATTCTCCGAATTCCGCGGGGTAATCTTTTCAAAATCTGTGTAATCATTAGGCTGGAACGATACTTCGACTTTGCTCAGTATTCGTCCTGAGTGAAATCGAAGGACGACTTTCGTGACAGCCTAATAAGAATATCATTAAGACAATAGGTTAAATTATGTCTAAAAAAATTTCTCAGATAGGTGAAATCGGCCTTATTGAAAGAATCAGTAAGGTTTTAAAGATGGATAGTTCTGTCATAAAAGGAATTGGCGACGATACCGCAGTAATTAAATACTCCAAAGATAAGTTTCTTTTATTTACCTGTGATATGCTGATAGAGGATGTACATTTTCTTAAAAAACATAATCCCAAATCAATCGGCCATAAGGCCTTGGCTTGTAATATCAGCGATATTGCCAGTATGGGCGGAGTCCCTAAATATGCGGTTATCTCTCTGGGGCTGCCGCGTAATTTACCTTTAAAATATATCGATGCAATATATAGAGGAATATCCAATTTAGCCAGAAGATTTAATGTCAATGTTGTAGGCGGGGATACTAATCGCTCTGATAGAATTATTATTGATGTGGCTCTTCTTGGTTTTGTGGAAAAAGATAATCTGGTGTTAAGAAATGGTGCCAAGAACAGGGATTTTATCTTTGTCAGCGGTGCATTAGGCGGTTCGATAAGAGGCAGACACTTAAAGTTTTTACCTCGATTATCCGAGGCCAGGAGTTTGATAAAGAACTTTAAGGTAAATTCTATGATAGATCTTTCTGATGGTCTTGCCCAGGACTTGAATAGAATTACCAAGGAAAGCAAGGTGGGAGCAGTTATCTATGAAGAATTAGTTCCAGTCCATCGAGACGCAAAATCTATTAATGAGGCTCTGTATATGGGCGAAGATTTCGAACTGCTTTTTACGCTGTCACCAAAAGAGGCGCGCCTACTCTTAAAACACCCATTTTTAAAGCAGACAAAGGTTACCTATATCGGATCAATACTTGATAAGAGGTTTGGAACAAAAATAATAAACAGGGATTGTTCCATTCGCAATCTAAAACCAGAAGGCTTCCAGCATTTTTAGATGGAAATTCTTTCAAGGAGCACTGAAGAAACTTTAAATGTAGGCAGGCATTTTGCACATTACCTGAAACCGCAAGATATCGTTGCCCTTTTTGGAGAGCTGGGTTCAGGAAAGACAGTTCTGGTAAAGGGCATTGCCCAGGGCTTAGGAATAGACAAGGACCGGATCAATAGTCCAACGTTTGTGCTGATAAAACAATATGCGGGGAAAATCCCGCTATATCATTTTGACCTATATAGATTAAAGGATTTAAAAAGTATAATCAGGCTCGGTTTTGAAGAATATTTTTACGGCCAGGGTATTACTGTGGTAGAATGGGCAGACAGGATGAAGGAGCTTCTGCCCGACGAATATTTGAAGATAGAATTATCTATAGAAGGAGAAAACACGCGCAGGATAAAATTTTTTCCTCAGGGAAAAAAATACAAAGTGCGCTTTAAAAATTTGGCACTACTAACTTAAAATAAAATTTCTTAAACGCAGATGATCGCAGATATCTGTTTATCGAAAGAATATGTAACGCAGATATACGCAGATATTTCAAAGACAATCTGCGAGAATCTGCGTTAGATTTGCGGAAATCTGCGTTAAATAGTCCTTAAAAAAATCCAATATCTCAAAGGTATAAAGTGAAGATTTTAGCCATTGATTCATCTTCAAGGTTTTTTTCTGCTGCTATTAGCGAAGATAAAAAGTTAATTTCAGAACGCAATATCGAATTAGAAAGAAGGCTTTTTGAAGAATTGATTGGTACCATTAAAGATTTACTTATAAAGACTGGTATAACCTTAAAAGAGATAGATGCATTTTGTGTGGGTTTAGGGCCGGGTTCTTTTACGGGGCTGCGCATCGGCGTTTCCACTATGAAGGGCCTGGCTTTTTCTCTCAAAATTCCTCTTTTAGGGGTATCCAGCCTCGATGCCCTGGCCTATAATGCCAAAGGATTCAGGGGATTAATCTGCCCGATTATAGATGCAAAGAGAGAAAACCTTTACAGCTGCCTCTATGAATATAATAAAGATAGATTGGTAAAAAAATCGGGTTATCTATTAATCGACCTTAAGTCTTTGATTAAGAAGATAAACAAGCCGGCTGTTTTCTTAGGCGACGGCATTAATCTTTATAAAAAACAAATTTCCCAAGAAATTAAAGAGGCTTTATTCCTGCCGTCGGATTTCTGGTATCCCAAGGCAAGTATAATCGCAAGGTTAGGTCTAGAGAAATTGGCTCGCGCTAAGAATTTTGATAGTGCAAGGATTAGACCTCTTTATCTTTACCCTAAAGAGTGCCAAATTGTTAAACATAGAACAAAAGTAAAGTAGAGAGTAGCGAGTAGCAAGTAGCAAGATAAAAGATTAAATTCCAAATCACAATATACAAATCACAAACAAATCCCAAATCCAAAATCACAATGACCAAAATAGTGAAGTCTTTTGTAATTTCGGTATTTGGTATTGTGTATTGTTTGTAATTTGTGGTTTGTTTATTGTAATTTAATGTTCTCTCTACTCTCTACTTGCTACTCGTTACTTTACAAAGACTGATGATTAAAAATCCTAACTTCTCAAGACCTTCCTGGGCAGAGATTAACTTGAATGCCCTGGAATACAATTTTAAGCAGATAAAGCACCTCATTAAAAAAGATACCAAAGTCTTGGTTGCAGTTAAGGCAAACGCATACGGCCATGGTGCGGTTCCCGTAGCAAAAAGATTAAAAAGATTGGGCGTCGATTATCTGGGCGTTGCCAGTGTTGATGAAGGCATAGAATTAAGAAAGGCCAGGATTTCTACGCCGATCCTCGTATTTGTAACCGCCTTATCAAGAGAAGTTAAGGATTTAGTTAAATATAGGCTTACCTCAACTGTTTGTAGCCTGGAATTGGCCAAGGCGCTGGATCGCGAGGCGTTCAGGCAGTCAACAAAGGCATGCGTGCATATCAAGATAGACACAGGCATGGGCAGGCTGGGAATCTGGCACAGGGAATCATTAGATTTTATCAAAAAGCTGGTGAGCCTTAAGAACCTAAATCTAGAAGGCATATATACACATTTTCCCAGCGCTGATTCTGACAAGAGATTTACAAATCAACAGATAGAATATTTCAATGACCTTATTTCTAAACTGGATAGTTTGAGCATACATATTCCTTTAAGGCATGCGGCAAATAGCATGGCTACTGTTAGTTATAGGCACGCCCATCTTAATTTAGTTAGGCCGGGCCTTATGATTTACGGACTTTACCCTGTACCCGAATTAAGAAATAGAATAAGGCTTAAACCCGTTTTGAGCCTGAAGTCCAAAATTGTCTTTTTAAAAAAGGTTCCCGCGGGAAGAAGTATTAGTTACGGCAGGACTCATATCACGGCTCATCCTACAGTAATTGCCACCTTGCCTATTGGTTATGCTGATGGATATAACAGGGTCCTTTCTAATAAATCCTTGGTATTGGTTGAATCAAAGCGGGTACCGGTAGTAGGCCGTATCTGTATGGACCAGACCATGATTGACGTGGGTTCAATTCCCGATGCAAAGATCGGTCAAGAGGTAGTTTTAATTGGTAGGCAAGGCAGGAACCGAATCAGCGCAGAAGAACTCGCCAAGATCGCAAGGACTATTTCCTACGAGATAGTCTGTCAGATAAGTAGTCGTATCCCCCGCCTATATTTAGATTAACAGCCCTTCACGAAATTGATCCAAGGGCTGTTGATTACAGTGATTTTAAAAAAGATTACAGCGATTTCACGCTCAATATTAATCTCTGGAATCAATTTTTAATCTCTGTAATCAAGGGCGAAACGAATTTTGTGAAGCCCTATTAGATTAAGGCAGATTATTAATGAGGACTAAGGCGGCCAACCCAAATATAATATGGGTTAACCAGGCAGATAATGCAGGCGCAATTAACCCTGCCTTTCCTAGCGCCAGGCTTATGGCATTGGTCACGAAATACAGGAAGGTAATGGCAATGCATATGCCCATAGAGCTAAGCACGGTGACCCGCGACCTTATATATAGACTAAAAGGTATGCCGATAAATATAATAATCAGGCTCGTAAACGGGAAAGAGATTTTATTCTGGAAATCGACTTCGAAATTTCTCAGTGCCGCAGTCGCCCCGCCTTTTGACAATCTCAAAATATAGTCACTTAGCTGCGCAAGATTCATAAATGTAATATCATAGCTTTGCCTTAAGAGGTCGTTAGGTGTTTCAGGAATATTCATCAATTTTTCCGGGTAATACTCTGGCCGGCCTTTGAGTTGGTTGAGCTCGTCAAATCTGTAGATTAGGCATTTTTTAAATAGCCAGCCGTTCTTTTGCCAGTAACCCTCGGCTGCTACTATTTTGCTTAATAAATTCTGATTCTGGTCCTGCTCTAAGATGGTGATGCCTTCTATTTTATTCTGGCCGTAGATAAAGCGGCTGAAATGAAAAAGCCTGTTGTCCATGCCATAAATACTCAGGTTCTTAAATTCTTTGATTTTGGGTTGAGTGCCTTTTGCCTGAAATTTTTCTTCTTTTATTTCGGATATCTTTGCTTGAGTCAAGGGTATCACCTTATCATTGATTATAAAGATAAGAATACTGATAATTAAACCAAAGAAAATAAGCGATTTTATAATATGCCAGACGCTTAAGCCCGCCGCGCGTAGGGCAATTATCTCGTTATTACGATTGAGTTGTCCCAGCGTCCAGACTGTGCTCAAGAGAGAGGCAATAGGGCAAGTCTGTACAAATATGAGAGGCAAAAAATATAGATAATAATCTTTTAATACTGATAGATTTACCTGTAGTTTTAGGATCTCATCCAGATGGCTGAATATATCAATGACGACATAAAGGAAGACAAAGACAAAGATACAGACAAAAAAGGCAGGTAAAAGCGATTTTAAAATATATTTATCTATGATACGCATAGCCTATAATTTAACCAAAGCCCAATAATGACCACAAGCAGGTTAGGTAACCACATGGCAATCGCCGCCGGTATGGTATTCTGTATGCTTAAGGCCTCTGCCCCTAAAAAGAGCAGGTAATAACTTGTAATTACCAGAAATCCTAAGACGGTATTGACGCTCTTGGAATCTTTTCGGCTGATTATTGCAAGGGGGGCGCCCAGAAATATTAAGACCAGACACGAGAAGGCAAAGGAAACCTTTTTGTGAATCTCTGTGATTAGAGGTACAGGGTCTATATAGAGTTTCTCCAGTTTGCCTATTTCGTTACTTAATTCTTTGATGGTCATGTATTTAGGTTTTCTTTCCGGTAGATTTGCGGCATTCTGGCTTAGATTAAGGGTCATGAAGTATATCCTAAAATTTAATTTATAAAAGTTATTCGGGTCGTTGGGATTTGGTTCGTCGGAAGTTCCGTCTATCAACTTTAATTTTATTTTATTTTCGTTGGCAAGATAAATGAATTCGCCTTTTTTTGCCACGATTGTGCGGGTGGGTTTTCCTTCCTGCGGTTCATATATCCGGATATTGCTTAATTTATTTTGGTCGATTCCGTAAATAAACAGGATATATTTCTGGAAACTATTAATAAAGACACCGGGCTCCAGATATGCGGCTGGGTTTCTGGTTCCGATATCCATAAGCGCCTTTCTGGCAGCAAAATGAAAATAGGGGATAATCCGGTCATTTAAGATTACCAGAACCAGACTTAAGATTAAGCCAACTATAAGAAGCGGAATGATCAGGCGCATTATATTAACACCGCTGGTTCTTATGGCCATAATCTCGTTATCCGAAGAGAGTCTGCCCAGGGCAAAGATTACACCAAATAGACACGCCAAGGGAATTGTATAAGTAAATAAAAAAGGAATCATATAAAGGAATGACTTTATG
>Ga0315289_10012438_pt1 | contig 11984 bp, 10 predicted proteins | sample YL17G11_40_MG_FD_203452 | JGI IMG/M metagenome (GOLD analysis project Ga0315289, IMG submission 203452) | Sediment microbial communities from Yellowstone Lake, YNP, Wyoming, USA - YL17G11_40 | ecosystem: Environmental > Aquatic > Freshwater > Lake > Sediment | place: USA: Wyoming | collected...
ACAAGCGCAATCATCCATAAAAAGGTTTCAAGATTGGCGAAGCATAATCAGATAAAAGGGACTATTCTTATTCCAAATGCTGCTATCGCTGAACTGGAAAATCTTGCAAATAAAGGCCAGGATGTTGGCTTTAAGGGCCTTGAAGAGATTGCAAAGCTTCATAAATTTAAAGCTTTGAAGATAAAATTCGTCGGCCCAAGGCCATCTGAACATCATATTAAATACGCGAAATCAGGAGAAATAGATGCTTTAATCAGAAGTATTGCAAACACTTATCATGCAACTTTGATTACTGCAGATATTGTCCAGTCAAAATCAGCTGCCGCATATGGCATGAAAGTTTTGTTTCATAAAGTCAGATTCAAGAAGCCTGAGAGAAAAAGATTTTTGTTCTTCAAAAAATGAAATTTTTTGAAAGCTAAAAATCCAAAATTTTTTTCTTTTAGAAAATAGTAGTTTTTTAAACTTAGAATTAGATTATTCTCACATGGGTCCGTAGCTCAGCCTGGATAGAGCGGCTCCGTCCTAATTAGGAATAAAGGAGTAGGTCGAGGGTTCAAATCCTTTCGGACCCGTTAAATATTTTTTATTAACCCAAAGGATTTGATTTAGAAATAGGGCTTCATTGAGCTGGCACGCTGAACCTGAGCCTATACATTGAGGCTATCATGATATGCGCCAGCCGGGATTCGAACCCGGGTTAGCTGCTTTCTTTGATGGAGTTTTTCTCTCCGAGGTCTCTTTTTTAAAGAGAGCTCTTGGAAGGCAGCAGTCCTACCACTAGACTACCGGCGCTTGGTCTAACAATAAATTGAGAGCAATATAAATCTTTTTAAATCGTTCTTTCTAATTTTTTAGATGGAAGGCGAAGGAGATCAAGCTCAGCGTGCTCATGCCGAAAATCAGGGATTTTCGGGCACCCCAAAAACCAAAGGTTTTTTTGGGAACATTAAGGAAGAGCCTATAGCTAAAAAGCCCTTTAATTTCAGTCATTTTTATGACAAATCATACAAATTTTTGATTATTATCCCTATTCTGATATTAATAATCTCATTGGTCTATATGATTTCTTTTACAGTTCAGACAGGAGATATTTTAAGAAAAGATGTTTCTTTGACAGGAGGAACTTCTCTTACAGTTTATACAGACAAGATCTCGTTAGATGAGCTTGAATCTAAGCTAAAGCCTATTTTCAGCGATGTTTCTGTAAGAAGCCTGACTGATTTTGGGACAGGAAAACAGCTGGCTCTGACAATAGAATCTCAGGCAAAGCCTGATGATTTGAAAAAAGCGGCTGAAGAAATTTTAGGATATAGCTTAGATGAGAAAAATTCAAGCATGGAATTTACAGGAGAAGCATTGTCTAAATCGTTCTATAAAGAGCTTTTGTTTGCAATAGGGCTCGCATTTTTGTTCATGTCAATAGTTATTTTCCTTATCTTTAAAGTTCCTCTGCCATCAATTTATGTTATTACATGCGCTTTTTTAGACATATTAGTGCCTATGGCTGCAGCCAACATTATGGGGATAAGATTATCTGCAGCAGGAGTGGCGGCTTTCCTTATGTTAATAGGATACTCGGTTGACAGCGATATTCTTTTGACTATGAGGGTTTTGAGAAGAAAAGAAGAGGCATTAAACTCAAGAATTTTTGGCGCATTCAAAACAGGAATTACAATGACCTTGACTTCAGTTGCAGCAGTGACTGCGGGCTATGTAATCACTATCTCTCCTGTGCTTAAAGAGATATTTTTCATATTGCTTATAGGCTTAATTACAGATATTCTTGTAACATGGCTTGCGAATGCATCTCTATTGAAGTGGTATTGTGAAAAGAGGCCTGAATTGAAATGATAAAAATGACCTTTAAAATCTGGGTTTTGATTTTCTTTTTAGTAGCTTCGCTGATAGCAATAAATCCAACAGGATATTTTCAAAGCGGAGTTCTTGTAAAAACAGTTGTTTCAGACTCTGCGGCTTCAGAATCTGGAATGATTAAAGGGGAGATTATCAAGGAAATTAATGGCAATGCTGTCAAATCAATGGATGATTATATTAAGCTGATGCCTGAATTGACAGAGAATCTTAAGCCAGTAAACTGGACTATTGAAACAGAGGAGGGGACCTTTGAATATTCAGGCCTTAATTTAGAGATGAGTGTTGATGAAAATTTAACAATTCTTAATGTTGGAAAAAATGCCTTGATTTCAGGAATAACAGAAAATTCAACTTTAGAGGAGATTAATAATAAAAAAATAGAAAGCATAGATGACTTTGATTCTGCAAAAATTGAAATTGAGCCTAAAATTGAGCTGAAAATAACAACAAACAAAGGAAAGCGTACTTTCCATGCTTCTTCAATTGATTTTACAGTTTCTTCTGTTCCAAAAACAAATCTTAAGGCAGGATTGGATTTGCAGGGTGGTGCAAGAGCTTTGGTAAAGCCGGAAAAGAAATTATCCGCTTCTGAGATGAGAGATCTTATAGAGGTCACTAAAAACAGGCTTAATGTTTATGGCATTGCAGATATTGTGGTTCGTTCAGCTTCAGATTTGTCTGGAAATGATTACCTTGTTGTAGAAGTTGCAGGAGTTTCTCCAAAAGAGCTTGAAGAATTGATTGGCAAGCAGGGAAAATTTGAAGCCAAGATAGGAAATGAAACTGTTTTCATAGGAGGCAATAAAGACATAACCTCTGTATGCAGAAATGACGCTTCATGTTCGGGAATAAGAGAATGCCAGCAGTCTTCAGATGGATATTACTGCAGATTTGAGTTTGTAATATACTTGTCAGAAAGCGCTGCAAAAAGGCAGGCAAATGTCACATCAACTTTATCTGAAAATTTGACTGCATCTGGAGACAGAATATTAAGCAAGCCTCTGGATCTTGTCTTGGATGATAAGAATGTAGACAGTTTGCAGATAGATTCTGACCTAAAGGGAAACGTTGCGACCCAGATTATGATAAGGGGTCCGGGAACAGGAAAAACCCAGATTGAAGCATATCAGAATGCAGAGGCTAGTATGAAAAAACTGCAGACAGTTTTGATTACTGGTTCATTGCCCTACAAACTTGAGATAGTAAAATTAGACAATATCTCGCCTCTTTTAGGAAAAGAATTTGTAAACAACTTGTTTTTAGCGGCAATTGCGGCAGCGGTTACAGTTTTTATTATTGTTTTTGCCAAATACAGGGCTCTTAAATATGCTCTTTCTATAATTATAACAGTTGCAAGCGAAATATTCATTATCTTGGGATTTGCGGCATTAATCCGCTGGAATCTTGATCTTGCAAGCATTGCAGGCATTATTGCGACTATAGGCACAGGAGTGGATGCTTTGGTAATAATAGTGGATGAATCTGAATTCAAAAAAGTCCAGTATAGCATTAAAGAAAGAATAAAGAGGGCATTCAGCATAATTTTCGGAGCATTTGCCACAGTAGTTGTTGCCATGATTCCTTTATGGTGGGCAGGAGCAGGAATGATGAGGGGCTTTGCCCTTACAACCATTGCAGGAGTCTCTATAGGCGTGTTTATAACCAGATCAGCATTCGGAGATTTTATCAGGCAGATTGCAAAAGAATAAAATGTATCCATTAACACACATTGTTCTAAGCCTTGTTTTAGCTATAATTTTAAAGCTGCTGACTGCGCTCAGCTCAGTTGAAATTTTAATCATCCTAATGGCTGCAATTTTGATTGATATTGACCATTGGTTTGTCTATGTCATAAAAAAGAAGAGTTTTAGTATTTCAGGCTCATACAAATGGTTTATTTCCCTGACAAAACTAAAGAGGAAGCCTGTTTTTCTCTGTATATTTCATACAATCGAGTGTTTCATTGTCCTGATTCTGCTTAGCAAAATCCTCTTCTTCAAGTTTGTCTTGATAGGCTTTGTTTTCCATAACCTTTTGGATATAATCGAGGCAATTGCTGTCTGGAGATATGACCGAGAAATCTCATTGCTTTATGCGATTTTCAAGGCAGTGAAGACATAATTATCTTTTTATTCTAACCATCTCAAAAAGAGTTTCTTTTATAACTTTGATGTCATCTCCTTGAATCAGCTTTGTTTTTATTAAGAATATTATGCACAGTGGGATTAAAATCAATCCAAAATAAGACATGAAAAATGCGACTGGTATGAAAATCAGGGGAATAAGCATTTTGATATTTTCTTTGAGCATTTCAGTTTTCTGAAGCAGCCATACAAATGCTACTAAATGCGCCAATGTGGTTGCCGCTGTTATTCCATAAAGGCCGAATTTTGGAATCAAGATTATATCCAAAATAATATTAACAACTGCTGCAGTCGCTATAGGCAGCAATCCTTTTTCAGGATTTAATTTGCCTAAGCTGTAGTTATAAACAAGGAAGTATATCCCATAAAGCAGAATTCCTATAATTAAAATCATGCTGTATATTTCATTCCCGGCATAAGCTGGGAAAAATATCTTGAATATTAATCCTAAAAAGGCAACAAGTGCTATTGCGGCAATAATTGAAAATGTATAGGAAACTCTTAACACCCTGTTTAATAGGCTCTTTGCAACTCCCTTATCTTTAATTTTTGATATCCTTATAACTAAAAATGAGCCTAAGCTGAAAGGGATTAAGGTTAGTATGTTGGATATGGGCCCGGCTATACTGTATACAGCGACATTCTCAAATGTTGAAAGCAGCCCTAAAATCGTTGAGTCAATCCAGCCCAAAAATGAGAATGAAAGAATGATAAGAGTGGTTACAGTCCCTTTTAGCATATATTCTTTTATAGCCCTAAATTTTATCCTTGCTTTAGAGGCGATTTTATAAATTTCTTTTCTTGTGAGCATTATAAACCAGACAGAAGTTATAATATAGCCTATAGCATATGCGAATATTATTCCGCCTTTTGTTGGATTTACCAGTATTAATGACAATGCGACTATGAAAACAAACAATGCGCTTATAAGCTGAGATATATGATATTTATATTTTGATTTTAATATTGCATCTGCAAGATGATATAGGAACATAAGAGGCAGGCATAAAGCAAATGGGAGTATCCAAGGATAATTTAATGATATTATAGCCCAGACAATTGTTGCTATAAAAGTTAGGATTGCAAGAAAATAAAATACTGAATGATAATCTTTTTTCTTGATATACCAGACAGAAAAAATTGTGCTTAATCCCAAAAAAGCGAACAAAAAAGTCATGTTATATACAGAGAGCACAAAAGATGCTCTTCCGAATTCAGACTTAGTGAACAAATTTGCTAGAATCAGCAGCAAAAGATAGGCCCCTACTTTAGACAGCAAACTAAATGCTAGAGAATATACCGTCTCTTTTTTCCCTTTTCTTATCATTTTAATTCTTTTTTCTTCCGCAAATAAACTCAGCAATTCTTTCTTTAAATCTTTTTAGTATGGCTTTCGGCGAATATATTAGACCATAGGCCAATCTTCTTATCCTGTATTTCCAAAGATATGCTGAGAACATAGAATCTCTGCTGTTTTCCTTTATCGCCTTTTGGTACATAGCTTCTACAAATCCAGGATTCCATTCTTTTGTTTTGAAAAGATGCTTGTGTCTATTGAAAATAACGCTTTTTTCCATTTCATTTTTGTCAAGAATAAGCTGCATGTTCTTTTTTGCAAGTTCATACATTCTTGTTCCGCATATAGGAACTGCATTATTAACAGTGCAATAATATGCGCCTAATTTTCTAAGCTTTCTTGCATAATTTACAGTCTCAATAATCTCCTTTTTTGTTTCTCCAGGCATTCCTATGACTAAGAAGCATGAAACCGCTATTCCAGTTTTTTTGCATAATCTTATTACTTCTTCAATTTTTTTAAGCTGCAAACTTTTGTCTATGACTTCATCAACAACCCTTTGCACTCCCGATTCAGGAGCAATGGTTATCACTCTGAATCCTGCGTGCCTCATTTTTATCAAGACTTTTTCATCAAGAGTATCAGCCCTCATGCCCTGCTCCGCATAAAGCCTTAGATTAAACCTCTTTTTTATCAGCAAGTCGCATATTTTCTCCATTCGTCCTTTGTTAAGGCTTATGTTCTCATCTTCAAAGAAAATTTCATTAATTTTATAGTTTTTGACTGCTTGCTCTATTTCAGCAACTATGTTTTCAGGGCTTCTGTATCTCCATCTTTTTCCGGTTATTTTTGAAGCAGAACAAAAAACGCAGTTAAATGGGCATCCTCGACTTGTCACAACACTTATCCATCTTCCAAGTCCTTGTGAGCTATTAAGCATTCTGAATGCTCTGAAGTATTCATCCATTTTCAGAAGATTTCTTTCAGGAAAATTTATTTTGTCTAATTCAACAATTGGCTCTCTTCTGGAAGTTACTTTTATCTTTCCTTTGTGATTGAATGCAATGCCTTTTACGTTTGAAATCTTTTTTTTATTCTTCAAAGAATCTATGATATCTTTTATTGTTTCTTCCCCCTCGCTTATAACAATAATATCTGCAATTTTATCCTTAAGCAGTTCATAAAAAGAATTTGTCGCATAAGGCCCCCCTATTATTATTTTTGTTTTTGGAAGAACTTTTTTCAGCGCTTTTGAAGTTTTGTAAACGCTCTTTTTCCAGAAAGACAGCCCTGTAATTCCTATAATATCTGGATTGAATTCTTTTGCCCTCTTTGCTATTTCTTCAAAATTAATGCCTATTGCAGTTACATTCTCATCAATTTTCCAAGAATTTTTGTATCCTTCAATTTGAGAATCAAGTATTTTTACTTCATTCCCTTTTAGTGCTGATGCAATATAAGCGAGTCCTAATGGAGGATATAATGGAGCATTTCCATCCCATAAATTTGATTGCACAATAAGCGGCGGATTTATTAAAAGAATTTTCATTTTATCGCCCTGCCTATCAGATTATATTTTAATCTGAGGTTTATTAAATATCCAAGTCTCCAGATAATAGGAACTGCTTTAAAATATTCTACTTTTATTTTATTAAAAAATAGACTTAATCCTTCACTTAACGATTCCCTTGTATAAGGGTGATAATGCGAAAAAGACCTGTAAAAATCCTTTAATCTCATTTTCTCTGCCGCTCCAGTCATAATTATAATCTCTCCACCTGGTTTCAAAATTCTATGGATTTCAGAGACAAAATTAAAATTATTCTTAATATGCTCTATCACATCAAAGCATATTATCAAATCAAAGGAATTAGAGGCATATTTGAACTTCTTTTCAAAATCAAAAACTTTTACTTCTTTAAACATTGGTATGATATCACAGGCAGATGTATTTTGAAATCCATTCTTTTTCAATATTGAATAAACATCCCCTATTCCTGTCCCTAAATCAAGAATTTTTATGTTTTTGGGCTTGTCAAGAACTTTAAGATGTTTAAGAAGAAGAAATACATATTTTCTATGGTCTTTTAATGAAAGATAATTCTTATGCACTATTTTTTTATCTTTATTTTTAATCATTTTTTGAGGATTTCCGTATAGTACTTTATATGCTTGTCTATCACTTCATCATAGTCATGGGTGTTTTTGGTGTAAATGTAGCCTTTATGCCCCATCTCTTTCCATCTATTATCTTCTAAAAGCCATTTTAATCCTTTTTCAAATTTCTTAATGTCTAATGGATTCATTCCTGTTCCAAGAATCTTTCCAGTAAAGTAACCATATTTTTCTGTAAGATTGTCAGGATTCTGGCAGCTAAGCACTGCGCACTTGTGTGCCCATGCTTCAAGAAAGCTTACTGGCAGGCATTCATGTAGGCTTGTGTTTATAAGTATCCAGCTTTTTCCAAGAATTTCTGATTTTTTTGCCTCATCAATAACAAGCCCAAGAAACTTTAGGTTCTTGTTTGAGGCAAACTGCTCTCTGAAAGTCCTATCTTTTGCATCATCTGTTGCCTTGCCCATCACTAAAAAGTCTATATGGGGAAATCTTCTTGCGAGCTCAAAGAACATTTCAGGCCTCTTTATTGTGTCAAGCCTTCCCAGAAAAGTAACTGTTGGCCTTTCAGCTTTCTGCATTGTTCTATGGGGGATATGCACAGGATTAGGAATAAAAGTGTACTTCTTGTTTATTTTGAATATTTCATTTACCTTATTTCCAAGATATCTTGCTTGTATCGTCAGGCCGTCAGCCTTTTTTATCGCTTTCCTATAAAGTGCATAAGCGATTTTGACTCTTAGATTATACATCATCGAGCTTTTAGTTCCGCCTTCCTGTATCAATGCATCAGGATGAGTGTATATCTCTTTCCAGTCTTTCTCGCTTCTTGGATCCTGAAAATTTATTATATGCTTTTTTTCAGGCTGGGCTTTCATTGCATAATTTGAATCAAGACTTATATTGCAGGTTTGATAGATATCAGCGTTCGTTTTTCTGAACTCTTTTATTGGAAAAAAAAGGTTTTTCGGCGAGGCCTTATATCCTCTTATCAGCACACCATCCTCAACTTCCTCAGGATTAGGCATTTTCTTGAATCTTGATGTATTTATCAGAAGGCAGGTGTCAACCCCTTTCTTTTGCAGGCCCTTGGCGATAGACTTGGTTGCAAAGCCATAGCCCCCATAGCTGCCATATTTGAAAAACTCGTTAACTATAAACCCTACCTTCATGTTTTTGTCAGATTTTGATATTATTTAAGTATTTCTAAAGAAAAGGATTAAAAATACCCCCTTTTTGCATAATCTATGAAGCACGTGTGTTTTATAGAGCTCATGCCTATCCCTCAGACAATAGGAGGGGTTCCAACCCATCTTTTAGAGCTTTCGCGCCATCTCTCTAAGCTTGGCTGGAAAATCTCGATAATTTCTGGAAAAAGCAGCAAACCTTTTAAGCAGATTCCAGGAATAAGCATCTATCAGGTAGGCATTCCCCATAAGCCATTTGATGATTTTAAAGGTATAAAGAAGATATTCTATTTTTTCTGGAGAATTGCATTTGAAACTGCATTTATATTTGGAGCTTTAAAGAAAATAAAAAAGCTTAATCCAGACATGATAAATTCTGAGAGTCTTATAACACACTCAATCCCTGCAGTTTTATCAGGGAAGAAGTTTGTTGTTACAGAGCACGGCATAAATTCAATGGCTAAATTTTATAAAATACAGGGTGAGAACTTTGTAAGCAATATCATTTCAACCTTTTTTGTCCCTCTGATGAAATTTAATGCTAAGAGAAGCAGTAAAATAATCTGCCTTGGAATAGACACTTATAATTTCTATTCAAAATGGAAAGACAGTGTGATAATAACCAATGGGGTTGATAATAAGAAATTTGCATTCAAGAATAAAAAAAGAAATAAAACAATAATCTTTGCAGGCAGATTTAGCCCTCAAAAATCACCGGATAAAATCATAAAAGCGATGGATTATCTTCCAGAATATAATCTTCTTGTGGTGGGACTGGGGCCCCTTGAAAATGAAATGAGAAAACTTTGCAGTGAAAGAAAAAACTGCAGATTTTTGGGTTATAAAAATCATGAAGAGCTAGCTGAATTGTTCAATAAATCAAGTTTTATAGTTCTTCCTTCGGAGTTTGAAGGCCTCCCGATAGTCATGCTTGAGGCGATGGCTTGTGGTGTAATCCCTATTGCGACAAGAGTCGGGGATAATGCAGATGTAATTCAAGAAAGGATAAGCGGATTTCTGCTTAAAGATAATAATCCTAGAACAATAGCTGAAACTGTTAAGAAAGCGTCAAAAATGAAGCTTTCAAAAATCAGGCAAAATGCTGTTAAGGAAATAGAGAAAAATTACAGCTGGGACAATATTGCAAAAAAATACTCTGAAGTTTATGCAGGGGTAATTGGAAAATGAAAATCGGCTTTCTTATAACATACTTTTACCCTTTCAGCGGCGGAGCAGAGTCAAACTGCTATTATCTTGCGGAAGAAATGGCCAAAAGAGGGCATGAGGTTCATGTTTTCACAAGCGATAGAAAAGATGGGAAAATCATTGAAAAAAAAGAAGAGCTAGTTGATGGAATTCATATTCACAGATTCAGAACATGGTTCAGGTACAAATATTATCTGGCATTATATCCTTCAATACTTAAAATCTTGAAATATGACTTGGATATTTTGCATGTTCATGCATTTGGATTTGTTCAGCAGGATATCATAGTCTTGCTTGAAAAGATTAGAGGGAAAACCAAGCTTATATGCACTCCTCATGGTCCGTTTATGGCTCTTAAGGAATATAATCTGCCTTCCAGGATTTTAAAATCTCTATATATGCCTTTTTTGAAATTAGTCGATAGGCAGTATGATAAAATAATCAAGGTTAATGATTTTCAGTTTGAATGGATGAAGGATTATGGAGGGAGAAAAAATCAGATAGTTTTACTGCCAAATGGCATTCCAGAGGAAACTTTCAGGAAAATAAGCCCTAAAGAACTTTTAAATGTTGAAAAGAAATTCAATCTAAAAGGAAAGTTTGTAATAGCCTATCTTGGAAGAATACAGCAGTACAAGGGGCTTGATCAGGTTATAAAAATACTTCCAAATCTTGCTAAGATAAAAAAGAATATTGTTTTTGTTGCTGCAGGCCAGGATGCAGGGGATAGAGAAAGACTGGAGAGGTTGACCAAAGAATTAAGAGTAAATGAAAATGTTATTTTCACTGGAAAGGTCTCAGAATCTGAAAAGCTGGCATTGCTCGACTTATCAGAGGTATTTGTTTTTCCGAGTGAATGGGAAGCTTTTGGAATAGTATTATTAGAGGCAATGGCCAGAAAAAATGCAGTCATATCCACCTCAACAGAAGGTGGAAGATTCCTTGTCAAAAAAGAAAATGGCTTTACGTATAGATTCGGAAATTTAAAAGAACTTGAAAGTAAAATTAGTATTGTTCTAAATAACTCTCAGTTAAGGAAAAAAATGCAGCATAATAATATTAAAAAGGCAAGAAATTTTCTCTGGAAAGATATAGCTGTAAAGCTTGAAAGCATCTATACAACAATGTTAAAATGAAATCAAAATTTATTTCATCTAAATCTACTAAATTAAATCTTGGAAGTGGCCACAGGCCTTTAAAAGGCTATTTTAATATAGACAAAAATTCATTTGAAGGAGTTGATAAAATTTGGGATTTAGACAAATTCCCTTATCCTTTCAAGGACAATACTTTTGATTTAATCAATGCAGATAGTATAATCGAGCATTTAACTAATATAGAAAATGTAATGAAAGAATTAAGAAGAATATCAAAGCCCAATACCTTAATCAAAATAAGTGTGGGCTATTTTTCAGGAGTTAATTCTTATACAGATCCAACACATAAGCATTTTTTTACATATAATTCTTTCGAGTTTTTCAAAGGCTTTAAAATTACAAAGAAAAGATTAATTTATTCATGCAATCCTTTGTTAAGCTGGCTTAACTTTTTGCCAAATCTTTTTCCAAAAGTATATGAACGATTTTTTTGTTATATAATTCCCTGTCAAGCCCTTATAGTCGAAATGAAGGTGATTAAATGAAATCTTTTAGCATAATAATTCCAGCATACAATGAGGAGGATAATATCTCGAAGATACGGACCGAGCTGGTCCCTGCTATAAGCAGAATAACAAAAAATTATGAGATAATTGTTGTTGATGACGGCTCAAATGATTCTACTGCTTTAAAGGTAAAAGCCTTGAAAAAGAAGAATAAACATATATTTTTAGTAAGCTATAAGCCTAACAAAGGCATAGGACATGCGCTTTCTACAGGAATAAAATATGCCAAGAAAGATTTGACTGTATTTTTGGATTCTGATATGACTTTTCATCCAAAAGATATTCAACAGCTTTTTTTAAGGTTTGAAAAAGGGGATATTGACTTTGTAATAGGCTCGCCGTTTAATGACCAAAATGAAGCAGTTTTCTGGAGATTAACATTAAGCAAGATAGTCAATAGAGTTTATTGCGTGCTGCTTGGTAGCAGAATAAACGCAATAACCCCTATTTTCAGGCTTTACAAGACTAAACAGATTAAAGAATTGAATATTGGG
>Ga0315289_10012439_pt1 | contig 11983 bp, 20 predicted proteins | sample YL17G11_40_MG_FD_203452 | JGI IMG/M metagenome (GOLD analysis project Ga0315289, IMG submission 203452) | Sediment microbial communities from Yellowstone Lake, YNP, Wyoming, USA - YL17G11_40 | ecosystem: Environmental > Aquatic > Freshwater > Lake > Sediment | place: USA: Wyoming | collected...
ATAAGAATCCAGAAATAACAGAACCAAGAAAAAGAAAGTTTAAGGGGAATTTTTAAAATTCCTTTTTCTTATTAGACAGAGATTGCCACCGCCCGAAGGGCGGGTATCACGCCTTATATTTATTCCAGTGTCTTATAACGTCCGTAACATATTTTTCATTCGATACCTTGCCTTTTCGATTACAAGGCTCTGATAGGGTTTCAATCCGATGCCTCCCAAGATTTCTTTGGTAGGTTTTTCCATTGCAAACAAAAGGTGTTCCAATGTTGTATGCCGAAAGGGCATAATATTTTTGATTATTATATTTGTTTAGTAATGCTTTTAAGATTACACCCGCACAGGATATATTTGTTTTGTAGTCGTATAGGCTTTTACTGTGCTGGATATCGCAATACGTTCTGGCTGTACCAAGAGTAACTTGGCCCAAGCCGTAGCTGCCGCCTAGATATGCTCTGGGGTTAAAATCGCTTTCCTGGCGAATAACAGCCTTTAATAAACCTTTTGGAATCTCTTTTTGATTTTCGGTTATTTCTATAAAATTAGAAATGTCAGAAAAGTTAGAAAAGTTAGAAAAGTTAGAAAGGTTAGAAGGGCTAGAAATGTTATTTTTATTTGAAGGTGGTTTGTGGGTATGCCCCCTAGTTTTGCAAAACACTTGATCTGGAAGCGATAGAAATAAAATTGTGTAAAATACGATGTTTCTTAATACTATTATCATTGTTATCATTATTGTATGTACTCCTTGTTGAAGGGAGCGCATCCGAGACAGACGTTTATTTTCCTCCTTTCTTTGTCACGAAAACACTCGTTAAAATAAAATATAAAAAAATAAAAAAAATAAAAAAAATAAAAAAAATAAAACCAACCATACTTATTGCTTTTCTTGCTTTTCTTGCTTTTCTTGCTTTTCTACAAAATCAGCTACCTTTTCTCTGGCGGCAACTAATAGCATCACGGCATCAGTAAGCAAAGGATCACATCCGGTTTCTTCTACCATCCTAATAGTATTACGAATCGCTAATTCCGTAGGCGTGTTTAAATCTACTCTATTCCGTCTTGGAAAACCGTTATCTGAAATTTGCATAAGCATAATCGTCCTGGTTAAGTAAGTATCTATCCTAGTAAAACTAAACTAAGTATGAAACCTTATTTTTGTTGGATGCTGGTTTTATTGAGTAAACTATGCGTTTTTGTGAAATATTCAAGCGGAGTTTGTTGAGTAAAAATAAAAAAATAAAAAAAGGGTAGATGAAAATCTACCCTTTTTTATTCCATCAAAGGAATATGGTATTAACCGAAATGTAATCTTACGCCAAGATAAGGAAGATCAACGCTAGGTACGTTGACAACTGCGGCAAAGTTAAATAATGCTGCTCCGCCTGCTACGATTTGACCATTGTTGCCAAGTGTTGGAACTGCGACAGTCCAATCAACTGTGGTATCATACTGGTCAGTATACAGTTCGCAATGGCCAGATCCAACTTCGCAAAAGCCATGCTCTGCATGAAGTCCCCAGTTGTTAACAAAACGCTGACCAAATTTTTGCTTGGCTTGTACCAAGGTGAGGTCATACAAGTAAGTAAACTGGATGTCTTCGCCAGCCTGTGCAGCGTTAAACTTGCAACGGCCTGTTGCCAAATCCATAACAACTTCGCCAGCAACCGGAACATTTAACCAGCCTGTATTAACGGTAAGCACAAGACCCGTACTAATAACAACAGGTCTAACCTTGCCAAAAACCAAGTTTTGGTTACGAAGATCGGCTTGCAGGGTAGCAGCCGCGCCAGGAACCGTGATTACTTCAACGGCAGATGTACGGCCAGGAATCGAGTCAGCGGTTTTCGCAAAACCTAGAGGTTTTTCGCCACCTTGAAGGGCAGCAACAAGAGCTATTTTTTCAACGCCATCTTCAAGAACATGGCAAAGAATTGTACCTTCTTGCTCAACTACAGTACCCGAAGCCAATTGACGAGTTAACGTCTGCGAACTAAAAGTTCTTTTAAGATCAAACATGATATTTCTCTCCTACATATAAATTCAAAACTAAAACATGTGTGCTAAAACTAATTTAATTTTTACCCACAATTAAAATATAACCAATATCAAATATATTTATTAAAATTTATTTTTTGTTATGGTGTTATTGATACTAATAATCTATAACAGATTTGTGGCGAGGCGTGGAAGCTGAGGATGGTTGGCAATTTCTTCTACGAAAGTAGTGACTCAGAAATAGCAGGGTTCGACCCCGTGCCCTCTAGAGACACGTATCGGACTGATCCTGGGCCAGATCGGTAGGCGGTTGCTAGTGGTTACAGAGTATGACCGATTCACGCTTTGTAACTACACGGCAGAAACCAGGGAGCCGTAGTCGCGTGCGGTCGCCACCTTCGATTCTATCTCAGATTTATGTAACTGGTTTTATGTATGGGGCAAGGATGAGCCGAGATGATGCGCCAAATTTTGGTAACGCAAAATGTTGTTTCCACTGTAATTATGGTAGGACATGTGACGGAATTGTTTCTTGGTGCCAGAAACACAGATTTAGCTGTAATGTTTTTAACGCGTGTAAAGACTATAAAAATATAGGGATTCCATATGAAACCAAATGCACCGGCTGTGAGAATAAGGGGGAGGACAAATAAGCCGAAATAACGCGCCAAATTTTAGAGCAGGAAATAGGAATTGCCACAAAAACAGAGAATAAAGGCGACTACACATCCGAGAATCGAGAGTTAACTCATCCCAAGTTCTCCAATCCACGACGGGATAAGAGTCATATGTACCATCAGCGTCAACCCAAGATATTTCATCCCAAATATAGCTTGCATTGCACTTAGGGCAGTAACCCGCATCCCACGGCGGTGTCACCTCAAACTCATGTTTACACTTGGGGCATGTTGTCATTTCTTACTCCAGTACAAATATGCACTAACTAAAGTTCAAAAACAGAATCAAATACAGATATTCCTGTCTGCCAATCTGATCTATCTTTACATTTTCTACATACTCTGTTAGAGGGGTAATTCGTACTCAAAAAATACTTATGACAAGACAGACATTCGGTTTTTTTGTGAACTATTGGGGGTAGGCCAAGTTTTTTTCGTATAGCGTTAAAAGGCAATTCCCTGTCAGATGACATAAACTACTCCCGCAATATTGTATTTTTTAAAAGGTGTCTTACATTAGAGTTAACCTAAAAAGGTGCTGAAGGAAAATGGATAAAACAGAAAATATAATGGAAAATAAAACGGCTAACGAAATATTATCGATTACTTTCCCTGAAGGGCTTTTTTCAAAGCCTGATAAATCCCATATATTAACTGAATACCGCGATCTAGCTAAAATCTGGCATCCCGATCATAACAAACAAGTAAATGCCAGTTCTGTTTTTGACCATATTACTAAGATGAAAAATTTAGCATTGGAGCAAAGTGATACCGGGTTCTGGCGGTGGGGCGGTCTTTTACAAGTTATTAAAAAGGACGGATCACAGGCTAAGTTTCATTATTTGCAAGAATCAAAAACTGATTTTGGATACTGCTTTATTGGAAACCATACAGTTTTATACATTATTAATAACAAATATACTTTTATAAGAGAAAAGATACTTAATCCTTTTGCTTTTAAGTTTGCATCCCCTAGGATGGAGACTGAAATGAAAAAGTGTCTTCCACGCCATAAAAGCAATTTCCAATTAAAAAACAATGATTTTTGTTCTGTTGTTGAAATGGAACCTAATGTTTTATCCTTAAAATATATCCTTAAAAAAGAAAAAACCTTAGACCCTAAACATGTCGCCTGGATCATCTCAACAATTTATAATGTATGCTGTTTTTTTGAATATGGCGGTATTGTACACCATGATATATCTATTGAGAATTACTTCGTTGAACCTCTACAGCATTTTGGCGTACTTACCAGTGATTGGTATATTTCAAAGGTGGGGGACAAAATTAAATGTCTGCCGAATAAAACTTTTAGCATTATGCCACTGGATGTGCTAGGCAAGAAACAAGCACATTTTAGAACAGATTTAGAATCAGTAAAAGCTTTAGGGCGTGAACTATTAGGTGATCGAATGGGTACAACATTGCCGTATAATAAGGATATTCCACTTGCCCTTTCTAATTGGCTTAGAATAGCGTCTACAGGATCGGCAATACAAGACTATACAACATGGCAAAAGGTTTTATCCGAAAGTTTCGGTGCAAAAAGATATGTGCAGATGAAGCTTACGGGAATCGATATTTATAACAACAAGGAGATTTAATCATGGGTGTTGGAGCATCAGAAAGTTTAATGGAAAACATGGGATTGGAAAGCTTGGAATGTGAAGAAGTAGAAGTAAAAGAGGAAACAAAAGAAGAAGTAAAAGAAGAAGTAAAAGAAGAAGATGAAATCATTTAAAAGAAATATATGAAGAAAACACCTAATCCGTTTCCATTTAAAGGCATAGAGGGTGGTTGGTCTTATAAGGCTTGGGAAGAAGGGTATGTCTCGGCCTCCAACGTTAACCCTTATTTGCCTGAAAATGAACAATTAGGTGACCACTGGCAATCTGGATATGAGGCCGGACTTCATGATATAGGCGAAAAGTTAGGTAGAAACAAAAGAGAAAAAGAAAAGCAAGACGATTATTTTAATGATCTTTATTGGCCATAAATAGAAAGGAAAACATTATGGGAAGTGGACGATGGGATGCCGATGATTGGAAAGCATATAAAACAACAACCAGAATGGATTCTAAAAAAGTAGATGATATCTACAATAAAGCACTAGATATTTTATTAGATCCAAAAGATGTTAGGATAAGGGAATCCAGGGATTCGGAAGATAATCCAAATTCAAATGCAATTATTATTGCCTTGGATGTTACAGGATCTATGTCCTCAGTTTTAGATGATATGGCAAGAAATGGTTTGAAAACATTAGTTACAGAAATTTATGACCGCAAACCCGTTTCTGATCCTCATATCATGTGCATGGGAGTTGGGGACGTAGAGGCGGGGGATCGCGCACCACTTCAGGTTACACAATTTGAAGCTGATATTCGTATTGCCGAACAATTGGCTAAAATTTATTTAGAAATGGGCGGTGGTGGAAATTGTCATGAATCATATCATTTGCCTTGGTACTTTGCAGCAATGCATACCAGTATTGATTGCTTTGAAAAGCGCGGTAAAAAAGGATATCTGTTTACTGTAGGCGATGAACAGCCTCCGAGAGAACTTCTTGCCAAGCATATTGAAAAGGTTTTGGGGTATTTGCCACAAGCGGATTTAACAGCTAACGACATTTTGACAATGGCATCCCGCAGCTATCATGTGTTTCACCTAATGGTAGCACAAGGATCACATTTCAAATTCCATCGTGATACCACAGTTAAAGAGTGGACGGAAATTTTAGGACAAAGGGCTTTAGTGCTTGATGACTATACCAAGTTGGCAGAAGTCGTTGTGTCTGCGATCCAGGTCAATGAGGGTATTGACGTTGATACTGTCGTTAAGAGTTGGGATGGTTCAACGGCATTAACTGTTCGCACAGCAGTTAAAGGTATTGTCCCACACGTTGCATCGGAAGGGATAGTGGTGTTGTAAAAAGCACCACTGGGGAGAACGAGTATGAAAACAGTGAGGCCGCCCAAGCGATCTAATTTATACCATATTACTTGTGGTAATCTAGACTGTGACGCTGTACTGGAATGTTCTAAAGAGGAGCTTGAATTAACGCATGACTACGAGGACTACGAGGGCTCTTCTTTAAATTTGCCAATATACCGAATGAATTGCCCCCATTGCCTAAGAGCCACAATTATCCAACTCTCAGAGCTAACAACTTCACAAGTAGGGTATTAAGGAAAATGGCTATTTTTTCTGTTATAGGTGCTAATTATGGTGATGAGGGCAAAGGTTTAATAACCGATTTTCTTGTCTCTCAAAACCCTAATTCAATTGTAGTCAGGTTTAATGGGGGTAGTCAGGCTGGCCATACCGTTGAGCATGATTGCAAGGGCCTAGTACATCGTCATGCTTTTGGCCATTTTGGTAGTGGTTCTTTTTTAGGTGCGCCCACGTATTTGAGTAGATTTTTTGTAGTTAATCCTTTTCTTTTTATTAATGAGTATTACCGATTAATTAAAAAATTACCTACTGCCCCCAAAGTGTTTATTGATCCTTTGTGTCCGGTAACGCTTCCTTGCGATATACTGATTAATCAAGATATCGAAAAAAAGCGCGGCAACAATCGTCATGGTAGTTGTGGTGTTGGCTTTGGGGAAACAATTGAACGACATGCCCACCCAGAATACAAAATAACTTTTGGCGACTTGCTAACAGAAGACTATACAAAAATAATAGTAGATCGTTCTTTGATTTGGTACAAAGAAAGACGCAATCAACTAGGGTTAGTTGATTCTGATCTAGAAGAATGTAAAAAATTCCATTCTGTTTTTTTTGATGTAGTAGCTAAGATGAAGCAAAAGGTGCTTCTACCTGATTCAATGCAATATGATAATATTGTTTTTGAGGGGGCACAAGGCTTGCTCTTGGATATGGACAATAAAAACAATTTCCCTTTTGTGACGCGATCAAACACAGGGCTAAAGAATGTAATTGATATTTGTAGTGATCTTGGTATTAAAGAAAAAATTCAAGCGGTTTATGTTTCCCGGTGTTACTTAACCCGCCACGGTGCAGATCCTCGGTTTGAAGATGTTCCCCATGTGCGGGAGTTTTTCAACATCCAAGATAAAACCAATGTTGTGAATGATTGGCAGGGTAATTTAAAAGTAGATGCGCTAAACCCTTCCGAATTAATAGACCGTATTAAGCAAGACACACAAAATTATTTAAACGATGTTTCAGCGAGTATTGCATTAACATGCTTGGATCAAGTTATAGATTCTGAAAAATTTATTTCCAAAGACGATTCAAATAACTACCACATATCCTCGGAGGAAAATTTTATAAATAAATTGAATAAATTTAATGTTGTAAAATATGTCGTGAGAGGTCCAAAACGCAGCAATGTTTGCTAGAGAAAATAAAAAAGTTATAGATTTCTCAGACGTAAATATTTACCCAAAAAAATATTGGGTGAATTATAAAAACGGGGAGATGGTGTTTACTATTAAATCTTTTGCGATAGAAAACATACAAGAACAATGTCGAGTTCTGTTATCAAAAAAATCAGTGCTAATGGTCGGTGACTATATAGCATTTGATACAAAGTTTGGGCACAATCTTGCAAAAAAAGGGCCAGAAAACTGGATTGATGTACCTATTGCGGGCATAGCGAAAGTTGTGGGCATCGTGCCAACCGATAAAGATGAAATCATCCTTGAAATAGAAAAGAAAAAACTATCTCTATAGTAGCTATGATCCACACAACTGTCTGTTTATTTGACACCCCCCGCATTAACCCACTAAATAACTAATAATACTGCCATAAATTTTAATAAAACCGCATAGACATATAACCACTTAAAACCATTACTAAATAAATGACTAATAAATTTATCATTATTTTTCTCTCAAGTTTGTCGGGTAGGATGCCGACAAGATATATGTAGGCAGTGATCGTGACACAAACAAAAAGGGTTAAACACTATGAAAAACGAACAAGCAATTGAAGGCATCAAAAATGAATTGTCAGATTACGTACTTGAGGATACAAACACACACAAAAACAGATTCCATGTTTGCTCTGCATCATCTGATCGCATGTACCTGATTTCTCAGGCAGCAATATCTGGCCAATGGCAGTGCGGTTGCCCTGATTGGATCTTTCGCCACGGCAAGCAAAAGAACTATCTTTGCAAGCACCTGAAAGCGATTTTGCCCGCATTGAAAAAAATCGAGCAGCTTCAGATTGGGTAGGATTGGGTAGGATTGGGTAGGATTACCCACACCATCGCAAGGATGCGATTTAGAGAAAAATGGAAAAAGTGGCAAGGTATTTGCAAAGAAATGTGAGAGGAAAAAAAATTGAATCTATCCTGGAAACAAGACAAATCTGAGGAACTAAAATATCAAGGTGATGTATATCCTTTAGTTGCTGTTATCGCTGGTGGTCAATACAGGATAGTTAAATTATCAAACGGGTATTCTGCTAGATTCATACTAACGGGTCAGACCGTGGGTAACAAGATAGGCTATGATCCACCAAATTTAAGAGAAGCAAAAAGAGTATGTGAGATGGATTTTCAAGCCAAAACCAAAGTAAACGGAGTAATGAATGGAAAAAGCAATAGACAATAAACTTTTAGAAAAAATCAAAAAGCTACTTTCTCTTGCTACTAGCGATAATGAAAACGAGGCTAAACTTGCTGCGGAAAAGGCCAATGAATTATTGCTCCGCCATAATCTGTCTCGCCAGCACATTGATCAAATTTCTACAGAGTCTTATGAAAAAGGTGTGCTGGATGAAAAACGTAGACAGTCCGTTGAAGAAAAATTTATCAGAATGATCTTATGCAAATTCTTCTTCGTGCAGATCATAACAACAAGAAAGTTTTCTGTAGAGCGCGATGCCAGAATATCTGTAGTTGAGATTTTGGGTGAAACAACCAATGTCCAGATTGCAACATATACCTACAGTTTTTTGCTAAGAAAATTTAGGGAATTGTGGGAATCATTTAAAACCAGCACAGGGGCGGAAACCGCAACAAAGCAATCTTATTATTGGGGTCTGTACCTAGGTCTTTCTGCCCAATTGGAAAGCCAAAAGCAAAAGATCGTGCATGAGAATATTGATAGTAACAGCAATGCTCTTGTTGTTGTTAATGCCGCCCTGGATAATTTTGTAAATGCACAATATGCTAAATTGCGCAGAACATCAGTAAGTGTTGGCGGCAGACATGATGGTAACGCTATATCCGCTGGAAAAACAGATGGTGGGAAAATAAGAATAAATCGCGGGATATCATCAACAAATAGCGGTGACGCTAAATATCTAAAGTAAACATTGGGGTATAAAATGAGTAGAAATTTATTAATAGTGCGTGTTGGAAAAAAAATAAAAATCGCACAATTTTGTATAGAAAACGGAGGCCCAACCGGACAAGGGCAAATCATTCAAGATTTCATGAATACTGAAATGGATTTGCGTGTGCTTAAAGCAAAAGTTAAAAAATTAACCTGGGCATCTGACGAAGAAATCGCGGAGTGTTGGAAAGATGTTGGCGCGACAGGGGAGCTTGTTACTGTAGGGCAGTCGATGGAATTTAAACGAATACATCCTGAGTTTCATCGTGCCACGGGCGCAGAAATACTTTATATGGCACAGGCAGGGGAAATGAATAAAGTCGCGTCCTCGCTTGATTTTCGCAAAGATGAATTATTTTGCGAATACGTTTACGATTTGAATTTGGATACCAAAAAAATCCGTATCTATTATTTCGGCAAAAGATATCAGACAATGACATTTGATCAATTTAAGCAAGAAAATTTGGCAAAATTGGAATTAAGAATCAGGTTTATGTCGCGTGAAAATGAAAAGGAAAATGAAAAGGAAAATGAAAAGGAAAATGAAAAGGAAAAGGAAAAGGAAAAGGAAACTGAAGAAGAATTGTTTGTTGATTCTAATCAAAATTCACCTGATCTAGCTTTTTCGGGAAAAATGGCAAAAAGTGTACCAAGCGCAGCAGGTTTCCCCATAATAAGAATCCCCGTTAAGAGAAAATTAATGTTATAAAACACACACTTACACCACAAAATAAATTATCAATTTTCTAAATTTTCTTGGGTAGGATACCGATAAGATATTATGGGCGGTGATTAGATCAAACAAAGAGGTTAAAAAAATGTTCTATATTAAAAAAACAGGATGGGTTGTTAAAAAATTGGGTTGCAGCCGATTTTTGACCACCGATCAGGGCAAAGCCGAATGGTCTGATAACCCCACATCCGACATTGTTTTTTTCTCATCTAAGGATGATGCTGAAAAACGCATCAGTAAAATCAAAGACGAAGCCGAGGCAATCCTTGTCGATAGCGAAACAAAAACAAAAAAATTGTTTTCAGTTAGGGTTTGGCCGAATCATAAACTAGATACTACTGTATCCATTGAAACGTATGAGATCCCCGTGTTCGTTGATAAGTGGGACAAGGATTTGTTTTATGATGTTGAAAACGTCAAAAAACATGCCGAAAAATTGCGCAATAAAATGATTAAAGAAAAGAAAGAGGAATTGATCAAGCTGCAAAAAGAGATCAGTAGCTTGGAATCTGTGGTGACAGAAGACCTTGTTAACGTGGAATTAGTCAAAAGTTTAGATCGCCATGAGCATAGAAAAAAGTTTGATGCAGAAATGAAAGCAGAAGCGCAAAAAAGGGAAGAGAAAAAACAAAAAAGATTGGCTAAAAAAGCGAGTATTGGGGTTTAACAAATAATAAGGGACAACAAAATGATTTGCCAACGTTGCGGAAAAGAAACAGCATCAAAATACGGGATTCATTCTGCGTGTATGACCTCCGCAGATAAATCTGCAAGGCTTTTTGCAAGCTATAAAATAAACCCCACAGGGCAGCGCGGTAGTCCGGAACAATGGCGACAGGCGGCTGAAAACGCTTTAAAGCTATTTGATGTGTCTGATGACCTGGTAACACTGGAAATTACCGCTGTACCGACAATTGAAAATCTGCAAAAAATTCGCAGAAAACTAATGATGAAACACCATCCAGACAGGGGCGGTGATTCAAGTAAAGCGGCAGAAATAAATGCTGCGGTTGATCGAATACTTGTACGCAGAAAATTAATGGTGCCAAAATTCACTGAAAAAGATATGGCTGAAATGGCACCAGTTGTTAATCGTGTTGTAGAACAAGGCGAACAAAGAAAGCGGCAGGACACAGGACTTCGCGCACAGTTATTGAATCCTATTGAAGAACAAGAAGCCGATAAGTATTTGAATAGCGATAAATACTGCTTGCAAGAAAAAAAGGATGGTAAGCATATTTTATTGAAAACCCAAAAGAATGAAAACGTAATCATAGCAAACAAGCAAGGACTTGAAACTTCGATTATGGATTCTCTCGCTTTAAAAGTATTAAAACTTTTCGGGGAAAATTCTATTGTTGATGGGGAATTAATCGGGGATCAATTGTGGATTTTTGATTTGCTAATGTATCAAAACGTTGATTACCGGAAATCAACATACGCTGAAAGATATGAGGCTTTAGCAAAAATTATGTTGTCTGCATCTGCGCCTAAGAATTTAAATCTAGTTGTGGCATACTTTACCGTTGAAGCCAAAAAGGCTAAGTACGCTGAGTTGAAAAGCACGGGCAAAGAGGGTGCTGTTTTCAAGCGGCTTGACACTGCTTTTAAAGAGGGGCGACCGACCATGATGGGCGATTTCCTTAAACTGAAATTCTGGTCAAGTGTGTCGGCTATCGTTGATAACGAAAGCACAGGTAAATCTTCCTTCAAATCTTTTGTCTGGAAAAACGGTAAGAAAATGTCCCTTGGAAACTGTACTGTGCAAAGCAAGCCAATCCCAAAACCGGGCACCGTTGTCGAGATAAAATATTTATACGCATATTCTTCTGGAAAATTGATTCAACCGATTTACCTGGGTGAACGCGATGATGTGAATCAAGAGGAGTGCCTAGAAAAACAGCTTAAATACAAAAGCCAAGAAAGTTAATAATGGCGATGGCAAAGTTTATTTAAAAAAAGGAGAACAATGAGAAGGTCTAGAATGGCTACGAGATGTACATGCGATGGCTGGAATGAGCCGATGGGATCATGCGAATATTGTTGCGGGCAAATGGAAGCACATGAGGCATATGAAAAATATGTTTCTAAGTATGAATCGTTACGAGAAACCCTGGAAGCCGCTATTTCTTCCGCGTACGCGGTCAAAGAGTTTAATCTCTAGACCTTGGTTACTAAAAAGAGCCAGAGTGCCGAAAGGTACTCTGGTTTTTTGTTTCAACGCTTCTTGTTTTTAAATCCTACAAGGGAATTACGATTCTTT
>Ga0315289_10012440_pt1 | contig 11983 bp, 11 predicted proteins | sample YL17G11_40_MG_FD_203452 | JGI IMG/M metagenome (GOLD analysis project Ga0315289, IMG submission 203452) | Sediment microbial communities from Yellowstone Lake, YNP, Wyoming, USA - YL17G11_40 | ecosystem: Environmental > Aquatic > Freshwater > Lake > Sediment | place: USA: Wyoming | collected...
GTAATCATACGGCCGATTTAAAAAAATACACAGAATATAGCACCATTCTATCCGTTAATGCTCTCATTTGGGCTGATGGAAAATTACTGCTTTTAAAACGAACGGATAATAAGGAAATTGATCCAGGCGTTTATTCTGGAATTGGTGGTAAAGTTGAACCTGGAGAGGATTTTTACTCTGCTATACTTCGAGAAATTAAGGAGGAAACAGGGCTCACTGAATTTAAATCTATTCGACCATATTCGATTACCCAACATCCTTATCCGCCAACAAATGCCGAATGGGTTAGCCTTTACTTTATTGTTGAGCTGGAAAAACAAGTTCAAATTTCCGCAACCGAAGAAGGTGAATTTTTCTGGATTGATCCAAAGGATATTGATCCATTACCAATGGCGACAGATACTAAAGACTATATCAAGATTTTGTCTAAAAATCCTAAGGCATTTATCCTCGGTTTCTTTGACCACGACAGTTCAGGGAAAAGAACCAATAAGGTAAAAATTAAAGTTTTATAAATTAAAAATTTTAGACCGGCCTGCTCAGCAAAAATCTGGGTTCGCTTACCCTGAGTTTATCGAAAGGATTCTATCCTGACCACCAAATAAAAATCTCAAAATTATTTTTGTATTACTAATCATCAATTTTATGTTCAAAAATATTGCAATTTTTGGAGAGCCAACAACAGGTAAATCAGCAGTTGCAAGAGGGCTTGCTTCTAAAATTCCAAATTGTAAAACTATTGAAGCCTCTACTGACTTTATTTTTCCTATTGGGTATTATTTTAAGAAATTACCAGTAAATTCTAAAAAGTTTCTTTCTAAGTTTAGGAAAATAATTGATGAAAAACCAAGTAGACGAATTATTACAAAAAGGAGAATGGCAAGAAAAATTTTTTCTTCTTTAAGCAAGCAGTACTCTCCTTCTTTTGTTGCCGAGACTCTTGAAAGCCTTTATTCAAAAAAATATCTCAACAAACACTTAATATTCACAGGTCTTAGGGGATATGAAAATGCAAAATACTTTAAGAAACAAGGTTATTTGGTTGTATTCCTAAAAGCTAGTAAAGAAGATATTTTAAAAAGATTTGCGAGAGAAAAAGATTATGCTAAAAAGAAAGTCTTGAAGGAGTTAAAAGAAGAAGAATGTTTATATTCCACAAAGAAAATTGAAAGAGTAGCCGATTTAGTATTTAATACCTCTAAGAGTAGTATTTCAAAAATCGTCACAAGAATTATGGAAATTCTATCCCAAAAGACAATACAAGAATGTAGAAAATGTATTAATACTAATCAAAACCCTCATATCACTTTTAATAAAGAGGGTTATTGTAATATTTGTGAGGCTTTTATGAAAAATTTCGATAAAAAAGTTTTAGTTAAAGAATTTGAGTTTTTTAAGTCATTTATAGGAAGCGGTAGGGGAAAGTACGATATAATGGTTGGACTATCTGGCGGAAAAGATAGTTCAGCTACTCTCTACCGTATTAAAGAAATGGGGTTTACTCCCCTCGCATATACTTTTGACACAGGTTATTTTCATCCCTACATTTATCAAAGAGCCAGAAATATTGCAAAAATGTGTGGGGTTGACTATAAAATAATTCCTGTCAAAAAATACATTACTAAGAAAATGTTAAGAGGATTTCGTCGAATGGCAAAACTTTATAAGAGAAATAGAAAAGAGGAATTCATTAAGGATTATACAATGGGCCGTGAAGGATATCGAGGCGTTGTTCGGCCTTGTTGGGTATGTAGAGAGTTAATAATTCACGCTCGTTATTTCGAAGCACTTAGACACGGAGTACAAGTTATAGCCACTGGTCTTAATGAGTGGACTTCTCTAAGACAAAGTACTATGGGAGGGGAATTTACCGTATCTGCTATCAAAAGATTAAAGCCATTTCCAAATAAGCCACCGGTTTACATAGTTCATTTTCCATTTTTAATTAAAGCTAAATTAAAAGATACAAGAAAAATTCTAAATAAAATGGGGTGGAATTATTATAAAACTGTTCAATCTAATGCTGCCTCTTGTCTTTTAGCTTGTGCGGCCGAAAAGCCGCTATATGAACATTTAGAATTTCACCCCGACACTACTCGTTTAGCAAGAGAGGTTACAGTCGGATTTTTAACCAAACAAGAAGCTAAAAAAACATTAGAGAGAGTAAGAAAATGTGAATATACCATCCCACAAATTTTGAAAAAAGCTAATTTGATATAATTTGCTTTACACCTTTAAGGTGGGCTAGGTTCACACCTCTGGTTAATCAGAAAGTTTCTAGACCAGCCTGTTTAGTCAATCTTATGCTATAATTTGGCCTATGGCAGTCAGAAACATCCTCCAAATTGGAGATCCTCGCTTAAAAGCTAAAAACCATTTCATTAGCGATTTTGATAATCCCAAATTAAAGAAAGTGATTAAAGATTTAGTTGAGACGATACACACTGGTGATATGTTTGTTGGGATAGCAGCTCCTCAAATTGGAGAAAATTATCAGATAATAGTTACTGAGTTAAAAGAAACTAAAACTAGAACTGGTGATCAACTAGATAAACTTCGAGTTTACATTAATCCAAAAATTATTTTTTATTCAAAAACTAAAAATGTTGCTTATGAAGGCTGTGGTAGTGTGGCTCAAGCGGATCTCTATGGTCCGGTCAAAAGACCAAAAGAAATTATTATTGAAGCTTTTAGCCTAGATGGCCATAAATTTAGATTGCGATGTGATGGGCTTTTGTCCAGAGTTATACAGCACGAATATGATCATTTATCCGGCATTGAATTTACCGAAAAGATTGTTAATTATAAAAAACTGATGGATAGAAACTTTTACATTAAAAAAATCAAAAAATCTAAGCAGCAAATTCAGTCCTCAATAATTACTATAAAAGAATTCTCAGAGTTATAAGAACAGAAAGGCCCTAGACCAGCCTGCTCAGCACAGCCGTATTATTATAGTATGTCAAATCTACGAGGTCAGAACTTTTTGATATACTTCTACTATGACAAAATGTAAAGCTCTTATCTTTGATATTGATGGAGCCGCAATACTAACAAGACTTGATGCGAGACCATCAAATGGGGTAATTGATGCAGTTAAAAAGGCTCAAAGAATAGTTAAAGTTTCTGCAGCAACAGGAAGATCCATGCCTCATGCAAGAAGGATTTTATCTGATCTTGCGTTAACTGATCCCTGTATTGTATCTGGTGGAACTCAAATAATTGATCCAACAATTGAGGAAACTCTCTGGGAAAAAAGACTAACACAAGAACAAGTACAAAACGTGGTTGATATATTTACTACCTATCCATATGGAATAGGATTTAGCGATGAAGTAAAAAGTACACCCGCTAAAGATAAAAAAGTAACAGGTTCAGAAAGAATCATCTATGTCTGGGCTCTTAAAAGAAGGGCTGCTGAAGATTTCCAGCGAAAACTTAATCAAATAGAGGGTGTTGCTGCTCATATTGCTGGATCTTGGACGAAAGGGCGTGTTGATATTCATGTTACCAATGCTCTTGCTACTAAGAAAAACGCTATAGAGAAATTAATTGAAATACTAGACATTGAAAAAGAAAATATTATAGGAGTTGGTGATTCTGATAACGACCTTCCTCTTTTTGAATCTGTTGGATATAAGGTAGCTATGGGAAACGCAACAGATAGACTAAAGAATGCTGCAGACTATATCGCACCTAGTGTTGATGAAGATGGACTAGTTAATGTAATAGATAGATTTATATTGAAGTAATAGGTTCTCAGCTCGGATTCAGTTATAACGGCCAAACAGGCCTAGACCGGCCCGCTCACAGTCTTAGATTTAATTGCAAGTAAATTACCGCCGATAAAAACCAGGAAAAACTCTTCAAAGAAGTTAATTTTAATGCTACAATAATTATATGGCCCTGCCCGATGAAGCAATTCTTGATTTGGTGAAAAAAAGCGCGGTTTTGAACGACGCTGCTTTGAAGAAGGCCGAAGACTATGCGGTCAAAACGCGTTCTCCGAGCTTGGTTACGGCTTTTATCGAAAGCGGTGTTTTAACCGAGGAGCAGTTGGGAACAATTGTTGCCGGTTATTATAAAGTTCCTTATATTTCTCTTTCAAAAATTACGATTCCGGAGGATGTTACACACATAATTCCCGAAAAAGTGGCCAGACGTCATAAAGCATTTGCCTTTGCAAGAGATTTTCAGGGTATTAAAGTGGCGATGGCTGACCCGACCAACAAAACTCTTCTTGCCTTTGTTGCCAGGAAAACGGGGGAGCGGGCGATAACGTATTACGCTGATCCCAAAGAAATTGAAGGAACAATTCAGCTTTATAAAAAAGGTCTACAAAAAACAATAGATGAGCTTTTAAAAGAACAGGTAAGGTTGGCTACCACCGTTCGGGGAAGCGAAATTCCGATAATTAAAATTGTCGACGAGCTTATCAACGCCGCTTATCAGGATAGAGCCAGCGATATCCATATCGAGCCGGAAGAAAAAACTTCACTAATCAGATTCCGTGTCGACGGAGTTTTACAGGACGTTCTGAGGGTTCCTAAAAATCTTCATGACCGAATAATTTCAAGGATTAAAGTCTTATCCAATTTAAGAACTGATGAGCACTTAAGTGCTCAGGATGGAAAAATGATGGCGGTCCTTGAAGAGGAAAATCTGGATATCCGCGTCTCAATTTTGCCAATTACATATGGTGAAAAAGCCGTGTTGAGGCTTCTTTCTTCAAGGAGTAGGGCATATACCCTAAGCGATTTGGGAATGCACCCGGCCGACTTGCAAAAAGTTACCAATGCTTTTAACAAAAGCTATGGAATGATTCTTTCAACTGGTCCAACCGGGTCGGGTAAAACCACTTCCATTTATGCAATCTTGAAGATTTTAAATACAAGGGACAAAAATATCATGACCATTGAAGATCCTGTTGAATATAGAATAGTCGGGGCAAACCAAGTTCAGGTTAATGCGAAGACAAATCTTACCTTTGCCAACGGTTTAAGGTCTATCTTAAGACAGGACCCGAACATAATTTTTGTTGGAGAAATAAGAGATTCCGACACTGCCGCAATTGCCGTAAACGCTGCGTTGACAGGACATTTGGTGCTTTCTACCTTGCATACCAACGATGCCGCGACCGCCATCCCGCGTCTGTCTGATATGAAGATTGAGCCATTTCTTGTTGCTTCAACAGTAAATATCATTATTGCCCAGAGGCTAGTGCGCCAGATTTGCAACTCCTGCAAAGTTCAGGAGGAAATGCGGATAACAGATATAACCAAACATTTTTCCCAAGAACTTGCAGTGAAGCATTTTGGAAATAAGTCCATCATAATAGTACACAAGGGCACGGGGTGCAAAATTTGCAGACAAACAGGATATGTTGGCCGAGTTGGGCTTTTTGAGGTTTTGGAAGTTACCAAAGGTATCAGAAAACTTATTACCGACAAGGCGGATGCAGATTTAATAAATAGAGCAGCAAGAGGTGAAGGCATGAGAACAATGCTTGATGACGGACTGCAAAAAGTTGCAGATGGACTTACGACTTTTGAAGAAGTATTAAGGGTGACAAAAGTAGAATCTTTGTAAAAAGGTATGACAAACGAAAAGGTAAAATTATCAAACAGTGACAAGATAGGGCTTATGAGCAATCTTTCCACAATGCTTTCTGCCGGAATTCCGATTTTGGATGCAGTAAAAAGTATGGAGGAAGATTCAAAAGGAGGAACGAAGATAGTTCTTGATACCATGATGGAGGATATTACTCAGGGCAAGCACATTTTTGTTTCTTTGGAAAAATTCCCACGGGTTTTTGATAAAGTCACCGTGAGCGTGGTCAAAGCGTCGGAAGAGGCGGGGACGCTTGAGGTTACTCTAAAGGACCTGCGGGAAAGTCTCAGAAAACAGAACGAGTTTAACGACAAAATTAGATCAGCCCTTATTTATCCAATGTTTATTATCGTCCTTTTCTTCTTGGTTCTTCTGGTTAATTTAATTTATGTCATACCAAAAATCGCCCAAGTTTTTAAAAATCTGAGAGTAACTTTGCCGCTTCCGACAAAGATTTTGATATTTATGTCGGACTTGATGCTTAAATATACCTATCCGTTTTTGGGTGGTCTTGCAATAACCGGGATTATTTTATACTTTCTTTTTACAAAAAAGAGGAATGCGATACTTAATATCATCTATTCTTTACCCTTGATTTCAGAATTGGTAAAGCTTATTGATTTGACCCGTTTTACCAGAAGCTTGCACCTTCTTCTCAATGCGGGGATTCCTATTAATGGGGCGCTGGAGCTGGCAGAAGATGTTGCCGCCAGGCGCGATACCGTTAAAATTATTCGAAAAAGTAAGGAGTTGGTCTTGGGTGGCAAACCTTTTTCTGAAGGTTTAAGGACCGGAAAAGGCTATATTCCTTCCCTGATGATTAAACTTATAGAAGCCGGTGAAAAAACCGGGACTTTGGATAAATCTTTGCAGGATATTTCCGAATATTTTGATTACCAAGTAACAAGAACGCTGGCCACATTAACGGCTCTTTTGGAGCCAATTATGTTGGTTCTAGTCGGAATTGTTGTGGGTGCACTTATGATTTCGATTATTGCTCCAATTTACGGCCTTATCAGTCAGGTTGGGAATATGAGATGAAGAAAAAGACGAATTTATCCGGCACAAACCTTGGTGCTGGATTTACAATAATCGAAGTTATGGTTTCTATAGGAATTCTTGCTATACTTTTTGCGCTTACGACAATTAATTTAACCAGACTTCCTTCGACTACCTCCCAAAGTTCGAGTTACGACAGGCTCGTATCAGACCTACGGAGTCAGCAGACTAAGGCCATGGTGAGTTATGACTTGGCAGTTGTGCCAACAGGAGGGATACCGTATGGCGTGTACTTTAAGAATACGAGCTACACCCTTTTTACTGGATCAAGTTACTCAGGTGGCACGGATTATTATACGGTTGATCTGGACCCAAACTTAACATTTCCAGGTACAGGTATAACATTTCCGGATTCGCAAGTTGTATTTGCGGCTGGTTCGGGAGACATTATCAATTATACACAAGGAAAAGACAGTGTGACTATTATGAATAGCCTAACTAATGAGCCGAAAATATTAAAAATAAACAAATATGGTGCAACATACTAGAAATAGAGGACAAATTGTTGTTGAGCTTTTGGTCGCATTTGGGCTGGCGGGAATTCTTCTTCCGGCACTTCTAACTGGTCTAATTGGTGCCAGAAGCGGGAGGGTGCAGCAAGAACAAAGAATTTTAGCAGTGGGACTTTTGAGAGAGGGGGAGGAGGCAGTTAGAAGCGCTCGAGATGCAGTTAACGGTTGGAACAAATATATTGCAACAAATGGGATTTATAAACCAGTGGTTTCCGATAAGGCTTGGACTTTGGTTTCAACAATACCGGCGGGTAGTCCAGAGCAAATAGGGGATTTTACGAGAAAAATTGAAATCTCCGATTTGGCTCCGATAGACCTGTCTCTTAAAAAAATTACCGTCACGGTTTCCTGGTCAAACATTTTACCAACAAACGTTTCCTCGACATTTTATTTGACGAGGTGGAAGAATCTTGTATATTTGCCAATTCCAGCCCATGGCACACTTTCTGGTATGGGATATGGTGATTGGTGTAACCCTTCTGCCACTCCTGCGGCAGAATTGAGTTTAGCCGGTGGCCTTAATGTGGTTTCTGTGGCGCAAGGAAGCAGTGATGTCATCTCTTTTGTGGGATCAGGAAAAAGTGCCAACGGTCTTACCTATGCAGATATTAATATTACTGATCCACCTCATCCTACACCTCCAGCCCCTACAATTCTCGGTTCGGTTGTCAATACTCCACAAATCAAAACCAATGGAGCATTTAATGATGTCAGTTATGGTTATCTTGCCGCGGACCAGCATTCAAAAAGTGGGCAGGGTTTAATCATCGATCTCAGTAAAATAGTAACCGACCCAAGTCACTCAATAGTTGGCACACTAGATACAGACACAAACGCCAATGGCCAGAGTATTTATGTTGCCAACAATATTGCTTATCTTACTGATGACGAGGGCTATTTGTACGCGTTTAATATATCTACAAGATCAGGTCCTCATATCCCAATTAGCGGTAGTAAGATTCAGTTGGCAGGTGTGGGTAACAAAATTGTTGTTGACGGTACCAAAGCAAAGGCATATGTTGCCACAAATTATGTTCTCGCGAGTTCCACGCCGAGCCAATTACAGATTGTCAATGTTTCAACGCCAAACCTGCCGCAAATAATAGCCAGTGTCAATGTGGGTAATGGAAAGAACGGGGTAGATGTTTTTGTTGATAAAGACAGACTGCGTGCCTATCTAGTTACACCGTATGCCTCACCTGATTTTTTTACAATTGATGTTAATCCGGCAGATGTCTGGTATAAGCAAGTCATCAATACTTTCTTAACCACCAACAATATGAACCCGACCGGGGTAGTAGCTGTAACCGGAAGCAGAGCAGTTATTGTGGGTAAAGATTCAAGTCGTAATTACCAAGTGATCGATATATCGAGTGAAAATGTTCCGCCACCATCGCTTTCTCCTTGTGGTGCGGGTGGGCTGAATGTTTCATATAACATTAATGCAATAGCAACGCTTTTTACTAATGCGCAACGTGCATATTCCTACATTCTCACCACAGACAGTAAAGAATACAAGATCATTGAGGGGGGTCCTGGTGGGGGTGGGGGAGGAAACGGTGGCACTTTTGAGTCCGATCCTTTTGATTGCCGAAAAGTCAGTCCCGTATGTACTTCTCCGGTAATTTTTAACAGCTTTTCTGAGATTCCTTCCCCAATTCCACCTGGAGTCACAACTTCCTATCAGATTGCGGTAGCCCTAGCTCCAAATTGCGATACAGCAACTTATATTTATGGTGACAGCTATGGTCCGAGTGGAGGACAAATCCCGTTGAGTATAAATCCTGGATATTGTTTTAGGTATAAAGTAACTTTTAAAAATGCAGGAGAAGCATTAAGCGCATCGACAGCAGTACAGGTTAATTATTCCCCGTAGAACGGGGCAAACATCATGATTAAATATTTAAAAAACAAGAAATTTCAAAAAGGCGTCACAATTATTGAACTAATGATTTATATTGGTCTCCTTTCGATTTTTATACTCGTACTAGTGGACGTTTTTGTGACAATTCTTAATACCAAACTTGAGTCGGAAAGCACGTCAACTCTTAATCAGGACGCGCGCTATATTTACTCTAGGCTTGCTTACGACGTTGAAAATGCCGATTCAATAAGTTTACCCGCCAGTCTTGGCGTTGAGGAACATATCTTACAGGTAACTAGGGACGGAATAACCGATACTTATAAGCGTGATGATGTGTCTGGCGACTTAAAACTTACAACAAGCGATGGAACCGGAACCACAATGAAATTAAACGGAGATGATACTACTTTAACAAAGCTTACTTTTACTCGATTAGGTCCTCCTGGTGAAAAACCAACAGTTAAAGTTTCATTCACAATTAAATCTTTAATTATTCTTCCCTCGGGAGACCAAACTCGGACTATTGATACAACTTTTGGACTAAGACCATTTCCAACACCAATACCATGAAATACACAAACAAAAAATTTAGAAATTCCGGGCAGGCTCTTGTTATGCTCCTTTTCTTTATAATGATCGGAATTACTATTACGACTACCGCAATCTTTATTATTGCCGGCAATTCACTCTCAGCCACCAATGTCCAGCAGGGCGAAGTTGCCCGGCAAATGGCAGAAACCGGAGCTGAAAATGCGCTTCTTCAGATCCTCAGGGGAAATTACGCAACTGAGCCGCCCATCTCCTTGCCGGATGGAACCGTTTCAGTAACAATTACAAATACAAACGATACGGCATTTACAATTGATTCAGTGGGGACGGCAGGAAATTATATTAAAAAGGTTAGAGTTACCGTTACCAAAGATGGTAAGATGGAAGTAACTTCTTGGAAGGAGATATACTAAAGTATGGCATTAGAAGTAGGAAGCTTAATATATTTAGAGAAAGACAGGCTGTTTTTCTATAATGGGGAGAAAGTTTTTAAACTGGATTTTACTCCCCAGATTGTGCGAGATTTGGAAATTTTAAACGAGGATGGGCTTATTAGCCTTGTCTTTCAATTTATAGATAGTATCAAGGCAACGCCCTCACGGTTCTTGATAGTGTTATCTGAATCAGTCCTTTTTTCCAGCGATACTAAAGAACGGGACCTTGCCAAGATTGAGGCAGAATTTCAGTCTTTTATTGATTTAGTTCCTTTTGACAAGGTCTTGTCCAAAAAATACCAGGTAGAAGGCGTTATAAAGATGTTGGCTACAAATGCGGATCTAATAAACGCCATTTCCGATTCTTTTCAACAAAGAGGGTTTGTAAATGATGGGGTGGTTCCGGCAATAGTATTCGGGCAATATGGTGTCAAACGCGGCCTTGATTCGGATACTGCAAATTACATGCTAAGAAACCAACAGCTTGCAAGAGGCAAGGCGATGGGGAAGATGTCCTCCCAACCTGAAAGGAAAAGTGTATTTAAGGTAACAACGGGCAAGAGTAAAATGCTGCCGTATTTGATAGGAGGATTTGCCATAGTTCTTGTCGGACTTTTAACCTTAATATTTTTAAGGAGATAAAATTGTGAAGGCTTTGCTCTTTAGGTTTAGAATGGGTATTGACATAGCCTTTTTAATCTATTAATGTTAATTAATGTCTAAGAAAAACTCCGGATTTACGCTTATTGAACTTTTGGTTGTTATCGGTATTTTGGGAATTCTCCTTGCGATTGTTCTTATTGCCATTAACCCGGCAAAGCAGTTCGCAGCTGCAAACAACACTAAAAGGAATAGTGATGTAGTAGCAATATTGAACAGCATTCATCAATATGCTGTCGATAAAAAAGGCGCATTGCCTGGTGCAATTCCTGTGAGTGATGTTCCCGCCGATGCCAAAGAAATTAGTAGTGTAGGGGCCGATATTTGTTCTCTTTTGTCTCCAACATACATCGCTCTTATTCCCGCGGATCCGGGTACAAACAATGGGGTAGCAACCGATTGTACTGGAGCCTATGTTACAGGTTATACTGTTCGTGCTGATACCAAAGGCCGGCTTACTGTGTCGGCTCCGAGTACCAATACTACTTATGGAAGTCCGATAATTTCGGTAACCAGATAGGATTTAAAAGGTTTTGGTCTTGGACCGCCGAAAGGCGGTTTTTTTATTCTTATCAGCTTCTTTAAAGCTCTTCTAATTTGACTTTAGCTTCAGGGGAAGGGTTGATTAAACCCAAATATTTTTCGGTGGTGGAAAGACGTTTGTGGCCGACCAATTTTTGAATCAAAACAACTGAAGCACCATTGCTTAACTGGTGAGCAATAAAGGTATGGCGAAGGTCATTGACGGTCGCGTCTTTAATGCTGGCCTGGCGAAAGTAACGGTTAATAATGGTTCTGATATTTCTGATTAAAAAAGGCCTCCCAGTTTTGGTGATAAAGACGTTTTTGGTTTTAGTTTTTGGTCGAAAATCCAGCCAACGGTCTAAAGCCTTTTTAGCCGATGGGTTCAAAACAACCATTCTTTCTGGTTGAGATTCATAAGCCTCAATCCTTAATTGGTTTTCCTTAACATCCTCAAGCTCCAAACGAGCCAACTCACCAATTCTCATGCCGGTTTGGAGTAAAAGCTCAACCACGGCGGTCATCCGAATATCATTGCGGACGGCGTCGCGTAAAGCCCGATATTCCATTTGGCTTAAAATACGTGGGGGTTGGGTCTCGAAAGTGGGGTAGCTCACGGAATCAGCGGGATTGGTTTCAATAAGGTTTTGAGTTTTTAAATATCTAAAGAAAGACTTGATGGAATTAAGCTTTCTGGAGGCTGATTTAGGCAGATATTTATTGAAATTAAGATATTCTTTGAATTCTTCAATTTGGTCAGGGGTCACGGAAGT
>Ga0315289_10012442_pt1 | contig 11982 bp, 9 predicted proteins | sample YL17G11_40_MG_FD_203452 | JGI IMG/M metagenome (GOLD analysis project Ga0315289, IMG submission 203452) | Sediment microbial communities from Yellowstone Lake, YNP, Wyoming, USA - YL17G11_40 | ecosystem: Environmental > Aquatic > Freshwater > Lake > Sediment | place: USA: Wyoming | collected...
CTCGTGGTTGGTTAACTAATAATGATATTGACGGACCAATGATGCCTGCTAGTAATGTTAAAGTTATGCATTCTAATTCTCGTAGATTTAGAAATGTCTTCCAACATAAAAAAGGTTGGTGGAATAGATAGTTGACTATATTTAATCCTTATGGCAATAACTCTTCAGATGTAAATTATTATAACTCTCCTACTAATACAAGAACTGAACCAGATATGAGAAATGAGATAATATATACTTTAGAAGGATATTTTCCTGAAATTCCTAAAGCTAATAATCATATATTAAGAAAATTACGGCGCGATTCTAATAATAATTTAATCTTATGTCCTTGTACTAATAATATAACTAAAGAACCTGACAAAGATGTCTTATGTACTGTATGTTTAGGCGTTGGTTATTTATGGGATGAAGTATATATAGGAGTTTATAAAGTACTAGAAGGAATGGCACGACAGAATGCTATCATAGACAGTTTGCTCCCTGCTGGTATTTTAGATGTACCAATTGTAAGTTTTTATACAAAATATAACACAAATATAGATAAATATGATATAATAATTCAAGTTGAACTTAATATTGATGGAAGTATTAAACAACCATTAAATAGAATTGATGCATTTGAGATAGCTATAGCATGGGAATATAGGTGTGATAACGGAAAATTAGAATACTTTAAATTACTTACTCATAGAAAAGTCTATAAATATTTGAATCCACCCACCTATAATCAACTTAAATAAATATGGATTTAATTAATATAACTAATCAATCTGTTTTAAGAACTGGACTTATAAATCCAGATTTGTTAATTGATGAACAATATGTTCGCATAACTACTAATTCAATATTTCAAGATATAATTCAAAGATCAGTTACAGAAAAAACTAAAACTCCATCAAATTCTAAAGATTTGCCTGAAATATTTGATTTAATATCTCAGGCTATTGATGATTATCAAATAAGAACACATCAGACAGAAGATAATAAAATACATATTATTTATGGTTATCCAGAAAAAGATATTGAGGCAGAGAGTATTACTATAGGTCTTGAAAAAAGAGAACCCGGCGCTTTTAGTCAAGGTCCTCCTTTTGAAGGTCCAGTTAAGAATCTTAAACCAATAGTCAGAGAAGTAATTAATGACCCTGACAACTTAGGTTATAAGCGAGCAACTTTAGGTTATTATTATGATAATTTAATTAAACTAACTTGTTGGGCTAGAACAAATAAAAAGTGTACAGAACGTGCTATTTGGCTAGAGAATCTAATGGAAGAGTATTCTTGGTTCTTTGCTTATTCTGGAGTTAATAGATTAATATATTGGGGTCAACAAGAAGATATTGTAAGAGATGTTAGGAATAATAATAATTACGGTAGACCTCTTAGGTATTTTATTAGAACAGAAAAAATAACTCATTTGACTGAAAAATCCATAGAACAAATTTTGATTAATATATATGTCAATAAAAATGGATATCCTACTTAATAAATATTCCAAGGAGGAATTTTAACTAACAATGGCTTATACAAATTTACCTGGAACGTTTCCAACTTTAGTAGACGGAAACTTAGTTATTACAGATGTTTCAGATAGTCCTTTATTAGTAGTTATAGGAACTGCTGCAAAGGGAGAGACAGAGACTTTATATAGACCTATTACAACTAGTCAAGCAGTAAGTAATTTTGGACGTAGTGACGGTACTTTGATTAGAGGGTTTTTTGAGGTATTAGCTTCAGGCGCTACTAATATTAGATTAATGCGCGTTGGTGCTACTTCAGCAAAAGTAACAGCTATAGGTACTGGAATTACAGTAGAAACTCTTGAAAAAGACGATAGTGCTGGCAATAATTATTCTATGTTTTGGGATGATACTGCTAAACGTTTACGAATCTGGAGAGTATCAGATGATACCTTAGTTTATGATAATTATCCTTCATATCCTACAGGTGCAATTGATGAACATGAAATAAGTGTAACTGGATCTTATTCATCAACACCAGGAAATATTGGCACGTTATCTGTTCCTTTATTATTGTCTCAAACTAATGCCGTTAGTGGCGCAGTATATACTGCTGGAACTGATGGTTTACAATTATCAAGAATGAAAATATTTGAGGCACTTTATAAAGCATATGCTTTACTAGAAAATGAGGATATTGATATTGTACTTCCACAAAATGTTTATTTAGACGATAGTAATGTTTGTGATATGACAACTGCAGAAGTTTCTGCTCTAAATGTAACTGCTCCTTGGGCTGCCTCTTCTGTTTATCCTACTGCTGGTTCTTTTTATGATGCTTTAGGAAAAGTATTCGTTCAAGAATATAATGGTGAATATTGTTTCTGGTGGGATCTCGATAATGATGGCATTGCTGAAGTATATCCTTCTGTAGGTGCAGCGACTGCTTCTCTTGACGCTTATGCTGTAGGTCTTTCAAGTGCTGATTTTAATGAAGCAAATTTTGGTTATCAGTTAGCCGATTTCTGTTATCGACAATCTGAGAATTCAGTAATGGTTCGTGGTGGAATTGGCGTATTGCCTCCTGAATCTTGGTCTTTAAAAGATGTAGCTAATTGGATTGGACGAGAACCTGTTTCTTCAGAAGATTCTGAAGGTAATTTAATTATTACTACTAATGGAACTGGTTTATATGGCATTAAATGGATGGCTGGCAGAAAAGCGGTTGGCGGAACTGGTCTACTTGGTCATACAATTGATGGCATGAACGGTTTATTATATGGTGGTTTCATTGCTACTGATACTGGATGGCCAACTGGAGTTCAATTAAAAGACGAGAATGATCATTTGATTGATATTGGTAAATATCTTGCTGTTGTAGGCGGGCAATCAATTCTTTCTAATCCTACTAGTAATGTAAGTTATTCTGCTAGTTCAGTTAGTTCAGTTACTGGATTTTGGAGTTCATTAGCTGGAAATTCTGCTATGACTAATAAACAAATTCCTGCAACTAGATTGCCTTTTAATATTACTATATCTAAATTAGACACTCTTGCTGGTTATCGTTATATAATGCTTCAATCGAAGAAAAAAGGCATTGTAATTTCTGATGCTCCATCTGCTGCTCGCCCTGATAGTGATTATACAAGATTATCTACTGTAACTATTATTTGTGGCGTAGTTGAAGGTTTAAGAGCAACAGCAGAACCTTTCTTAGGAGAAGGTGCTTCAGGTGCTCGCATGGCCGCTTTAGAAGGAGCCCTAGATCAAACATTAGTTAAATTTCAAAAGAATCAATGGTTATGTAGATATGATATGAGTGTTACTCAAACAAAAGTAGATAAAATTCAAGGTAAAATTAAAGTTAATTTAGTATTAGTTCCTGCCTTTGAGATTAGGCAAATTTTTATTACTTTAGCGTTAGCCGCTGAATAAGGAGTTTGATATAAAATAATGGCTGCAACTTCAAGTATTTATTCAAGAAGTTATAACTCGTTCGGCGGAGTTGACATCAAGGGAGTCTTTGGCAATGTTGTAATCGCCGAGTTACAAGCAATTAGTTATTCTGTTACAAGAGAAAAAGCCCCAGTTTTTACAATGGGTTCTCCCGATGCTCGTTCCTTTAGTAGAGGAAAACGTGGTATCGCTGGAACACTAGTGTTTATTATGTTTGACGTACATGCTATTCTTGGTAGTTTAGGTGGATATTCTCCAAGCGGTGGATTATTATTTCAATCTGATATTGATGATATCAGACCTCAATTTCGTAACAATAATCTAACTAGTGTTGCTCCTACTTTGGCTGCTTCTAGTGGAGTTACTGCTGCTGATACAGTTCAAAATGCTGAAAGTCCTTTAACTTCTATTGGTAGCGATCAAGAATTAGCTACTGCTTGGTATGCTGATCAATTACCTCCGTTTGATATTACTCTAGCTGCTGCAAATGAATACGGTGCTCTTTCTGTTATGCGTATTGTAGGAGCAGAGTTATTGAATGAAGGTTATGGCGTTTCTATTGATGACGTTATATCAGAACAACAACATACATATGTATGTAGACAAGTTGTTCCTTGGACAAGAGTTCCAAGTCCTAATTCTGAAATTATTTCTTCTCAAGGTGGTACTTCTTCAGGAACATAAGTTTTTTACTCTTCAGTTTCCTATCAAATATCTGCATAAATAATACATATCTTGGCCCCGCAATGGGGCCTTTCTTTTTTGTATATGTTAATATAAATTAGTATATCTCGGAGTTGATGTTTAGTTGTCTTTAACTGTTAAACGTTCAAATATTGTACCCCCATCAGGTACTCCTTTACAATCAATAAATAAAGTAACGCCAAATATTGATCCTTTAAATATTGTTACGCCATCAGATATTACATTGCCATCAAATATTATTATAGAGAATCAACCAAGAGGTTCTGCTTTTATAAATAATACTTCATACTCTGGCTGTGATATTAAAGTAGTTGTTCATCTTTATGATGGAGATGCTGCAGCTAATAAATATATTGATGAACTTAATCAACAAATAATGGACACAGAAGACGAACTGACAGTTATTAACGATAATATGAGCTTTGTAAATAATAAATTATCTGTAACTAAACAAGGCACTAAAGAATATAATTCATTGTCTGGTTTAGTAGTTAGGTATGTTAATGATAAGAATAATTTAAATAATTTAATTAATACAATATATGACAAAATACAAACTATACAAGAAAGCGCCCCTAAAACTTTTACTAAAGTATTGGCTGATTTACAAACTATATCTTTGTCTTCATATAGAGAAAAACAAACTGTAAGATCTTTTGGTCATACTTATCCTAAAGGTTTTGTTCGCTCAATAAGAGAAATTGCTGGTTCTATGGTATTTACTATGTTTAATGAAGATGTTTTATATGAATTATTAGATACTCATCCATCAGATTTTGATGGGAATTCTTATACATCTTCTATATTAGATCAATTGCCTCCTGTAGACATCACAATTGCTTTTGCTAATGAATATGGTTATTTATCAAGGATGAGTATATATGGTGTAGAATTTTTAACTGAAGGTATCACTATGTCCATAGAAGATATTTTAACTGAAAAAGTTGTTCAATATAAAGCTAGAGATTATGATCCTATGAGAGCTGTCGGTAATAGAAAGATAGATTACAATAGCGGAAGACTATCTGGAGATATAGGCAAAAAAGCATCTTCTTTATTATTAGAAGAAGATTACAAAGAATATAAAAATTCCTCATCTCCTTTTACAAGATTCAATAATAGAAATAATCGCTTCTTGTAGGAGTCTTTAATGGCAAAAAATAATAAAATATCTAATACTAAAAAAGAAATATTTAATACTATATACGATATGGAGTATTTTGCTAGTAGTTCTTGTTTTTTATATATAGGTGATGTTTGGGTAGACGAAGTTGTATCTTTACAATGGATGGTTCAACAACAAAAAACTCCTATATATGGTTATGCTTCTCAATTATGGGATGATTGTTCTGCAGGTCAAGTATATGTTCAAGGCAATTTCTCTATTAATTTTACTGAATCTGGATATCTGTGGGCAGTTTTAAAAAGATATAAAAATATGTTTAGCGATAATGATTTTTCTGATACAACAAGTACAGATAGAAGACCAGTTTGGGGAAGTAATGTAAACGAAACTCAAAGATTAGACATTAGAAGAATGATTCAAGGAGGTCTAAAACAGTCACAAAAATCTGAATTTTATAATTCTTTAACTGGATATTCTACCTTTAATGTAAATAATCCTCAAGATAGAAAATATGAAGATGTAGTTGAAGCATTTGAAGACGAAATATGGAACGATAGAGTAACTAATACAGATTTACAAAAACAGATTAGACGCGTAGATGATAATGTGTTTGATAATTTTGATATGTATTTAATTTATGGAAATTATGCAAATCCTAAAGCAAATCATACTGTCAGAAAATTTATTGATGTAAGATTAATATCAACAGGACAATCAATTGCAATAGATGGACAGTGTGTAAAAGAAGAATATACTTTTATTGCACGCAATGTAGTTTAAAAATAAGGAGTTATACATTATGCCTAAACAACAACTCGAACTTACAGAAGAACAAACTGAAGGGCAACAGTCTACTGAACAACAAAATCCAGTACAACAATTAATGGATGTATTAAAACAATTTCCAACCTCGCCTACACAAGATGAAGTAGAGAAATGGAAAACTAAATATGGTGATGTCTTCGTATCAGGATTTTCTGATAATGAATTATTTATTTGGAGGACAATTAATCGTCGTGAATGGTTAGACTTTCAACTTAAAATGTCACAGAAAGAAAACACTTCTCAGATGGAACTAGAGGAACTAATATGTGAATTTTGTGTATTATGGAAATCTATTAAATTAAATTGGAGTGAAGGAAAAGCGGGAACTCCTTCTGTTTTACATGAACAAATTCTACAACGAAGTAATTTTATGAATCCTCAAACAGCTGCTACTATGATGCTTAAGTTATAATCAATGTTTAATAAACTTCTACATCAAGAGTTATATAGAGTATGTAAAAAAACTGGAAATACTTATGTAACTATATTTGAAGAAGACAATATTATTATCCCGTGGAAGTTATTAAGTGTCGGTAATTATATTAAATATCAGAAATCTTATCAAAGAGGAAATACTCCTCCTGTTATTGTAGAAGATTTAATATTTAGAGAATGTGTCTTAGACCCTACTATCTTAAATAGTTTAGATATATTAAAGGCCGGAATTATATCTACCGTTGTAATGAACATTTGGATGTTATCTGGTCCACAAACTATTGATAGTTTTAATAATGATTTAAATAATGCTAGAGGAATTATATATAGTGATGAATTTTCAATTATTCATGAATTAGTTCAAGTAATAGCCACAGCTTTTCCTTATAAACCTGAAGAAATATATGCTATGGATTATGAAACATTTTTAATAAGATTAACTCAAGCAGAATATAAGTTAATTAAATCAGGAATATTACAAGAACCTATAATATTACAAACTAAAGATACACAACAAAAAGTTAAACCTAAAGTTGATGCTAAAAAAATATGGGATGAAAGACAAGAACAACAAAAAGTAAAAAGAGAACAACCAAAAGCTGATACTGTTAAGAATACTCCCAAGAATGAAGATTTTAGTACAATAAGTAAAGAAAAATGGTATGACAAATCTCCTATTTTAGAAGTTGATAAACCATCACATGGAATTAATATGGATAAAGAAAACTATAATTTAATGTCTTATAGTACAAATGGTTCTGAGAGATTAGATATGCCTTCTACTCAACGACAATTAATTAAAGACGCTAATGTAATATATGCTGATGTTATAAAAGAACTCAATAAGAAAAAGCAGGAAAAAAATAAATCCTAATGGTTGTGATTAAATCTGCAGAATCAATATCCATACGTCTTAAATATTGGACAAGATCAACCTACTGTATATCCTAACAAGAGTAATGTAAAAAACTTATTGTATACTGCTGGTATTGTTGGTGCTGCTAGTTTTATTAAAACTGACAATTTATTTAAAGCAGCTCAATATGCAGAAGAATATTCCCCAGGCAAAATATTTAGAACATTTCATGCTAGTACTTTATTATCTCCATTAACTTCTCAAAATAAACAAACAAGATATTTTTCTCAAGAAAGTATTACAAGACTGTATAGTACAGATGCTGGCAAAGCTTGGTTAGAAACATTAGAAAAATTAACTAATGATCCTTTGTTTGTTAGAAACGTAAGAGAACGTGGTGGTTTTAGATTTGAAAGTGACAAGTTATTATATGGAATAGATTCTTCAGAAGTTATATTAGACAATGTTAGTGTTACTTCTAAACTTACAAGCGCTTCCCCTAAATTTCAAGAAGGTTATTTAAGGTCCTTATATAATGGTCCAGTAAAAGATATCTCTTCTATATTAGATACTCCAATAAAGTTTTCTGATTCTGCTGGCAAACAATTATCTGAAAGATTTATATTTACTGGCGGGAAGTCTAAAACTCACGCATTATATAGAGGTTTATCTGGTTATACTACATCATTAATAGAACGTATGAATTCTTTAGCAAGAACACCTTTTGAGTTAGAGCCTCTTGCTTCTATAATTAAAAACACCCCATTAATTAACAAAATAAGACTTGATGTAATTCCTTCTTCTGGATTAAAAACATTTGCTAAGATGACTGGCAAATTAGGTTTAATTGGCGGCGCAGTATCTTTAGCTTATCAACAATTAGATTATTATGCACGTAAATCTTCTGTATTAGATAATACATTATTTGACGAAGGAATAACTGCTGGATTAGCCTCTATATATACTAAAGGAACTATAGCAAATTCTAAAATAGCAGATGCATTTGGTTTACATTCTTATAGAGAAAGACAAGAAGAAATAGCGCCGGGTAGTACTTCAATAGGTACATTAACAGCATTTCCTATAATGGGAATGTTAGGCGGAGTTGGGGTTGGTTATGGAAAAAGGCTAATAGATTTAGTTGACCTGCAACAACAAGGTCATTCATTACAAGAAGCATCCTTATTACAAGAAAGCAAGCATTATGCTATATTAGAAAATCTATATAATCAACCTATTAAGGAATCACATGCACAATTATTAAATCCAGATACTCTTGCTTCTTTAAGAGAAACAGCAGAACGTGAATTGTCTGGACCTATTGGAAAATTTACTAGAAAAATTGTTAATACACAAAGAACTAATACACTAGAAGGCAAAGTATTAAGAAGTCTTGGAAAAGTTACTCCTAATAAATTATTAGGCATTGGAGGGTTTTTAGCAGGCGCAGCATTAGTTGCTCCATTTATTCCTGGCGCATTAATTCCAGGACATAGACCAGAAGAATTAGAGGATTTATATAGTGGTAGAAAAAATGTTGAAGTTAGACGTGGACGTAATTGGTTATTAGGTAGGACAAAGTATGAAGGTGAACGTGCTTCTTATACTAAACCTCACTGGTATAGATTATTACAGACACATGCTAAAGAAAAAGCTATATGGGGAGAAGACGCCCCATCTCCAATTAGCAGATGGTATAAATCTAATTTTACATATGAAGTAGAAGAACAGCATTATTATGATAGGCCGACACCTCTTTCTGGACGTGCATTTTATGATGTCCCATTTGTAGGTCCAATATTATCTAAAACTATAGGGCAATTAGTCAAACCTCAGATAATGATGCATCAAGATGAATTATTTGCAGAGAATTATGAAGGCGAAATTGGATTAACTCCAATGCCTTTAAACAAAGGACAAACAAGAAATAGTAATGAATTAGTTTTAAATCCTGGAGAACCCATAAATCCTTTAGGTCTTAAAGCAGTTGCTGGAGAAACAATATATAGAAATGCTATAGAAATGATTGGTTTGCCAGGTTTCGTTGGCAGTAGCATAACTAAAAAATTTACTGGTTCAGAAGTTCCTGGTGAACAAGAAACAAGATATGCGTCTGCTGATAAAATTACAAGTATTTCTAGAAGTTATTGGGATGCTGAATTAGGTGATATTTTTGGTGCTAGTGAACTTACTAGAAGATTAATCCCAAGACCATTAAATTATCCAGAATATAATCCTATACCAAATACATTATCTACTGTAGATTGGTTACCTGGTGCAGGTGCTTCTTCGCCTAATTTTAAAATCGGCGATCCTTATTCATCTATTCCTTATGGCGATGTTAGATTGCCTGGCCAAGGATACGAGGCATTATTCCCTGAATTAAAAGGAGTAAATCCTAATGATTATCCAACTATAAGAAAATTAAGTATACTTGCTGATGTAGCACCTTATACTTCTCAATATAAAAGTATGTTAGGCCAAACACAAAATGAAATAAATAGAGGTTTAATGCCTCAAGAAGATATAAAACAATATCGACAAATACTTGAGAATGTAGAGCAAAGAAAAAAATCAAAGGATTTTACAGAGTATAAATATAAAGAATTTGAACGAACTCCTATTGAACAATTATTAACTGCTGCTAATGAATCCTCTAAACAAATTGATGATTCTCCTTCTTGGTTTGAAAGAAATGTAGGTGGTTATTGGGAAGGTGTTTCACATAATGCAGAAACTCCATTAGACTTTTTAACTCCAGTTTCTCCAGGAATGAAATTAGTTCATGTAAGAAATGCTGTAGAAGATTATGAACGTACACAAGTATATTCAAGTACAAACTCTTTCTGGGATCATCCAATAAGAGACTTTATTCATCCTTTTATGGCTAGAGTTAAACATGATAATTTAGGATGGAATGGCATACCAGGCAAAGTACAGAGTAAAAGAGATTTAACAGAATATTTTGATATTTTAAAATATGTGAAGTATACAAGATTAAAAAATGCGGCCAACTTTGATAATAATGCAAGTGCTGCTAATAATTATGAATCTAAGAGCAGGAAAACATTATTTGGCACTGATCCTTTTAAGTTAGATTCTTCAAATATTTTAAGAGCAATACCTAGAACAGAGAGAGATTATTTTAAAGAGTTTATTGGAGCAAGTATTGATGAAAGAGAAAAAATACTTAAAATGCTCCCTGATAATCAGAAAGATATTTATACTGCTCGTTGGAAATTAAAAGACGCGGCAAATTTAAATGAAGCAATTAATCGTGACTTATTAACTAAAACTCAAACTGACAGAGCAGAAACATTAATACAACAAGTATATAAAGAAAGCGAAAATGAAGGAATGCCAAGAACCCAAAAACTATGGACAGAATATTTAGGAGATAGAGAAGGAGACGAAAGTTATGGGGATTGGTATAGGAGAGCATATTTAATAGAAGAGAAGTTAGATAAACTAGGAATGAATTTACCAGGGCCTTCTTGGGTTGGTTATTCCCCTTTAGTTAATGATGATTTAGTTAAGTTAAAGGTTGTAGAGAATGAAGGAATGGATACTTTTGATTATGATATGTGGCCTTCTCAACAAAGAGAAGCAATGTTGAAACCATATATTAATAGTGCGGCTATTGATTTAATAAATCAAAGTAAAAAGAATCCTGATAGAGAAGAATTAAGAGGTAAAATTAATGAAGTATTACATAATTATAGTATTAATTCTAATAATATAACTATGATGGCTAGGACAGGAGATAATAGTGTAGATATTACTTTTAATACAGAGCAAGATAGAAGCAAAGAAATAGAAAGATATATTAAACGCAGGGGAATAAATAATTAATGGCTAACAAAAAAGACGACGGGACTTCTATATTTAAAACAGGATTATTATCTATTCCGTTTGGTTATGGATTATTAAAAACTGGTAAAAATATTTTAAGCAATGGACCTATTATTAATGCAGTATCTAATAAGCCTATTATTAATGCAGTATCTAATAAGCCTATTATTAATTCATTAGAGAATTTTGCTTCTCAGTATGCTCTTAAAGAACCAACTTATACTGCTTTAAGTAATAAAGTATTTGGGCTGGCAAATGATAAACAGCTTACTGTTGATAAAATAAAAAATTCAATACAACGTGCTGCAGGAGTACATGATCCAACTGGAACATTTATTGGCTCAATATCTAATTCTTTAGCTAATGTTACTGATCCAAAACAATTACTTGCTGATATAGAAATGGGGTTAAAACTTAAGAAGTCTGTTTATTCTTCAAAAGTACAGAATGCATTTTTACAAGATATGGATTTAGTGTCTAGAGGATTTAATTTATCAACTGGAACTTTCTCTGCAAATATTCCTACAAGAATAAAAAATATTCCTAGGAATGAATTAAGTCCTTACATGAATGAACAAATAGGAAGAATGGAAGAATTATTAGGAAGCAAGGCAAGAGTTAATTTAAGAAGTCGCGCAGATATTCCTGGAGAATTATTTCAGATATCTCTTAAAGGAGGCAAAGTAGGCAAAGAAGGTTTAAAATTTAATATACCAAAAGAAATAGAAAAAGGTATTGTAGTCTCTGGTGAACAGCAAAATGCC
>Ga0315289_10012443_pt1 | contig 11980 bp, 7 predicted proteins | sample YL17G11_40_MG_FD_203452 | JGI IMG/M metagenome (GOLD analysis project Ga0315289, IMG submission 203452) | Sediment microbial communities from Yellowstone Lake, YNP, Wyoming, USA - YL17G11_40 | ecosystem: Environmental > Aquatic > Freshwater > Lake > Sediment | place: USA: Wyoming | collected...
GGCGGCGCCGCGGCGATCATGACCAACTTTGCGGACTCCGAGAACAAGTACGAGCTGCTCGACAGCGAGAGGACGCACGCCGGCAGGGACGACGACGCGTTCGGGTGCATGGTGAGCTCCAGTTCTACTTGTTGAGATTTTGTCGTTGCCTTTGAGTATCTTTTTGTCCCTTCTAGAGCAAATAAATGGAAGCGGGATGAAAGACGAGGAAAGAAGAGAGAAAAATCTCATGAAGAAGAAAAAAAAATCTCTCCGAAAAATAATCGTCTCCTCCTCCTCCAGGGCACGGGCGTCGATGACGACGGCATCCGCGGCGTCTTCCTCAAGTCCAACGTCGTAGAGGTCGCCGGGAGGGCCCTCGGGCACATGCTCGAGCGCCTGGGCCCGAGGGCTCTCCCGGCGGGGGAGCTCTTCAAGGCCGCGGCCTCGCGCGCCAAGGCGGCGCTCTCGCCGGGCTCCTCCCCGGCCTCGAGCGGCAGGAGCAAGAAGGACGACGGCGCCTCCAGCAGCCCCGACGCCAACACCAAGCTCTACACCCCGGACTTCTCCAAGGCCTTCGACCACTTCGTGCTCCACACGGGGGGCCAGGCCGTGCTCGACGCGCTGCAGAAGGCGCTCGGCCTCAGCGACGCCGCGATGGCGCCGAGCCGCGACACGCTCCACCGGTTCGGCAACACGTCCTCGGCGTCGACGTGGTACACCCTGGCCCACTGCGAGGCCGGCGTCGGCGAGGGCCTGGACGGCGGGGCGCCCGCGGCCGGCAGGAGGGCCGCGAGGGCCGCCAAGGAGGCCACGCTCGCCGGCAAGGACGGCAAGGAGGCCGCCGCCGCCGCCGCCGCCGCCGCCGCCGCCGGGGACTTTGCCCCCGTCGCGGTCGCGCGCCGCGCCGTCGGCGTCCGCAAGGGCGACCGCGCCCTCCAGCTCGGCTTCGGCGGCGGCTTCAAGGCCTGCGGTGCCCTCTGGAGGGCCACGCGCGACATCACCGAGGCGCACCCGGTTTGGGAGGAAGGGTTCGTCGACATGCCGACGGTGCACGCCAACGTCGCGAGGCAGCTGGCCGAGGCCGACGCCCGCGAGGCCGCGAGGGAGGCCGAGGCCGCGGCGAGGGCGAAGCTGGCGGCTGCTTCTTCGTCGTCGAAGAAGCTGTTTGGCGGCAGGCCGCTTTCTGCCAAGTCCGTGCTCGAGTAAAAGAGGAAGACCCGGAAAATAGAAGTTGTTTTTTTGCTTTTTTTTTGGAAAAAGGGAAAACAAATCGCGATCATCATCTCTCTTAACAAAACTATTTTTGGCATTTTGCTTTTATTTTTTGGCCTGTCCCTCTTTTAAGATTCGCTGCGCGCCTTTTTCTCTCCTTGGAAGAGACGGGCTGCATAAGAAAATAAATAAAAATAAATAAAGACATCGTACTCTTGTAAGAAACATGCTTACTAGACAGATACATAAATCGCACCGGAAAGAGAAGAACAGGGGGGAGAGAGAGAGAGAGACTTTTTTTTCCTTTGTTGAAAGAGCGCCGTTTTTTCCATCATAAAAGACCTTTAAGTAGATAGGGTTTTCAAATTGCACGTTGATAACGCTTTCTAAAGGGAATTTGCAACACTAGAAGCGATGGGGGCGTGAAGCTGAGGGAGGGGCAAGGCAAAAAAAGTAAAAAGGGAGTTGGGCTTTTGTGTGGGGCCTCTCGAGGGGCGGAAAGAAAAGGGAAAAAAAGTAAATAGAAAATACGGGGCGGAGAAAAAGCTCTCTTTCCTCTTTCCTCTGCCCCTCTAGCACGTGACCGGGTCCGTGCACGTCGAGTGGCAGTAGAACATCGTCGATCGGTACGACGCGAACGTCACCTTCTGGCCCGTCAGCTGGTGAAGGTCCGTGTTGCAGCGGCAGGCGGTGAGCCGCGTCGCGAGGTCGCAGCAGCCCGGCGTCGGCTTCGCGCCCGTCGAGTCGAACGCCGTGCAGGCCCCGTTGGCGAGCAGCTCGGCGTTGGCGCGCAGCGACTGGCCGAACTCGAAGCAGGGGCTCGCGGGCTCCTGGATGGCGTTGGCCCACTCGATGCAGTCGGCGCCGTCGTCGGCGGCGACGGGGCTGAAGGAGGAGGTCAGGGCGAGGGCGGCCACGAGGGCGAGGAGAATGGAGGAGAAGCGGGCCATTGTCGTTTTTTTTTTTGTCTTTGTTGAAGAAAGGCTGTTCGACAAGAGAGAGAGGGACAGAGAGTGCGAGAGAGAAAGTTTGGAAAGAGAGAGCGTGAGTGGAGGAGGTGGAAAGAGAGACCCTGCCCTCCTCGACGCCAGCTTTGAAGTCCGTTGACGCCGTCGAGAAATTGATAGCAGATAGCCCTCTTGTTCCCCCCTTCGCCTCCCAAATCGATGCCCTGAGCCTGATGCTCGCGCATAAAACCACTATTCTCAATCGACCCAGGGTACGCGATTGAGGTAGAAAGGCCAAGGCAGCTCGTGCGTGCGGTTTGGTCAATTCTCTCCTCCTGCATCTTTCTCGACGGCTGAGCGGACGACTTCGACGACGCGTCCCTCCTCCTCCTCCTCCTCTCAATTCGGCCTCTGCGTTTCCAGGTCGATTGAGCCTCTGCAAGGACCCGAAATTTCCACAGCGCTGACATCGCACATCTCAAGGTGCGATCAAGAGGACGCGAGGGAATAAAAAATAGACAGGGAGCACCCACGCCGCTGCGTCAGGAAACAGAAAAAAGGGCCATGTCCAATTGGAAAGACGAACGACGGCCGCAGAAAAAGCAAGCAAAAGCTAGCCAATTGCCTCTTCGTTTCGAAGTCGAATCAACCTCGCTCTCCAACGCCCACGAGCGATTACTAAATCAAAAGAAAAAGAGAAAAAACTACGCACCAGGGGTTCAAGGCAGGGTCAAGGCAGGGTCAAGGCAAATGGAGGCAGGGAGGAACAAGATTTAGGAGGCGACTGGAATTGTACGGGAAACTTTGTGCCGTTGCGACTTCTTTTTCTTTTCGTTTTTTTGCACTCTCCCTCTCACTGGCTCAACCTCCTCCGCAGCGCCCCGACAAACGCCCTCAGCGCCAGCGCCGCGGCGGCCTTCGACTCAGGCGCCGCCACGTCTCTCTCTTGCTCCAAAAGCTCCCTCAGCCACGGTGCGGAGGAGGCGGCGGCGACAAAGGCCCCCGAAGAAGAGGAGTCGCCCTCTGCGACCAGCGCCGCGGCGCGCAGCGCCCGGCTCCAGCCCCGCTCGTCTTGGCCGCCGGCGTCGAAGCGGAGGAGCAGCCCGAGCTCGTCGTATTGGTCGTCCCCTCCTCCTCCCTCCTCCTCCGCTTCCTGCTCGAGCTCCTCCTCCATGAGAACCGCCGTCGAAGAGTCGTCGAGGTGGGAGGCGTCCTCCATCGGCGTGGTGGAGAGGCCGAACTCGTTCCTCTCGTGCTGCTGCTCGAGCCCTTCGCCTTCTTCGCGGCCCTCGAGCAGAGGCATCGACCTCGCGCCGCCGCCACCGCCGCAGCCGCCGTTGTCCTTCTTCTCGTCCTTGTTTTTATTTTTCTGCGACCGCAGGGTCCAGGCCGCCCACCCGGGACGCAGGCAAGCGACGAGCGCCGCGCTCGAGGCCGCCGCAGCAGAGGCGGGGAAGTCCTGAGAAGAGGAAGGAGGGCACGCGAGGAGGAGCGCCAGCGCCCGCGCAACCTCGTTGGCGGTCGAGAGCAGCGACGCCGCCGCGCCGTCGCCGCCGGCTGCTCCTCTCTTCTGCCTTTTCTTCTGGCCTCTTCCGCCTTTGCTCTCGCTCTCGCTCTTTCTGCTTCCGAGCCTCGAGGCCGCCCACGAGGCCAGGGAGGGGACGAGCAAGGGCCTGAGAGGCGCGTAGTGCGAGGGGGAGGGGCGGGGGAGCAGGCCAGTGAGCACCGCCGCCGCGGCGGCGACTTCTCCGTCGCCGTCGTTTATTTCTGCTCCTCCTCTGTCGGCGGCAGCGGCGGCGGCGGCGTCCGAGCAAGCCGCGGCCAGCGTCGCCGCGAGGCCCGCCAGAGCCTCGGGCCTCCTCGCCGCGGAGAGCCAGGCCCCTGCGTCGCCGTCGTCGAGCGACAGGGACGCCATCCTCTCCTCGTGGGTCCCCTCCGCCTCTTCTCCGTCGCCGTCTTGCTGCTCGGCCGCGAGCGCCCCAGAGAGCACCGGGAGGAAGAAGCGCCCGCAGGTCCCGCCCCCCCCCCCGCCTCCCTCGCCGACGCCGCATGGAAGCTGCAGCAGGAACGGGAGCAGCGCCCTGGGTCTCGCCCCGAAGGCCGCGGGCGCGTCCGCGAGCAGCCTGCCGAGACAGCGCGCGGCGGCCGGCGCTAGCGAGCGCGCCGCCCGCTCCGACGGCGAAAGAGGCGCCGCGGCGGCGGCAGCAGAGGAAGAGGGGTCCCGAACCCGCGAGCCCCGCAGCGCCGAAAGCCCCGGGGCGCGGCCCTCGAGGTAGTCCAACCCCTGCTCCACCGCGTCCTTCAGGGACGAGAAGGCCCTCACAGCGACCTCGTCGTTGAAGAGCTCCCCCGAGAGATCGCCGTCGTCATCGGAGCCTCCGCTCCCGAGAATTTCGTCGAGCTCGGCATCTCTGCCGCCGCCGACGCCGCCTCCTCCTCCTCCCGACTTCCTCTCCAGCGTTCTTTGCTCCCCCGCCTCGGCGTCGTTCGCCAGGGCGTCCAGCGCCGCTTCGACGAGGGCGAGAACGGAGGGTAAGGTGCGCTCGGCGCGAGAAGCCGCGGGCTCGAGGTTTCGCGCTCTCCCGTCCTCGTCCGACGCCGCTTGAGGCCGAGCGCCCCCGCTGCTGCCCGGCCCCGCTCCTCTTCCTCCGCTCCCGGTCTTCTTCTTCTCGTGCCACCTCCCGGCCGCGGCGACGAGGTCTCCGGCTGTGACATTGAGGCGTGGAGGGGGCTTTAGGCCGGCGTCGCCGTCGTCTTCGTCGTTTTCGTCGCCGCCGGCGGGAGAGACGGCGGAGGTTGCTGCCACGGCGGCGGCGCCGCCGCTCCCGCCTCCGAGCCCCGCCGCCGCCGCCGCCTCGGGCGCTGCCACCAGCGTGTCTCCATCCTCGGCGTCGCGGAACAGGAGGGCGGTTTCGACCCGACTGACCTCGGAGAGGACCCGGAGGAACTCGGGCGCGGAGGCGTCGTCGCTTCCGTTTTTGCCTCTCGTCTTCGTCGGCGGCCCCGCCGCCGGCGGCGGCGGCAGCAGCAGCCACGACGCTCTGCCACAGCTCCCCTCCGAGACGAGCGAGGCGACGAAGGCAGCCACCCGCAGCGCCGCGTGGCGCACCGACGGCCCGGCGCGGGCGCGGAGGAGGCCCGCGAGCCCGCGCCTCGCGGCGGCGGGCCACGCGGACGGCGGGGCCGCCGAGAGCGCGAGCGCCGCCCGAGCCGCCCCCAGAGCTGCCGCCGCGGCCGCTCCGCCGCCTCCCCTGCCGCCTTCGCCGCCTCCGCCGCCGCCGTCGAGGCGGGACGCGAGCGCGTCGAGGGCGGCGAGGGCGTCGAGCTGATCGGAGGCCGCGTCGGACTCTGCACAAGCCCTCCCCGAGGCCCTCGCGGCCGCGGCGGCGGCGGCGGCGGCGGCGAGCAGGGCCTCCGGCGGCGGAGACAGCAGGGCGGCCAGCGCCGGCGCCGCCGCGGCGAGGTCTCCCGCGGCGGCGGAGGCGTTCGCCGTTCCGCCCACTCCCCGCCCTCCAAGGACTGCAACGGGCAGCAGGAGCGCGATGAGCCTCGCGGCCCTCCCCATCCACTGAGGCGGCGGGACTCTCAGCGAGAGAGGCGAGTGCGGGGAGCTGTCCACGCCCGCGAGCGCGCGGGCCGCGGCGGCGGCGCCCCCGGCGGCCGCGGCCGCGCCTCGACCTTTCGGCCCCGAGAGCGCCGCGGCGAGCAAGCAGTCGAGCGCATCCTTCGTCGCCGCGGCCTCCGATTCGGCGTTGAAGAGCGTCGTTGTCGTCGCAGTCGTCTGGGAGGAGAGGCCTCCGAGGGCGGCGACGGCGCCTCGGGCGGCGACGACCTGAGTGTTTTTGATAAGGGGATTTGAAAAAGGGATGATGTTTTTGTCGGGGAACGAGCGGCGTTTTTTGTTAAACTGTCTGTTTTTTTCGAACGAAATGTCCGAAAAAAGAAAAAAGAAACATTGTTTCAAGAGGCCGGTCCCCCACTCTCACTGTCGCACACCTTCTAGCCGGCACCCGCGCATCGGAATAATTCGAATCGAAATAAAAGTGCGGAGCCGCGACTTGGCGTGCTTTTGTTGAAGAAAAAAAAAAAGCAAAAGCAAAAAAAAACATTCCGTACCTTGCACCACCTCGGCGCCAGGGACAGAAACTCGTCCGAGCCGGCCACTGCGATCCCGAGCCCTCCGGCGAACGCCGAGGAGACAGCCAGCGAGAGTGAGATCTGCCCGGCCTCGCGGAGGGTTCGTTCCGTGTCCGCTGCGGTGGAGGAAGAAGGCTGAGGAGTTTTTTTTGGGGGGCAAGAGGGAGGTTGAAGAAGAAAAATGAGCATCTAGCCAATCGCTGGCCCTCTTTCGACCTCTTTTCCTCCCTGTCTTTCTCGCTTCCTCAACCTCAAACTCCTCACCTGGAAAGCTTTGGAGCTTCTCTGCGCTCCCGAGCCAACGCCGGCATCCAAGGGCAACAGCAGTCTCGCCAGAAACGCATCGCCGATCGCCTCCCTCGCCGCGGAGAGCGCCGTGGCGTCTCCCCTTGGCAGCACCCTCGTCGCCAGCAACAGCCCGACGAGCCTCCGCTCGTCCGTGGGGCCGCGAAGGAGGTCGAGACAGTTGTCTAAGGAGCGAGAGAATGGAGATGGCGGTTCTGAAGTCGCTGCTTGGGGCGGCGGTGGAGGACTGGGCGATTGAGAAGGCATTGATTCCGGCATCGTTGCTGCCGCTGATGCGTTGCCTCCTCCTCCTCCTCCTCCTCCTCCTCCTCCTCCTCCGCGGGGCTTTGTGCCTCCGGCAAGGAAGCCCCTCTGCATCGGAGATCGAGAGGAAGAGTCCCGGATCGAGCCTCAAAGGTGGGGCTTCGGAGAAAACAAAAGGCGCCGCGGGCGCTAGGCCTCCTTTTCAGTAGAGAGAGAAAACAGATTTATGGTTTTTTTCGTTGACAGAGGGGGAGAAAAAAAAAGAAATCAAACTCAACTCAACCCCGCCCCTCTCCCCTACACCCCACCCCCCCCGCCGCCACTCGTCACCAGCAGCACGGGTCTCCCGCAGATCCTCTGCGTCTTCCCGGCCACGCTCCCGACGAACAGCCTGTCGAGCGCCGTCTTGTTGCTCCTGCTCAGGACCAAGACGGCGGCGTCGAGGTCGTCGGCGGCCTTGGCGAGCGTCGCCGCCAGGTCGTCCGAGCTCGCGGTCGTCTTGTCGACGAAGAGGTGAACTTTGACGGATGCTCCCGCGGCCCCCTCCGTCGCGGCCGGGACGATCACGTCGCGGAGCCACGCGCGCGCCTCTTCGACGTGCGCCTTGACTTCATTCAAAGATTCGTCGCGGTACAACAAGGAAGTTCCTGGGATCCCGTGGGAGACTTCCGTCTTCGCGGACACAATTTTGGCGATGTGCACGATGTGGAGGGTGTCTTTCTGTTTTGTCGTTTGTGGATTTGGAGAGACGGGGGATTTGGGGAGAGGGAGGGGTGAAGAAGAAGAAGAAGAAGAAGAAGAAGAAGAAGAAAAAGTTGACGGTGCGAGAGAAAAAAGGCGACAAAGTCGAGGTCGAAAAAGAGATAAAAGAGAGAAACTCCGTGCTGATGCTTCTCCTTCTCTTCTTTTGCACTCGAAACCTCCCTCGGCGAGTCCTCGACACGCTCTCAAAACCTCTCTCTATGCTTTTCTTTCTGTCTCACCTCGCCCTTGAGCACGTTTTCTGCCGCAAACTTCACCGCGCTCAGCCCGTCTTCCGTCTTTTCGATCGCGACGACGACCGAGCGAGTCGAGCGGTTCGCCTCGTCGTCATCATCCGAGCCGCTCCCGGCGTTGGCCGAGAGGCCCGAGAGCCTGGCTGAGCTCATGTGAGCGCAGAATTGGAAAGAATCTCCAGCGCCGCGCGCGTCGAGAAGAAGGAGAAGGAGAAGCCTGAGACGCGGTGCCCGCAAGGCAGAAGAGAGAAAAAGACAGACGTTTTTTCTAGAGAGACAAAACAATGTTGGAGCACCTTTCTTTTTTCTCTTTTTCATCGTCCCCCTCTTTCTCCCGGCTCAAAGCTCCGCGACCTTCTGCGGTCCCTCTCGCGGCGGTGGTGGTAGCCGCGTTCTCGATCCCGATCCCCTCCTCCGCGGCTCCTCTCCCTGCTCCTGCTCCGGCTCCTCCTCCGAGTGCCGCCGCGCTCCCTGTCCCTCTCCCTCTCCCTCTCCCTCGACCTCGAGCGCCGGCGCCGCGAGGAACGGTCGCCGTCGTCGTCATCCCTCCTCCCGCTGCGGTGGCCGCCCCCCCTCTCCCGGTCCCGGTCCCGGTCCCGGTCTCGGTCCCTCTCCCTGCTCCCGCGAGGGAGCAGAGGCGGAGGAGGCCCAGAAACGCCGCCTCCGCTCGCATTCGAGTGCGAGGAGAGGGCCGCCGCCGCCGCCGCCGAAGAGCTGCTGTACGCGGGGGCCGGGCCCAGCTCCGCCGCAAGGCGCGCGAGCGTCTCGCGGATCGCCTTCCACCCCTGGTACTGCTTGCCCGCGTAGTGCTCCCTGAGCCGCGCCTCAGTCTCGTTGACGGCGAGCAGGATGCCGGAGACCTCGCAGGGGCGGAGCTGCTGCTGGACCGTGACCGGGGCTCGAGGGAGGGGCGGGGGCGGGGGCGCGAACTCGCCCGCTCCGGCCGCCGGCGATGCGGCCGCCGCTGCCGCCGCCGCCGCCGCCTCCGCCGCCGCCACGGCCTTGGCCGTGGCGGCCTCGGCCGCCCTCGCCGCCGCCTGCGCCGAGTACGCCCTCGCCACCCCAGAAGCCTGCGCGGCCTCCGCCGCGGCGTTGAGGCTCTCGCCCTCGGCGGCGAGGCCCATCGCCCTGTCGACGTCGCCCTCGGCGGCGGCCTCGTCGGCGGCGGCGGTCGCGGCCGAGGCGCGGGCGCGGAGGTCGGCCACGAGGGCGGCGTCCTCCGGCAGGAGCGGCGGCGGCGGCGGCGGAGGGGCGGTCAAGGCGGCAGGAAGCGGAGGCAGCGGCGCCTGCTGCTGCCCCCCCGCGAACCCCGCCGCCGCCGCCGCCACGGCCGCCGCCTCCGCCGCCTTGGCCGCTCCCTCGGCAGACCTCATCGGGGCCCCGCCAGCAGCTGCAGGGTTCGAGAAGGCCTCCGCTCTCGCCGCGTCGATCGCCTCCCGCTCCCTCCTCGCGCGGTCGATCCGCCGGTCGAGGTCGCGGACGAGCGCCGCGAGCTGGTCCCGAAGCTCGAAGCCGTAGCTCCTCCTCGACCGCCGGTCCTTCCTCTCCTCGGGCTTCACCTCCTCCTCGTACTGCCTCTGCAGATCCTCCCAGGCTAGGGCGTCGCGGTGGACCCGCCAACTGCAGGGGCCGAGATCGGAGCGCGTGTTGGTGAAGAGGCCGTGCGGGCAGAGGCCGGCGAGCTCGAGCTTGCAGACGTCGGGGTCGTCAAAGCGCGGCAGCCTGCGGCTAGCTCCCCCTCCTCCGGCCCCGGTCCCGCTCCCACCGCCTCCGCTGTTCCTCTGAGACAGGGGGGCGTTGCGCTCTGCGCCCATGAGCTCGTCGAGGAGGGCGCGGGTGGCGTCGACCATCGTTCTCGTTTTTCTTTTTGAGTTTCTCCCAAAGGTCGGGGGACGGTCGGGGGAAAGCTGGAAGAACGACGACGACGGCTCTCGATCGAGAAAACGAAGTTAGAAAAACTCGAGAGTGGCGAGGGAAGCGAGGTTCGCTTCAGCTCAACGAAGCAGCAGCTGAGAGAGCTCACGGGCGCAGACGCTGCCTCGCGAGCGCGAGAGGCGGATGAAGATGTCTTGGAACGCCGCGAGACAAGGGATCAACTGACGATGGCTTTTCGAGAAAGAGAGAGAGAGAGAGAGGGACTCGAATCAAGCCTCGAATAGTGTGTTTTTCGTTTTCATCTTTTTTTCTCTTCTCTCTCTCTCTCTCTTCTCTCTCACGCGACCTCTTCCTCTCTCTTCTCTCTCTACGCCACCGCCGCCAACTCCTCCTTCTCCTCCGAAACTTCCTCCTCCTCCTTCATGCCGCCGCCGTTGTACTCAAACTCCCCCGGCTCGGCAAACACGACCTTCTCCCCGTCCCTCTTGCACACCTTGAACCCCCGCATCCTTGCCTCCTCGCTCGCGGGCTTGGCGTCGTCGAGCTCGACGAAGCGCCACCCGCCGTTGCGGACGACGGCACGAGCGGCGGGGGCGCCCTCGCCGCCACCTCCTCCGATCCTCAGGCTCGCCCCGGGGTGCACGTCCACCTCGAGGGCGCCGTCGAGATCGATCCCCTCGATGGAGACGGACCCGACCTCGAACGGCAGGGCAGCGTCGGGGGCCGCTGCGCTCCTGACCGGCAGCCTCACGACGAGCGACGACCCGGGGGAGACCGTGACCTCTCCCGGGGCCCGCAGCCTCCTCTCCAGGTCGTCCATCGTCAGCGCGAACAGCGGCGACCAGCTCACGGCGGGCCACAGCTCCACGGGAACGCCCTTAAACTCGCGCCTCGAGGACGCCTCCCCGCCGCCGACCCGCGCCCCGAGCGAGGAGAGCAGGAAGCAGTTGGCCCTGTAGACGTCGGCCTCGGCCGCCGCCGCAGAGTGCGTCGGCTCCCCCTTCGCGCCCTTGGCCGCGGCCTCGGCCAGCGAGTTCTTCACGGGGGAGTACGCGGCCCAGACCTGGTTGATCGTCAGAAACCCGACGAGGTCTTTGCTGGGATCCAGGGCGTGCGGAAGGTCCTGCATCATGCACTCGAGCCTCGCCGGAGACTTGAAGTCGGTCCTCGTGGCAGGGTCTTTGTACTTGGGGTTGACGAACTCGCCGACAACGCCGGCGCTGGCCTCGAGCGCGGCGAGGTAGGCCGCCATCCCGACGACGAGCTGGTTGATGTTTCCGGGGAAGGGGGAGAAGCCCGTGGCGGGGTCGTCGGCGTCCCCCCCGCGGAACTCGTTCGTCGCGCGGAGCAGCGGGTCGAGCTGGTTGTACTCGACGTTGATCGTCAGGCCCCTGGCCTCTCCCGCGCCCTTCGCGTCCATGGGGACCAGCCTCGCGAGGGCGCCGATGGCCTCCCCTGCCCTGCGGGGGACGGCGACGGAGACCATCGCGTAGCCCTTGGCCTCGGCGACGCCGACCGCCGCGGGGAGCGCCCTGAAGGCCTGCACGTTCGTGTCCTGGAAGAAGGCGACCCACCGCGTGCCGTGCTCTCGCGCCCACCGCCTCGCCGTGCCGGTCGAGTGCAGCAGCGCGTGCACGTCGCCGTGGCCGTGGGGCTTTGTCAGAATCCGAAAGGGGTCGGCGGGGTCGAGCGCCAGCGAGGCGGCGCCGTCGGAGAGGCACGCGACGCGCTCCTGCAGCAGCAGCGTGACCTGTCGCTCGCCGGCGAGCCCAAAGTAGCCGTTCGATTCCAGCAGCGCGAGCGTCTTGGTGTGCGTGTCCGGGCTGGTCATGATGGCGAGCGGGAGCGGCTTCCCCGCTCCCTGGAGCGCCAGGATCGAATGCGCGTACTCCTCGAGGAAGCAGGCGCCGCGGCTCGAGTCGCTCGGCAGCGCGAGCTTGATGCCCGAGTAGCCCAGCCGCTCCCCGAGCCCCCCCGCGACGAGGACGAAGCCCACGCCGCCTCCGCCGGCCGCCCGGGCCCCCGCGCGCTCGAAGTCCCTGAACTCGGGGGAGCAGTAGTCGAGCGAGACGCCGTCGGGGACCTCGGGCGAGAGGCCCTCGAACGGGTTGGCCCCGCTCTGCGCCGCGGCCAGGAGCCGCCTGGCGTTTGTGATGTATCCCGGGAGCCCGCCGTCGGAGTAGTTGGCGTCGAGGTGCGCGAGCTGGGAGAGAAGACGGCGCTTGTCGTCGTCGGAGGTGCCTTTGTTATTTTAGAGAGAGAGGGGGGGGGGGAGGGGGAGAG
>Ga0315289_10012444_pt1 | contig 11980 bp, 7 predicted proteins | sample YL17G11_40_MG_FD_203452 | JGI IMG/M metagenome (GOLD analysis project Ga0315289, IMG submission 203452) | Sediment microbial communities from Yellowstone Lake, YNP, Wyoming, USA - YL17G11_40 | ecosystem: Environmental > Aquatic > Freshwater > Lake > Sediment | place: USA: Wyoming | collected...
GACCTGGCGCGGTTTCGGAACCGGCGGATCGGCTTCGTCTTTCAACTGCACCATCTGCTGCCCCAGTGCACGGTCCTGGAGAACGTGCTGGTGCCGACGCTGGTCGGCGGCGACGGCGCGGAAAAAGAGGAAGCGCTGCTGCGCGCGGAGCGGCTTCTGGCGAGGGTCGGGCTGGGCGACCGGCTCACCTTTCGTCCGGGCCGGTTGTCGGGCGGTGAGCGGGAGCGCGTCGCCGTGGCGCGGGCGCTGGTGAACCGGCCGGCGCTCCTCCTGGCCGACGAGCCGACCGGATCGCTCGACCGCCGAACGGCCGAGAACCTCATGGCGCTGCTGGCGGAACTCAACGAGGAGGAAGGCGTGACGCTCGTCGTGGTGACGCACGCCGAGACGCTCGCCGCTCGCATGGGCCGCACGCTCGAACTGCGGGACGGCGTGCTCGTGCCGGAGGAGGCCGACGCGTGACGGGGGCGACGCTCGTCCAACGGAGCCTGCGGTTCTATTGGCGGACGCACCTGGGCGTCGCGCTCGGCGCCGCCGTCAGCGTGGCCGTCCTCGTCGGCGCGCTGGCCGTCGGCGATTCCGTGCCGTACACCCTGAAGCGGTTGGCGCTCGATCGCCTCGGCGAGACGGATCTGGCGCTGGCGGCTCCGGGCCGGGATTTCCGCGCGGCGCTGGCCGACGACCTGGCCGGCCGCCTGGGGGCGCGGGTCGCGCCGGTGCTGGCGCTCCGCGGGAGCGCCTCGCGCGGCCAGGGCGAGGCGCGGGTCGATCTGAACCAGGTCCAGGTGCTCGGCGTGGAGGGCGCGTTCTGGTCGCTCGCGGGCCTGGACGCCGCGCCGCCGTGCGCGGAAGGCGAAGTCGTCCTCAACGAGCGTGCGGCGCGCGGGCTCGGCGTGGGGGTGGGCGACGTTCTTCGCCTTCGCGTCGAGAAGCCGAGCGCCTTGCCGCGCGACGCGCCGCTCTCCACCGACGCGGATGCCTCGGAGACCGTTTGGCTGAAGGTCGCGTCCATCGCGCCGGACGACCAACTCGGGCGGTTCAGCCTCGAGACGAATCCCGTCCCGCCGTCGAATGCGTTCCTTCCGCTGGGCGCGCTTCAGGAGAAGGCGGGCCGGCCGGGCCGGGCCAACATGCTCCTGGTGGCCGGGCGGGAAGGGACGAACGTGACGCCCGAAGCCGCCGACGCCGCGCTGCGAGAGGTCTGGCAACCGGCGGACGCGGACCTGGCGCTGGACCGGCCGGCGAAAGGCGTGCTCGAGTTGCGCTCGGGGCGCATCTTCCTGGAGCGGCCGGTGGTTGAGGCCGCGCGCGGCCCCGGCGCGATGGGGGTCCTCGCGTACCTCGTGAACGAGATTCGCCTCGGCGAGCGGTCGGTGCCGTATTCGTTCGTCGCCGCGATGGGACCGCTCGACGCCGGTGGGGCGAGCGGGCCGCCGTCTCCCGTCCCGCCGGACATGAAGGACGACGAGATTCTCATCAACGCGTGGCTTGAGGAGAAACTCGGCGCTAAGCCGGACGACTCGCTCCAGATGACCTATTACGTCGTCGGTCCGGGCCGGACGGTGCGGACGGCCGGGCCGGTTCGCTTTCGCGTCCGCGCCGTTTTTCCCACGGAACCGCCGGAGGCCGACCGCACGCTGATGCCGAGGTTTCCGGGCCTCGCGGACAAAGAGAATTGCCGCGACTGGGAGCAGCAGGATCTCATTGACACGAAGAAGATTTGGCCGAAGGACGAGGCCTACTGGGACGACCATCGCGGGACGCCGAAGGCGATCGTGACGCTCGCGGCGGGGCAGCGGATGTGGGCGAACCGTTTCGGGGACCTGACGGCGATCCGGTGGGCCGCTTCGCCGACCGCTGAAAGGGCGATCGCGGACCGGATTCGGGAGCGCCTGGAGCCGTCGGCGGTGGGGCTTTTCTTCCGGCCGGTGCGGGCCGAGGCGCTCGCGGCGAGCGACCAGGCGCTGGACTTCGGGCAACTCTTCCTGAGCCTCAGCATGTTTCTGCTGGTGGCGGCGCTGATTCTGATGGGCTTGCTCTTTTCGCTGGGCGTGGAGCAGCGGTCCGAGGAAGTGGGGACGCTGCTGGCGCTCGGGTTTCCGCCGCGGCGCGTGCGGCGGCTCCTGCTCGCGGAAGGGGCGGTGTTGGCGGCCGTCGGTGCGCTCGTGGGTCTGGGTCTCGGCGTGTGGTACACGCGGGCGGTGCTCGTGGCGCTTTCGACGGTCTGGAGCGGCGCGGTCGGCGGGACGCCGTCGCTCACGTATCACGCGGAGCCGCGGACGCTGGCCGTGGGCGTGGCGGCCGGCATGCTGGTGGCGCTCGGGTCGATCTGGCTGGGGGTGAGGCGTCAGGCGCGTCGGCCCGCGCGGGCGCTCCTGGCGGGCGACGTGGAGGACGCGCATGCGGTGTCGGCGCCGCTCGGCGAGGGTCGGCGGGTGGGGCTCTGGGTGTCGCTCGCGGCGGCGGCGGGGGCGCTCGTGATGGTCGGCATCGTGGTGGCGACGCGCGGCGAGGGGCAGGTGGCGTTCTTTTTTGCGGCGGGGGCGCTGCTTCTGGCGGCGGGTCTGGGTCTCGCGCGGTCGCTTCTGGCGGCGATCGAGCGAATGAGCGTGGCGGCCCGCCCTGTAGTGAGAGATGCTCTCTACTCCAGGGCCCGGCTGACGCTGAACGGCCTGGGCTGGCGGAACGCGGCGCGGCGGCGCGGGCGGAGCCTCGCGACGGTGGCGCTCGTCGCGTGCGGATCGTTCCTGGTGATTGCGGTGGGTGCGAATCGCCGCGACCCGCTGGCCGACGCCGCCGACAGGCGCTCCGGGACCGGCGGATTCGCGCTCTATGCCGAATCCTCGTTGCCGATCTACCGCGACCTCGCCGACCCCAAATCGCAGGAGGCGGTCGGTCTGGACTCGGCGGCGATGGAAGGGGTCGCGGTCGTTCCCCTGCGCGTGCACGAGGCGGACGATGCGAGTTGCCTGAACCTGAACCGCGTGACCCGGCCGCGGCTCGTGGGCGTTCGGCCGGCGGCGATGAAGTCGCGGTTCACGTTCGCGAAGACGGTCGAGGGGGCGCCCGCGGGAGACCCTTGGCGGCTGCTGGAGCGGCGCGCGGGCCCTGTAGTAGAGAGCATCTCTCACTACAGGGCGGGCGACGAGGCGGTTCCGGCCGTCGGCGACGCGGCGACGATTACGTGGTCGCTCGGCAAGAAGGTCGGCGATGTGTTGCCTTACACCGACGAGCGGGGCCGGACGTTTTCGATTCGCCTGGTCGGGTCGCTGGCCGGGTCGCTGCTCCAAGGCGGCCTCCTCGTTTCGGAGGAAGCGTTTATCGAGAAGTTTCCGTCGGAGAGCGGATACCGGATGTTCCTGGTGGATGCGCCGGTCGCCACCCTGGCAGGGCGAGCCTGCCGTGGCTCGACCGCAGGCGACTCGACGAGGCGAGCGGGGAAGTCGGGCGAGGTGGGGCGGGCGCTCGCGCGCGCGCTGGCGGGGGCGGGGCTCGCAGTCCAGCCGGCGCCCGAGCGCCTGGCCGACTTCCTGGCGGTCGAGAACACGTACCTCGCGATCTTCCAGGCGCTGGGCGGCCTGGGCCTCCTCCTGGGGACGGCCGGCCTGGGGATGGTGGTGACGAGGAACGTGCTGGAGCGGCGCGGGGAACTGGCGCTTTTGCGGGCGGTGGGGTTTTCGCGCGGGGCGCTCGAGTGGCTCATCGTGTGGGAGCACTGGGGCCTATTGGCGCTCGGCCTGGGGTGCGGGGTGGCGGCGGCGCTGGTGGCGGTCGCGCCGGCGCTCGCATCGCCGGGCGCCCCAGTTCCCGGGGGATCGCTGGCGCTCGTGGTGTTGGGGGTGGCGGCGAGCGGCCTGGTGTGGACGTACCTGGCGGCCCGATGGGCGCTTGGCGGTCCGCTGCTGGCGGCCCTTCGCAACGAGTGAACCGGCCGTCCAATCCGTTTAGTACTACGGGTTCTTCAACGCAGAGAGCGCAGAGAGCGCTGAGAACGCGGAGAACGGCTGTTAAGAGGTAGAAAGGAATAGGGAGACGGCGTGAAGTTTGGGGCAGTTGGGCGGCACGGCCGGTCTTGTCCGGCCGTGCCACACACGCCGTGCCCCAGCGCGCCGGGACAAGTTGTTGTGAAACAAGAGGTTATCTCTGCGTTCTCTGCGATCTCTGCGTTGAGATAACGTTGTAGAATTAGAGGGATGACTGAAGAACGTGCGGGGCGTAGAATGTCGCGGCGTCGCAAGGTCTCCTGCGGAAGGACGTTATGAAGCGTGTTTGGGTGAGCGTGGGGGTGGCGATCGTTCTGTCCGCGGCCGGCGCGGCGCTGGTGGATCGCTGGCTGCGCGTCAGTCCGCCGGAAAACCTCGAGCGGCGCGTGGCGACGTTCGGGGAGCGGCCCGCGGCGTTCGAGGTGTCGTTTCCGGGCGAGTTTCTGGCGTCGTCGGGCGAGCCGGCCGATTGGCCGGGCGACTGGCCGGCCTTCCGCGGTCCGAATCGCGACGGCATCAGCCCGGAGGACGTGCGTCTGGCGCGGCAGTGGCCGGCCGCCGGGCCGCCGGTCCTCTGGTCCATTGCCGTGGGCGAAGGATACGCCGGCGCCGCCGTCCACAAGGGCCGGGTGTACCTCCTGGATTACGACGAGAAGGCGAAGGGCGATTGCCTGCGATGCCTGTCGCTGGCCGACGGGCGCGAGATCTGGCGGCGATGGTACAGGGTCCCGATTCAGCCGAACCACGGCATCTCGCGGACGGTCCCGGCGGTGACGGACTCCTGCGTCGTGACGCTCGGGCCGAAGTGCCACGTCATGTGCGTGGACGCCCGGACGGGCGACTTCCGTTGGGCGCTGGACCTGGTGCGCGAGTTCGGCACGCAGGAGCCGAGATGGTATGCAGGACAGTGCCCGCTGGTGGACGGGGGGCGTGCGATTCTCGCGCCGGCGGGGCCGTCGGTCCTCCTGATGGCGGTCGATTGCGGCACGGGCGAGGTCGCCTGGAAGACTCCGAATCCGCGCGGTTGGTGGATGACGCACACGTCGGTCGTGCCGGCGGCGGTGGACGGCGTGCGGATGTACCTGTATACGGCGAGCGGGGGCGTGGTGGGCGTGGCGGCGGAGGACGGCGAGGGGTTCAAGGCGGGCGACATCCTTTGGCAGCACGAGTGGAAGGTCAACTTTGCGAACTGTCCCTCGCCGGTGCCTCTCGGCGACGGGCGCGTTTTTCTCACCGGCGGCTACGGGACGGGAAGCCTGATGCTTCGCCTGAAGAGGGAAGGCGGGCGGTTTGCGGCGGAGGAGGTCTTGCGGCTGGAGGCGAAGGAGTTCAGCGCCGAAAACCACGCGCCCGTCTATTACGGAGGCCACTTTTACGGCGTGATGGCGAAGGAGGCCGGCGCGCTCGGGAACCAGTTGGCGTGCCTGGACCCGTCGGGGCGGCTCCTCTGGTCGAGCGGGCGGGAGAACCGTTTCGGACTCGGCCCGTTCATGGTGGCCGACGGCCTCATCCTGGCCCTGGAGGAGAAGGGGACGCTCGTCCTGGCCGAAGCGTCGCCGAAGGGATACGCGCCGCTCGCGCAGGCCAAAGTCCTGGCGGACGGTTACGAGGCGTGGGGACCGCTGGCGCTGGCGGGGGGCCGGCTGATTCTCAGGGACCTGACGCGGATGGTCTGCCTGGACCTTCGAGCCGACAGAGGCGGGGCGCCGAGCGTCGCTTCAACCGGTGCGGCGGCGGGAGGAGGCTCGGATGAGTGAACGGAAGGGCGTGCCGATTGCGAATCTTCTGATCGGCCTCGTCATCGCCGGGGCGTTCGGCGCCGCTGTCTGGGCTGTCCTTCATGGCGAACACACGGGCGAATCACATCGCGGCGTCGGGAGGGAACTCCTTTACAATCAGAGCGAGATCCGAAAGGTGGACCCGAGCCTGATTCGCTACCGCCCGACGGCCCGTTGGCCGACGCTTTTCAAGGCCGCGCGCGGACTGGCGGTCGGGCCGAACGACCGGATCTATGTGGCCGGTGACACGGGCGTTCGCGTGTTCGAGCCGGACGGCAAGCGCGTCGCGGAGTTCGAGACGGGCGGCGAGCCGGGATGTTTGGCCGTCGCGGCCGACGGCACGATCTTCGTAGGCATGGCGGACCACGTGGAGGTGTATGACACCGGCGGGAAGCGGTCGGCGGCGTGGCCGAGCCCGGGCGTCGGGACGCTCCTCAGGTCGGTGGCCGTGCAGGACGACCGCGTGTTTGCCGCCGACGCGGGCAACCGCGTCGTACTATGCTATGACCGGGCGGGTTCGCTGGTCCGGCGGATCGGCAAGCGGAACGTCCCGCCGGGGGCGAGCACCGGCGACGAGGACGATGGATTCTTCCTCCGGAGCAACGACCATTTTGACCTGGCGGCGGGGCCGGACGGGGCGCTCTGGGTGGTGAACGCGGGGCGATTTCGCCTCGAACGATGGACGGGCGACGGCCAATTGAAGTGGTCGTGGGGCGCGGGGTCCACGAAGGTGCAGGATTTCTTCGGGTGCTGCAACCCGGCCCACTTCGCCCTGCTGCCGGGCGGCGGATTTGTGACGAGCGAGAAAGGCCTCCTTCGGGTTAAGACATACAGCCCCGAAGGCGTGTTTGACGCGGTCGTGGCCCCGCCGACGGATTTCAGCGAGGAGGCGGGCAGCCTGGACGTGGCGGCGGACTCGCGGGGCCGGGTCCTCGTGCTCGACCCGTCCGCCGGCGAGGTGCGCTTTTACGAGCGGATCTTGCTCCGTTGAAAACATCCGGTCCTATCCCCTCTCCCTTGATGGGAGAGGGGCAGGGGTGAGGGTGAGTGCTGCACAGCAACCTTAATTTCCCCTCACCCTACCCTCTCCCACAGGGGGAGAGGGAGAACAAAAGCATGTTTTCAACAGAGCGAGCGAATCTCCGAACCGGAGCGAAAGGAGTAAGTGCCTCTAAAATGGGTGGCACGGGCGGCTTGCCCGCCCGTGCACTGGCGGACAAGCCGCCCGTGCCACCCCAAAGGAAGCATTCTTTTGGAGGATCTGGGGCGATGCGCAGGCAAGACGGATGCGACGAAGGCAGGCGCGCCTTTCTGCGGGACGTTGTGCGGTATCCCGCGCTGGGCGCGCTCGGCCTGGTGGCGGCGGCCATGGCGCGGCGCGAAGGGCCGCTTGATGCCGAGGGGAAATGCACGATCGCGGAAGCCTGCCGCAACTGCCCGGCCCGCGACCGGTGCCGCCTGCCGCAGGCGGAACGGGCGAGGCAAACCTCCGACAGGTTCTGACGATGGCGAAAGAGGAAAAGGGACTGTCGCGCCGCGAACTCCTGCGGCGCCTCGGCATGGGAACGGGCCTCGTGGCCGTCGCGGGGACGGCCGCGGCGCTCGCCGGCCGCACGCAGCGCGGAGACACGGTCTGGCAGATTGACCCCGCGAAGTGCATCCAGTGCGGCAACTGCGCGACGTACTGCGTCCTGGAGCCCTCGGCCGTCAAGTGCGTCCACGCCTTCATGCTGTGTGGATATTGCGAGTTGTGCTTCGGCCACTTTCAGCCGGGCGTCGAGCCGCCGCGCACCCTGGACGTGGCGGGCGCGGAGAGCCAGTTGTGCCCGACGGGAGCGATCAAGCGGCGGTGGATCGAGGGCCCGCTCTACGAGTACACGATTGACGAGCCTCTGTGCATCGGTTGCGGCAAATGCGTCAAGGGGTGCACGCTGCACGGCAACGGGTCGCTGTTTCTGCAGGTGCGGCACGACCGGTGCCTGAACTGCAACGAGTGCTCGATAGCGGCGGCGTGCCCGTCGGGCGCGTACACGCGCGTGCCGGCCGACAAACCCTACCTCTTGAAAGGCAAGGATACCAAGCGTTGAAGCGCCGCGTCCTTCTGGCCGTCCTCGCCCTTCTCACCGTATCCGCCGCCCTGCCGGCGGCGGAGCGCGGTGCGCAGCCGCCCCCGGCGCAATTCGAGAGCGGGTACGAGCGGCCGACGGTCGAGAACCCCGAGCCGCGCGCCGACGCGTTCGACTACGCGGACGTTGCGGCGCTGGCCGTCGCGTTGGCTCTGGCGTCGTGGCTGGCGCTCAGGGTGCGGTCGCGGGCGTGGATTTTCGTCGTGATGCTGGGCGCGCTCGCGTACTTCGGATTCTGGCGCGGCGGGTGCGTGTGCCCGATCGGGGCGATTCAGAACGTCGCGCTCGCGCTCGGGGATTCCACCTACGCCATCCCCCTGGCCGTGCTCGCGTTTTTCCTCCTGCCGCTCGTCGCGGCGCTCTTTTTCGGGCGCGCGTTCTGCGGGGCCGTCTGTCCCCTGGGGGCCGTTCAGGACGTCGTGCTGTTGCGGCCGGTGAAGGTGCCGGCCTGGCTCGAGCACGCGCTGGGTCTCCTGGCGTACGTCTATCTCGGGGCGGCGGTGCTGTTTGCGGCCACGGGGTCCGCGTTCGTCATCTGCCGATACGACCCGTTCGTCTCCATCTTCCGCTTAGTGCCGACCTTTCACGCTGAGAGCCTGATGGACGCGGTGCGCGGCAGCATGACGATGCTGATTCTTGGGGCGAGTTTTCTGGTGATCGGCCTTTTCGTCGGGCGTCCGTATTGCCGCTACCTCTGCCCTTACGGTGCGGTGCTGAGGCTCTTCTCGCGGGCGTCGCGCTGGCACGTCACCATTACGCCGGACGAGTGCATCGAGTGCCGCCTGTGCGAGGACGCGTGCCCGTTCGGGGCGATTCGCAAACCCGCCCCTCCGCCGACAGGGCCGCGGACGGCGGGCAAAGGCCGGCTCGCGGCGCTGGTCGTCGCGCTGCCGATCCTCGTCGGGCTGGGCGCCGGACTCGGCACGCGGGCGGGACCGGCGATGGCTCAGGTGCACGACACCGTGCGCCTGGCCGACCGGGTGCGCCTCGAGCAGGAAGACAAGGTCGAAGGCACGACGAACGCAAGCGATGCGTTCTATACGACGCGCCGGCCGGCCGAGGAACTCTACCGCGAGGCCGCGGGAATCGTCGGCGATTTTGTCTGGGGCGGCGGAGCGCTCGGTGCCTGGGTGGGCCTCGTCCTGGGCGCGAAACTCCTTCATCTCTCCGTCCGCCGAACGCGGACCGACTACGAGCCGGACCGCGCGACGTGCCTCGCCTGCGGGCGGTGCTTCGCGTACTGCCCCAAAGAGCAGGCCCGGCGGGCGAAGAAGGACACGCAGGAAGACGGATGACGACAGAGAGACACAACCCGTTTGATTCCCGCCGGCGAGCCGGAGTCGCCTACGCGATTGCCTTGGGCGCCGCGATTGCGGCGGGCGTGTTCTCGCTGGCGGTCGGCGTCGAAATCGTCGCGCACTGGATGGAAAGCCAGCGGTGGGACCCGTTCGATTCCTCGATGCTCGCCCGGATGCGCGAAGAGGCGCTCAAGGAGAACTTCAGCGATGCGGCGCTTGTCGAAGAGATCCGGGGGTACGAACTCTCGCTTCGCCGGGAGTACTACTATCGGCAGGCATTTTCGCGGTGGGGCGGTTGGCTGCTTCTGGGCGGCGTGGTGGTGTTCCTGGCGGCCGTCAAGTACGCCGCCGATTGCCGGAAGGAGGCGCCTAAACCGGCAGGCGGGGCGGCGCCGGAAGAGGCCCCCCGAACGGCCTCGGCGGCTCGCTGGGCGGTGGGCGCGGTCGCGCTGGCGATTGTCGGGGCGACGGCGGGCGTGATCGCGCACTTCGGCGCGGCGCCTCCGGCGGAAGAGCCGGCGGGCGTGGCGGTGCCTTATCCTTCGCCGGAGGAGATCGCGCGCCAGTGGCCGCGGTTCCGCGGCCCGGGGGGCGCCGCGACGAGCGCCTACGCAAACATTCCGACGAAGTGGAACGGCAAGAGCGGCGAAGGAATCCTGTGGAAGATGCCGGTGCCGCTGCCGGGACGCAATTCGCCCGTCGTCTGGGGCGACGCGATTTTTCTGACCGGCGCGACGGAGACGAAGCGCGAGGTTTATTGCTTCGACGCCCGCTCCGGCCGCCTGAGGTGGCAGAGGCCCGTCGAAACGCCGGAGGGAAAGGCGGCGCCCCCGCCCGAAGTGGAGAAGGCGACGGGCTATGCGGCGCCGACGGCGGTGACGGACGGCCGGCGCGTCGTGGCCATCTTCGCGAACGGCGACGTCGCGGCATTTGATTTCGAGGGGAAACCCCTCTGGGCGCGGTCGCTGGGCGTGCCGAAGAACAGTTACGGCCACGCGGCCTCGCTCGCCATGTATCGGAACCTGGTGCTGGTTCCATACGACCAGGGCCGCCCGGAAGACCGCAAGAGCCGCCTGATCGCCCTGGATGCCGCGACGGGGAAGACCCTCTGGGAGGCGTTCCGCCCGGTCAGCAACTCGTGGGCGACGCCGATCGTGATTGACGTGGGCGGGGCGGCCCAGGTCGTCACGGCGGCCGACCCGTGGGTCATCGCGTATAACCCCCTCACGGGCGCGGAGGTCTGGCGCGCGAAGTGCCTGCGGGGCGACGTGGCCCCTAGCCCGGTGTTCGCGGGCGGCGTGGTGTATGCGGTGAACACGGGGGCCGACCTCGTGGCCATCCGGGCCGACGGCAGGGGCGACGTCACGAAGAGCCACATCCTCTGGCGCTCGCCCGACAACTTGCCGGACGTGGTCAGTCCGCTCGCCGGCGGCGGACTCGTCTGGACGCTGCTGATGTACGGCACGTTGACGTGCTACGACGCGCGCGACGGCCGGATCGTGTACGAGCACGACCTGGACGCGGCGTTCTGGTCGTCGCCGAGCCTCGTGGGCGACTCGATCTACCTGACGAGCGAAAAGGGCGTGACGTTCCTCGTCTCGGCGACGAGGAAATTCAAGGAACTCGGGCGCTCGGAGTTGGGCGAGAACGTGTACGCGAGCCCGGCGTTCCTCGACGGCCGCATCTATATCCGCGGCGAGAAGCACCTGTTCGCCATCGGAAACGCGAAAGAATGAGCGACCTCGACCTCCAATTTGTGGACGAGGCGGTCCGGCAAATCGGCCGCGGACCCCAGGCCGTCATTCCCATCCTCCAGGCCATTCAGGAAGAGTACCGCTACCTGCCGGAGGAAGCGCTCGAGCGGGTGTGCGCGATTACCGACATTACGCCGGCCCGGATCGAGGGCGTGGCGACGTTCTATTCGCAGTTCCGCCGACGCCCGATGGGGCGGCACCTGGTGCGCGTCTGCATCGGGACGGCCTGCCACGTCAAAGGCGCCGGCGTCGTCCACGACGCCTTTTATCGGCACCTCGGCATTGCCGAGGGCGACGACACGGATCCCCAGCGAGTCTTCACGGTGGAAAAGGTGGCGTGCCTCGGGTGCTGCACGCTCGCGCCGGTGGTGCAGATTGACGGTCTGACGTATGGCCATATGGCGCCGGACCTCGTGCCGAGGGTGCTCCGGGATTTTCTGGCGTCCGAGAAGGCGCTAGCCGGCCGCCGCAAAAGGCGGCTCGCCGCGACGGCCGAGACCGGGGGCGGGCAGATCCTCATCGGCCTGGGCTCGTGCTGCGTGTCGCGCGGGAGCGGCAAAGTGCAGGAGGCGCTGAAGGGGGCCGTGGCCGACGCCGGCGCCCCGGTCGTCGTCAAGCGGGTCGGGTGCGTGGGCATGTGCCACCAGACGCCGCTTGTCGAGATTGTCGTGCCGGGGCGGCCTCCGGCGTTTTACGCGCAGGTTCAGGCGGACGACGCGGGGGCGATCGTTCGGAGGCATTTCAAGCCTCGCGGCCTTTCGCGGCGCGTGCGTGCGGCCGCGGGGCGGGCCCTCGACGCCCTCCTGACGGACGAGGCGTGGCAGCCCGTCGCGCGCTATGCGATGGACGTGCGCGACCCGCCGGTGGCGGCCTTTCTCGGCCCGCAGCAGCACCTGGCCACCGAAGGGTTCGGCCGGATTGACCCGCTGGACCTGGAGGAGTACCTGGCCGCCGGGGGATTCCAGGCCGCCGAGCGGTGCCTGCGGGAGCGGACGGCGGAAGAGGTCATTGACGAGATTCGCCGGAGCGGCCTGCGCGGGC
>Ga0315289_10012445_pt1 | contig 11980 bp, 10 predicted proteins | sample YL17G11_40_MG_FD_203452 | JGI IMG/M metagenome (GOLD analysis project Ga0315289, IMG submission 203452) | Sediment microbial communities from Yellowstone Lake, YNP, Wyoming, USA - YL17G11_40 | ecosystem: Environmental > Aquatic > Freshwater > Lake > Sediment | place: USA: Wyoming | collected...
GCCTGCTCACCGCGGCGGACTACCGTGGATGGGCTATCCTGGAATGGGAATGCTGCCTTAAAAGCCCGGCGCAGGGCGCGAAAGAAGGAGCGCCTTTCATCGCCCGCCATCTCATCGACGTCACCGAGGTCGCGTTTGATGATTTTTCAGGCGGCGCCTCGGATCGTCTCCAGAACCGAAAGATACTCGGTCTACAGTAGGGATGCAAAAGCAGAGATTCCCCAATGGCGCGAGGCGGCGGCCCGGGTCGGGGGCCTGTGAGGGTTGAGGGGCCCTGGAACAGACTCGGCGCCGTGAGGGCACAGAGCAACCCCTGAGGCGTCGTGGGACACCGCGGGCCGAGGTAATCGGGTTCACGACATCCGCGCACATCCCGCCGGTCAAATGCCGGCGGTCACTAAAGCCTCAAATGCATCCTGATAGTGCCACCACATCTGCGAGAAGGCACTCTTCCAGGTAAACTTGCAGCCCTGCATCAGGGCCTTGGAGGCAGCCTGATTGGGGTGTAGAATATGGAAGAACGCATCGAAGGCCACCAGCGCCAGACAGAACAGCCGCAGCATCACGAAAAAGGGCCGAGGGTCTTTGAAATAGAACGTCTTGGTTGCGGCGTGATGGGACAAGCGTTTGAACTCGTTGTTTTCAATTTGCCAGCGCAGATGAGCCGCTTCTCGAGCTTCTTCGAACTCGAGGGTGAGGTCAGTGGTGATGATCCAGGTTTCCGTGTGAGGATTCTTCTTTCGTTTCGGGTAATCCTCAACGAGAAAGAAGATGTTCACTGGAATACCGGCGAACTCTGCGCTGGTTTTCTTCATGGACCAGGAACACCACCGTTTGGGATCGAAGCTCTGACGGTCCTCCACCGGATCGACGGCCGAGCTGGGCGCGGCAAATAGAGCTTTCGCATCCTCCAGCACGTCACGAAACAGCTTGGACTCCACCTCGTCCTCATGCGGGCTGTATTTGATCAACAGGTGTGCTTGCTGATCGCGTACGGTGCTGAAGATGGGCTGATTGAAGTACAGGGCATCCAAGAGCCACAGCTGGGGTGCTGCCGGACCGAGCAGCTGATCGGCGATGCTCAGCAGCCCTTGAGCGGTCTTCAACTCATGACCTCGCCCTTTGCAGGGTTCGGTCAGCACGGGATAATTCACCTGACCGCACAGCAGGGCGGCCACCAGATAGTGGCCGCCCATCTCCGATCCATCGATGACACCCACCCGCCGGCGGGGTCCGTTGGGTGCCAGTCGGCGCTGCAGAAGCCCTTCATTATTGAGGGTAGGAAGCGGCGCGAGCAACTCCTTGCGGGAATCCTGAGGGTCCAGCCAGCCCAGGACCCGGGTGATGGTCGTGTCCGAGACCATTACCTTTTTCTTCTTGGGACAGCGAAACAGCCGCAGCATCTGTGGGGTACGCAGGTGAGTATCCAGTCGCAACAGGGCGGTGAAGCCCCAGTAGGGCATCAGGAACACCGAGACAAGGATATCCCTCAAGGGGATACGGGGATGCATTCGGATGTCGCGAAAACAGTCGAAAATCCGGGCTACCTTCAGGGCATCCCGGAAAAACAGGGCCAGTTGACTCTCATAGGCCACCAGTTCCCCTCCCATTTTTGATACTGATGACACGGACAATACGGCCAAGAAAGAAGAGAAGAAGAAAAAGAAGAAGAGAAGAAAGAATCCATGATGATTCCCCCTCCCAGATCGATTATACACCCATCTGGGCCCTCGGCGACCACTCACTTGCCCACCGCCCGCCGCCCTGCGCGTGCGCTTGCGCCAATGGGGAATCTCTAATGCAAAAGAACTTGCATTTCCTATCGGGACGGTATAGAATAAACGGGGTGCTTTGCGCACGCTGCTAAAAAGCGGGCGCTGGCATCCGCGATTCCTGCAAGTCTTATTTCTACTATCCTTAAGGAGGAAGAAGCATGAAGCGTTCGAGAATCGTTCTGTTCACGCTTGTTCTTCTCCTCGCGGGCGCGACCCTGTTCGCAGCCCCCAAGGAGCTGAGCATCCTGTGGGCGCAGTGGGACCCTGCTGACTACCTGCAGCAGCTGTGCAACGAGTACAAGCAGGCAACCGGAGTCACTGTGAAGGTGATCCAGGAGCCCTGGACCTCGTTTGCCGACAGGTTCTCCGTCGCCATGGCGGCCAAGGGGGACGAGTGGGACATGGTCGTCGGAGACAGCCAGTGGCTGGGCACCGGTGCTACCAGCGGCCAGTACATCGAGCTGACCAAGTTCCTGGCGGACAACAACCTCACCAACTCAGTCACCCCGGCCACGCTGAAGTACTACGGCGAGTACCCGGCCGGCTCCAAGAAGTACTGGGCGTTCCCGACCGAGGGTGACGCCTGCGGCTTCGCGTACCGCACGGACCTGTTCAATGACGCCACCGAGAAGGCGAACTTCAAGAAGAAGTACGGCTACGAGCTGAAGGCTCCGGACACCTGGAAGCAGTTCTACGACGCGGCCGAGTTCTTCACCCGGCCGGACAAGCAGCTCTGGGGCGCCGCAATCTACACCCAGAAGGACTACGACGCCCTCACCATGGGCGTCGAGACTGTCCTGTTTTCCTACGGCATGGACTGGCAGGACAAGAACAACAATGTCCTTGGCATAGTGAACTCAAAAGAGGCCATCGCGGCGGTGCAGATGTACCACGACCTGTACCAGAAGTTCTCTCCCCCCGGCCTCTCCAACGCCTTCTTCCCCGAGATGAACGACGCGTTCGTCAACGGGAAGGCGGCCATGCAGATGAACTACTTCGCCTTCCTCCCCATGCTCATCAACCCCAAGCTGGACCCGAAGTACTACGACAAGGTCGGCTACTTCGTGAACCCCGCCGGCCCAACCGGCAAGCGCTTCGCGGCCCTCGGAGGCCAGGGCATGAGCGTCATCAGCTACATCAGCAAGGAGCGCCAGCAGGCGTCCCTGGACTTCATCAAGTGGTTTGCCCAGGACAAGACCCAGATGAGATGGGCGGAGCTAGGCGGCTACTCCTGCAGCGTCAAGGCCCTGCAGAGCGACGCGTTCCTCAAGGGCACGCCGTACAACCCGGCGTTCGCCAAAACCATGACCTTCGTCAAGGACTTCTGGAACATCCCAGCCTACGGTCCCCTGCTCGCGGCTGCCCAGAAGTGGCTCCATAATTACATCGTGGGGGATGTCGGAACTGCGAAGGAAACCATGGACGGTCTGGCTGCCGAGCAGCAGGCGGTCCTCGTGGACGGCGGATACGTAAAGAAGTAAGGGTTCTCGCGATCGAGGATGGGGGGCGGTTTCTCCGCCCCCCAATTTCTTTCAAGTGAAGATGTCGGCCCGCGATGAGCGTATCTCCCCGCGGGAAATCGAAGGTAACGTGAGAGGTAGAGGAATGCCCTCAACACACGTCCAGGGGATCTCGCCTGCGGCGAGCCCCATCGGACAGGCGCGTCGGCACCTCAGCGACCGCTCCATCCAGAACCTGTTCATCTGGCCCACGCTGCTCCTGCTCATTGCGGTGAACCTCTTCCCGCTGCTCTACAGTCTGTACCTCAGCTTCACCAACTTCCTGGCGGTGCAGAACAAGCCGCCGGTCTGGGTCGGGCTCAGCAACTTCGGCACCATCCTGCACACCCCGGAGATGTGGCACTACTTCGCCACCACCGGGCGGTACGCATTGATGTCGGTGGGTCTGCAGACCGTCATCGGGTTCGGCCTCGCTATGCTGGTACGCCGCAAGTTCTTCGGGAGCGGGCTCATCACAACACTGATCCTGGTGCCGATGATGATCTCCCCGGTGGTCGTCGGGATGTTCTGGAAGATGATCTACAACCCCAACTTCGGCTTCTTCAATTTCCTCCTTGGTGCGGGCCACGCGGGCAAGGGCGTCGACATGCTGGCGAGCAAGTTCTTCGGCCAGTCGACTCCCGGGCTCGCCCTTATCGCCGTCGCGATCGTGGACGTGTGGCAATGGAGCCCGTTCGTGATGCTGCTGGTCCTCTCCGGCCTCAACGCCATCCCCGAGTACCTGTACGAGGCGGCGGCCATCGACCGGGCGAGCCCGTGGTTCCAGTTCCGCCGGATCACCCTGCCCCAGGTCGCCCCCTTGCTGCTGATCGCCGTGCTTTTCCGAACGATCGAAGCGTTCAAGTCGTTCGATCTCGTCATGGGCATGACCGGGGGAGGCCCGGGTGATCAAACGGAGCTGATAGCCGTCAACCTCTACCGCCAGGCTTTCCTGGGGACCTTCAAAACCGGGTTCTCCAGCGCCCTGGCCTACATCATCCTGATCATCATCATCGCGGCCAGCAACATGTACATCAAGTATCTCAACCAGATCAAAGGGGAGGCGTGAGCCATGGCCAGATTCGAAGAGCGCGGACCGCGCTTCCCGACCGTCCAACCCGTCCGGGTCGACAAGATCCACCCCCGCGCCCAGGCATTGCGCCGCATTGTGGCGCTCATCGCCGTCGTGGTCACCATCATCATACTTCTGCCGGTCTTTGTCATGGGCATATCGGCCTTCAAGACCCGCGCGGACGTCATGTCCTCACCGCCGAAGGTCCTCTTCAGGCCCACCCTCGAGGGGTTCATGCTCCTCCTGACGGAACGGGCCGTAGTAAGTCCCGCCAGGCTCGAAGAGCTGCAGGAGACGGCCAAGGAAGGCAAGCTAAGCCTGTTCGAGCGCCTCGCCCTGGATGCGGGCATGGAGATCACGGGCCCCTCCGCCTACGTGTTCCGGCTCCGCAACTCCGTGATCATTGCCGGGATCTCCACGATCGCCTCCGTGGTCCTCGGGTTGTTCGCCGCGTATGCGTTCAGCAGGTTCAGGTTGCGGGGCAAGGACGACCTGCTGTTCTTCATCCTCAGCACGCGCATGCTGCCCGCGGTGGTGGTGACCATCCCGCTGTTCCTGATGTACCGGCAGCTCGGCCTGCATGACAAGCACCTGGGGATGATCATCCTCTACACCGTCTTCAACCTGTCGTTCTCGGTGTGGCTGCTCAAAGGCTTCATCGACGAGATACCCAAGGAGTATGAGGAAGCGGCGCTGGTGGACGGCTACACCCGCCTGCAGGCCTTCTTCCGGATCGTGCTGCCCCAGGCGGCGAGCGGCATCGCGGCCACCACGGTCTTCTGCCTCATCTTCGCGTGGAACGAGTACGCCTTCGCCCTCATGCTCACCAGCCAGCGCGCCCGCACGGCGCCTCCGAGCATCGCCACCATGATGGGCCGCGGGGGCATAGAATGGTCGGCCATCGCCGCGGGCTCCCTCGGATTCCTGATTCCGGTCGTGATAGTCACCTTCGCGCTGCGAAAGTATCTCCTGCGGGGGATCACCTTCGGTGCGATTCGCGGGTAACTGCAAATGGCAACAATCCAGCTGTCCAAGGTAGAGAAGAAGTTCGGCGACCTGCACGCCGTCAAGCCTCTGGACCTCACGATCAACGACGGCGAGTTCGTGGTCCTCCTCGGGCCCTCGGGCTGCGGGAAGACCACCACCCTGCGCATGATCTCCGGCCTGGAGGCCGTCACGGGAGGCCGGATCCTCCTGAACGGGAAAGAGGTGACCTGGAAACACCCCAGCGAGCGCGACATGGCGTTCGTCTTCCAGTTCTACGCGCTGTACTCCCACCTGTCCGTCCGGCAGAACATCGCGTTCCCTCTCCAAGCCCAGGGCATGAAGCGGGAAGCGATCGACAAGCGCGTGAACGAGGTGGTCGACATCCTTCGGATCCGGCACCTGTTGCGTCTGCGGCCGGGGAAGCTCGCCGGTGGAGACCAGCAGCGGGTGGCGCTGGCCCGGGCCCTCGTGCGCCGCCCCGCCGCTTTCCTGATGGACGAGCCGCTCGGGGCCCTGGATGCGGAGCTGCGCGAGTCCATGCGGGCAGAGATCAAGAATCTCCACATCGCCCAGCATGCGACCACCGTGTATGTCACCCACGACCAGATCGAAGCCATGGCTATGGGGGACCGCATTGTTGTCATGTCCAAGGCGGAGGTTCAACAGGTCGGCACGCCCGTGGACGTGTATTACAACCCCTCCAACCTCTTCGTGGCGCGATTCATCGGCAGCCCGGGGATGAACCTGGTGAAGGGGAAGTTTTCCGGCGGGGCGGTGCGCATGGCGGGGAACGACCGGTACGAGGTCCCTCCGGCCTGGCAAAAGCCGCTTGCGGATTCTCTGGACGGGCGGGATGAGGTCATTCTCGGGTTCCGTCCCGAAGCGGCACGTGTGACGCCCGACGGGAGCATGGCAGGCGAGGTGTATGCCACCGACATGCACGGCGGGCATACGGTTCTCCACGTGAACATCTGTGAAGGGGAGATCGTGCACATTCGCAGCGACCGGCAGAACACCTACCCCATGGGCACTCCGATCCGCTTCGCCATTGACCCCGAGATGGTCCGGTTCTTCAACCCGCGGACCGAGGCGGCGGTGCGGCGGGAGGCGGCCAGATGAGCCAAGTCGAGTTGAAGAACATCACGAAGCGTTTCCCGACGGTGACCGCGCTCCAGGACGTGTCCTTTTCCTTCGAGCACGGCGAGTTCTTCGTCCTGCTCGGTCCCACCGGCGCAGGCAAGACCACGACCCTCCGCATCGTGGCGGGCCTGGAAAAGCAGGACAGTGGCACCATCTCCATGGACGGACAGAACATCGACACCCGGACGCCTGCGGAGCGCGATGTCGCGTTCGTGTTCCAGCAGTACTCCCTGTATCCAACCATGACGGTGTATGACAACCTGGCATTCCCCCTGCGCTCGCCTCTCAGGAAGACCCCCGAGCCGGAGATCAAGATCAGGGTAGAGTCGGCGACGGAGAAGCTGCGGATCTCACACCTGCTCAAGCGCAAGACCGCGCAGCTCTCGGGCGGAGAGATGCAGCGCGTGGCCATCGGCCGGGCGATCGTGCGTGAGCCGAGGCTGTTCCTCATGGACGAGCCGCTGTCCAACCTGGACGCGAAGTTGCGAGAGGCCCTGCGCGTAGAGCTGAAACATCTCCAGAAGACCCAGGGGAGCACCACGCTCTTCGTGACCCACGACCAGATCGAGGCCTTGACTATGGCCGACCGCATCGCGGTCCTGAACGAGGGAGAGGTGGTGCAGCAGGGCACGCCTGACGACATTTACGACCGCCCCGCCACGACCTTCGTCGCCCAGCTGGTCGGAACGCCCAAGATCAATCTGCTGGCAGCCTCCCGTCAGGAAGGGACGGTGCACGTGAAGGGGAGCGGTCTCTGCGTTCCTGCTCCCCGCCTCGCGCTCCCGGAAACATTCCTCATGGGCATCAGGCCGGAGGACATCCGTCCCGACCCGAACGGCACGTTCGGCGCGGTGGTGAGCCTGACCGAGCCGCTCGGCGTGGAGACCATTCTTCACCTGAAGGCGGGAGAGCTCCCGCTGCTCAGTCTGGTGCCGGGGATGGCGTCCCAGCGGGTGGGGGATCAGATCCGCTTCACCATCGTTCAGGAAAAGCTTCACTTCTTTGGCCCCGACAACAGGCGGATTGCCGAGGAGCGCACATGAAGATTCGGCCCCTTATTCCCTTGAAACTCCTCATCGTGGCGATGGTCTTGTTCGCCCTGAGCTTCGCCGCACGTCCCGCGCTGGAGGCCCTGGTCCCTGACCTGCAAACCTCTTCGAACGTGCTGATCATCGCGATCCCCTTCCTGTTGATTTTCGTACCCATAATCCTGGGCTACATGTCGTTCATCGTCTTCGTGAGCAAGCTCCTCCATCAGCGCGTGCCCGAGCCGGTCTACAAGTTCATCGAATACGTGTTCATCGCGGGCATCGTCGCGGGGATCCTCTGCATGTTTCAGCCGTGGGTATTCGCGTTGTTCAAGATCGGCTTTTTCATCCTGTTCGGCTCGCTGCTCGGTTTCATGATCTGGAGCCACCTGGCGATGAAACAGAGGAGGCGGGAAAAGGCGAGGGAGGCGGGACACTGATGGCTGAGACGAACAAGAGAGCGATAATGGAAATGGCCCTTGCCAGGGGCAACGGCATCCTCCGGCTGGAACCGGCCTGGGTGGCGCGGTCCTTCCTGCCGCCGGGCCGCCGCCTGGGGCTCAAGGAGCGCGAGTACGCGGTAGGAGAGCGGGGCTGGATCAGCGAGCGCTGGCTGGGCTCCACCACCAAGGCGGACAACAAAATCAGCCCCCCGGACGAGGGCCTGAGCTACCTCACCCTGGGGGGCGAGCGGGTGACCCTCAAGGAGGCCGTGGAGGTCGCGGGGGACCTGGTCATGGGCGCCGCGTACGCGAAAACCCACCGGGGGCTGGGCCGGCTCGCCAAGATCTATGACTTCGCCGCGCGCATCCCCTATCACCTCCACCAGCGCCAGGAGGACGCCGCCCTGGTCGGGCATAACTCGAAGGAGGAGGCCTACTACTTTCCCGAGGACGTGGAGGTGGGTCCGCACCCCGAGACGTTCTTCGGCGTCCACCCCTCGATCGTGGAGAAAAAGCAGTTCGATATCCTTCTGCCGTACCTCGTGGAGTGGAAGAACGACCTGATCCTGCGGCACTCGCGGGCGTACCTGCTGGTCCCCGGGGAGGGGTTTCACCTGCCGGCGGGCGGGCTGCACGCACCCGGCACCGCGCTCACCATCGAGCTGCAGGAGGATTCCGACGTTTTCGCCTTCCTTCAGGCCGAAGTGGCGGGGAAGATCGTGCCTAAGGAATTGCTGTACAAGGACGTCCGCCAGGAGGATCGCCAGCGCCTGGGCGAGCGGGCAGTCCTCAACCAGGTGGACTGGCAGCTGAGCGGCGACCCGTACTTTTACGAGAACCGGCATACCTCGCCGCAGCCCGTGGCGGAAACCCGGCAACCCGGGGGCGAAGAGCACTGGATCTACTACAACACCCACAAGTTCAGCGGAAAGAGACTGGTGGTGAAGCCTGGGCAGAAGTTCACGAGCGTCGACCAGGGCGTCTACAACATCCTGGTCTGGCGCGGAAGCGGCCGCTACGACGGCCACGAGGTCGCGGCGGGCGATTTCAGGAAGGACGAGCTGCTGGTGTCCCATGCTCGTGCCACCACGCCGATCATTGTGGAGAACACGGGCCGCGACAACCTCCTGATCATCAAGTTCTTCGGACCGGATATCAATCTCGATGTGCCGATGATTCCCCGGTACGGGGAATGGAAAGGTCTGGAAAAGTAAGGAGGAAGCGATCATGGGCAAGAAGAAGATTTCGGTTGGCACTTGGGCGTACATCTGGGGCGGGTACTCTGACAAGCCCATCCCCTTTCCGACGGTAGTCAAGCGGCTGAAGGAGTTGAATTTCGATGGCATCGAGTTCGGTGCTTTCCCCCCTCACTTGGAACCGAACACGAGGGAAAAACGCCTGGAGCTGAAGAAGCTGCTGGACGAGGCGGGCCTGGGCATCTCGGGCGTCGCCGCACCGTTCCCGTCCCCGGCGACCACGGACAAGCAGAAATACCTCGAGGCGGTCAAGGGCAACCTCGAGATCTGCGCGGACATGGGCATCGCCAAGCTGAGGACGGAGACAGTGGATCCGCCCACGGCCGTCCCCGGGGGCATGAGCTATGAGACGTGCTTCTCCAGGGTTGCCGACGTCTGGAACGCCTCGGCGGAGCTCTGCGCGAAGAACAAGGTGAAGTTCGTGTGGGAGTTCGAGCCTGGCTTTTTATTCAATAAACCCAGCGAGGTCGTGCGGATGGCCTACAAGGTGGACCATCCGAATTTCTCCGTTATGTTTGATACCTGCCACGCCTACATGTGCGGTGTCGTCGGGGCCCGGCAGATGGGGGAGAAAGAGACTCTCCCGGGCGGCGTGGTGCAGTTCGCCCACATGCTCACGGGCAAGATCGGGGCCGTGCACTTCATCGACTCGGACGGGACTCTCCACGACAACCACACGAGCACCCACGCGCCCTTTGGCAAGGGCCGGATTGATTTCGACGCGGCCACCCGGGCCATCCTGGAGGCCGGGTACACCGACGAGTGGTGGCCCATCGACCTGTGTTACTGGTCCAACGCCCTGGAGGCCACGGCGCCGACCAAGAAGTTCATGGACAAGCTGGTGGCCAAGTACGGGCGGGAGTAGGAGGAAAAGCTCATGGCGGAGAAAATGAAAGCCCAAGTGTTTTATGAGAAGGAGAAAATGACGCTGGAAGAGCGATCGGTTCCGCAGGTTTCAGATACGGACGTGCTGGTGCGCGTCAAGAACTGCGGTGTCTGCGGCTCGGACATCTCTTATTATTTCGGATACAGTCCCCTCGGTACCTCGAGCGGCAAGGGCCCACTAATCCTCGGGCACGAGTTCACAGGAGAGGTCGTGGAGGTGGGGGCTGTTGCTAAATCGATGAAGCTCTTCAAGCCTGGCGACCGGGTCGTTGTGAACCCCGTGCAGCACTGCAATGCCTGCTATGCCTGCGCCTCGGGGCATACGAACATGTGCGCGAACATCCGCGTTCTCGGGGTGGACTCGGATGGCGCCATGGCCGAGTACTGCCGCTCCCACTATACCGGCCTCTTCAAGTTGCCCGACAGTGTCAGCTACGCGGCCGGCGCCTTCACCGAGCCCTTCGCCTGCGCCGTGTACGGGGTGAAGAAACTGGCCATCGAGCCGGGGCATTTCGTGGCCATCTTCGGTCCGGGGCCGATGGGCCTGACCATGGTACAGCTCTGTAAGTCTGTGGGAGCGGGCAAGGTGGCCTTCATCGGCACCCGGGATTACCGGCTCGAAGAGGGCAAGAAGTGGGGCGCGGACTACCTGTTCAACACCAGGGACACGAAATCGAAATACTACGTGAAGGACCTCAAGAAAGCCATCGCGGATGTGACCCACGGAGCTCTCGCCGACCGGGCCATCGTGCCTACGAGCGTGAACGAGGCCTTCGAACAGGCCATCGACGTCACCGGCAATTCCGCGATTCTGGTGCACTTCGGGCTTCCGAACGCGGGAGACGTGATCAAGGTTCCCGCCCTTTCGACGCACACCATGGACAAGGAGATCCGCTTCTCCTGGCTTGCGCCGATGGTCTGGCCTACCGCCATACGGGCAATCGCGGAAGGTCTCGTCAAGGTCGACACCTTCGTCAGCAGCACAGTCAAGCTCCCGGACGTGGGTGCCGCGCTCCGGGCCTTGAAGGAGCGGCAACACGACCCGGTCAAGGTGCAGGTGACGCCGTGATCACCTACGGCATCAACACCTTCTCCTGGATTTCCCCTTTCAGGACCAAAGACCTCCACCTGCTGGCGAAGGGCAAATCGATGGGATTCGACGTCGTGGAAATCCCCATCGAGGCGGAGACCGACCTCGACTATGCCCAGGCCGCCGAGGCGTACAAGCGGGCAGGTCTGAAGTGCATCGTGTGCGCGGTCATGGGCTCCAGGCGCGACCCCTCCCACGAGGAAGAGGCGCTCCAGCGCGGCGGCGTGGCGTACCTGAAGCACCTCATTGACGCCGTGTCGACGATGGGGGGGACGCTCGTCGCCGGCCCCGTCTATTCCGCGGTGGGACGGCAGTGGCAGGCCACCCCCGAGCAGCGCAGGAGGGACCTCGAGCGCTGCACGAAGAATTTGAAGGTGGTGGCGCGCCACGCCCAGGACAAGGGTGTCACCCTCGCCATCGAACCTCTCAACCGCTTCGAGACCAGCTTCATCAACCTCACGGAGCAGGCCGTCGAGCTCATGAGGATGGTGGACAGCCCGAATATGAAGCTCATGATCGACACCTTCCACGGGAACATCGAGGAGAAGAGCCTGGGCAAAGCGATCGAGACCGCGGGCAAGGACCTCGTCCACCTGCACGCCAACGAGAACGACCGCGGCACGCCGGGCAGCGGCCACGTGGCGTGGGCCGAGATCGCGGCCGCGCTGAAGAAGGTGAAGTTCAGCGGCACTCTGTCGATCGAGAGCTTCACGACCGAGGTGAAGGAGATCGCCCGTGCAGCGGCCGTCTGGCGGCCGCTCGCTCCCACCATGGACGGCCTGGCCATGGACGGTTTGGCTTTTCT
>Ga0315289_10012448_pt1 | contig 11978 bp, 16 predicted proteins | sample YL17G11_40_MG_FD_203452 | JGI IMG/M metagenome (GOLD analysis project Ga0315289, IMG submission 203452) | Sediment microbial communities from Yellowstone Lake, YNP, Wyoming, USA - YL17G11_40 | ecosystem: Environmental > Aquatic > Freshwater > Lake > Sediment | place: USA: Wyoming | collected...
TCGTAAAAACTTTGGAGCGGATAATAGAAGTGGTGGTCAAGGTATGGGATTTCGACCGGGAGATATCCCCATTGTCGCCCCTGCAACCGACGCCGCCCGCAAATGGGCGGGATTTGGGACTTCTCTCAAGCCCGCCTATGAGCCTATCATCATGGCCCGGAAGCCCATCGAGGGGACGGTAGCCGCGAACGTCCTCAAGTGGGGGACGGGCGGGATTAATATCGACGGATGCAGGGTGGGGACGGATGAATCACTTATGGGAGGACAGTATTCTGGAAAGAAACGAGATGCCGGGAATTGCTATGGCGCACACCGGAACTTGCCCGTAGAAAAATATCAACAACCCGTCGGAAGATGGCCAAGTAATTTCATCCACGACGGTAGCGAGGAAGTGCTGGAACTGTTCCCGGATGTCAATGGGCCGTGGGGTAAGGGCAAAAGCAAAACCGATCATGGTGAGGCTATGTTCAATTTCGGTCCAGATCATAAATTAGACAATTCCCAATGGCAGGGTTCCGGTTCCGCCGCCCGCTTCTTTTATTGCGCGAAGGCAAGTCGGGCAGAGCGCGAGGCCGGGTGCGAGGGGATGGAGGCGGATGGGCTGATTAAGTTTTCGCAAGGGAAGGCAGGGAAGTGTCCGCTACATGGGGTATCAAACCCAAGCGGACTGAACACATATGCTTGCGGGTGTCCCATTCAATATTCAGGAGAAAAGGAAAGTCTCCCGGCTAAAAATTCTCACCCCACCGTCAAGCCCCTTGCCCTCATGCGCTATCTCTGCCGACTCGTTACCCCTCCCGACGGCATCATCCTAGACCCGTTTACGGGAAGCGGCACGACCGGCATGGCGGCGAAGCAAGAGGGATTCGAGTTTATCGGGATAGAAAAAGAGCAGGAATACGTCAATATAGCAGAACGGCGAATTGAGGCGACGGCATGAAAGACAAGTCTTTCTTCTTGTCGTTTGTGGAAGAGTGCGTAATGGATCCTGCCTATTTCGAGTACGTAGGCGGGCGCATCGAGGTCTACGAGATAGGCCTCGACGCAGATCAATACGCCATCGAAGAGATCCGGTTCTTTACGAAAAACCTGAGCGCCTATCACAAGTTGCGGGGCCGGTGGGATTTTGAGGACGCGACGGCGAAAGAATTGGAACGGCTGAGAAAGAAGATCACCGCCCTTAACGATAAGGAGAAGGAATGAAGCGCATCGGTCAAATCATCGGGGTTGCCATCGTCGGCATCGGGTGCGTCTGCCTGCTTCCCCTGATCATCTTTATCGTTTTTATCTATACGATTTTTGCCGTCACTAAAGCCATTTTTGTTGCAATTATGGCGGCAACGGCCAATAAACCGGAGATAACCCATTAACAATGACCGTACTTATTAAAGCAAGTGGTCGAATCCTTTAACAGCGAAAGCGCTTATTAAAGAAATCTTATTTACCTACCGGGTCGGGCATTACACCATTAATGGCTCATTAACGGCTCATAATATGGTGTATAAAGGTTGACACTTATTACTAACTGTAGCAGTTTTTGTCCACCCCGCGACAATCTGTCGCGAGAAATGTCGCGGCTCACATAACCTAAACCATGAAAACCACCTTCCCCGCATTAATTAAAAGCATCAGCGTTAAATCGCTCTTGTCCGGCGATAAGGAAGGGGAGATACGGCTGCGCTTCCGACCAAACGACATATTGCTTGACGGATTAAATAGATTACACCGGGCCGACGATGAGGTTTTTATAGTAATTATGGAACACGCGGAGGGAAAATGAATGGCCTATGCGATATGTGTAAAGGACAAGCAACATTTCAGGATTCTCGAGGCGAATTTTGTGATGAGCATTATCGGATCAAGATTGTCCTTTCTGATGCATTTATGACTGCATGGTTAATAAAAAACAGCGAAAAACAGCAGCATGTCCAAAGGAAAACCGTTTAAACCCAATCAATGCCCGAATCCCAGTGGGCGTCCGAAGGGGTCTGTCAATAAGTTCACGACCCTGAAGGCTGCGTTCCTCAATGTCTTTGAGCGCATGGGCGGAGAAGATGCCCTTCTCGCATGGGCCAAAGCATCAAATCACAACACGGCGGCCTTTTATCAATGGATCACGAAGATCCTGCCTGCCGACATCAATCTTGGCAATACCCCCGATGCCGACGGCAAGGCTCAGGCGCTTCTCATCCGCGTCATTCACACGAAGGACGGCGATGGCGGCGGGAACGGCGACGGCGCTAAATGAACGAGATCGTCTTCGATCTGTCCATCTCAGATAGTTTTTTTCCACTCCTCGAAGAGAAGGCCCGTTATCTCGTCCTGTGCGGCGGGGCAGGATCGGGCAAGTCTGAATTTGCCGCACGGAAACTCTATTACCGCTCCAAAAAAGAGGGCGGGCATCGCTTCCTAATTCTGCGCAAGGTCCGTTCCCGAGTCCGTGAGTCGGTTCTCGAAGTCAGCAAGAATCTGCTCGATACTATAGGCGAGACTTATGACTTCAACAAGACCGAGCGCACGATTTCTTTTCTGGCTCCGAACGGCAGGCGAAACGAATGGCTGTTCGATGGGCTGGACGACCCTGACAAGATTAAGTCCATCAAGGGCGTCACCGGCATTTGGATGGAAGAGACGACCGAGTTCACGAAGGACGACTTCACGCAGATCGATCTTCGGCTCCGTGAGACATGCCCATCCTACCACCAGATTATACTCTCATTCAATCCCGACGAGGCGGCGGCCCCCTGGCTCAAGGAACGATTTTTCGATCACAAGGATCCCGATGCCTTTGTCCATGAGTCAACGGTCGATGATAACCCGATAGCCGAAATCCGTGAGGCATACCGCATTCGCCTCGATATGCTGGACGATCCGACCTATTCGGCTATCTACCGATTCGGCCAATGGGCGCTGGCAAAGGGTGTCATCTTCAACTGGGATGTTGTAGATCGGCCGGAAGGAACGTTCTATGACGAGACCTTCTATGGCTTGGATTTCGGCTTCTCTGTCGATCCCGCAGCGCTTGTCTGCGCCTATCGAAAGGCCGACGAATTCTGGCTTGAGGAACTTCTTTATGCTCGGAACCTCACGAACCAAGAACTCGCCTCGGTCATGAAAGGCAAGGGCATCAATCGGACAGATGAAGTTTATGCCGACTCCGCCGAGCCCAAGTCGATTGAAGAGTTGTGCCGGGCCGGGCTAAACGTCAAACCCTGTGCCAAGGGTCCGGATAGCGTGAGGGCCGGGATTGATTACTTGAAGAACCTCAAAATCCATATTATTGGCGATTCACCTAATCTTGTAGATGAACGACGGCGATATAAATATAAAACCGACAAGGCGGGAAACTCACTGGCCGTACCTGCCGAAATCATGGACCACCTCATGAGCGCCGTCCGCTATGCGATCCACACGCATTGTGCGGGTCGGATCGAGCGCCACTTTCATTTCATCTGAGGACTATAAACCGATGGATAAAATAGAACGCTTTGCCTTGAAGGTCGGGCGGCTCCGGCGAATGCTGAAAGGCGGGAACGCGCCCGTCGGCGATCCGTCCGCATGGATGGACTCTCGGTACTGGGGCGAGGGCGTTATGCGTGGCAAGAAGCCTACCAGCAAGATGGATGCCATTGATAACTTTACGTCCTGGGTCTATATCTGCACGTCGCTTAACGCTCAGTCCTGCGCCGCCGTGCCGCTTGAACTCTATGCCCGCGTGCCCGAGGGCGGGAAATCCTGGCGGTCGATCAAGACGGCGAAGGTCGATAGGCGCACCAAGGCAAGGCTTGGTCCCAAGTGGAGGACCAAATCGGAGGATGTCGAAGAGGTCACGGAACACGCCTTCCTTGACCTCATGGAGAACGTCAATCCATTTATGAATCGGTCAGACCTCATGGAACTGACGATCATGTTCCTGGACCTCATGGGTGAGGCTTACTGGTATATCATCAAGGGCAAACTCAGCCAACCGGTTGAACTTTGGCCTATCCCCAGCCAATACATATCGTCCATCCCCGGAAAGACATTTAAGGACTTCATCACGGGTTATCGCTATGAGCGCGGGGCTGTCAGATTCGATGTTCCCATTGAGGATATCGTCGCATTCTCTTTCCCGAATCCAGCCAGCCAGTATCGCGGTATGGGTGTCGTGCGCGGGATAGCCGATGCCGTCTATACGAACTCGAAAATGTACGAATATGAAGAGGCGCTATTCGAGAAGAAGGCGCGGACGGGCGGGGTCCTTGAATCAAGTTCTGAGATATCGAGTATTGAGGTTGAACGGCTCAAGGAAGAATGGAAACAGCGATATACCGGGACGACGAATGCCGGAGAGACGCCCATCCTGCCGCCGGGCCTCAAATATGTCAGGGACAGCTTGACGAATGAGGAACTGTCGTTTATCGAGGGCAGGCGCATCACGCGGGAAGAGATTGCCGCCGCTTTCAATACGCCGATCTCGCTCTGGGACCAGGACGCTATCCGGGCCAACGTTGATGGCGCTCAATACTTCCATGCCAAATATGGAATCCAACCGCGACTCAGGAAGATTGAGGAGAAGATAAACGAAAAGCTCCTCCCGATGTTCGATGATACGGGGACGTTATTTTGCGCGTTCGATGATGTCGTGCCCGAAGATAGCGCAGCCCAACTTGCGGAACGCATCGGGTATGTCAATACCGGGGTGATGACGCGGAACGAGGCCAGGGCCGACATGGGCCTTGAACCCATCGATGGTGCGGATACTCTTTTTGTTCCGTTTAACATGGTTCCGATTAGTGATACGGAAAGAGAACCTACGCCGCCTGCACCCGGGACGCCGCCGCCGGAAGAGCCTGCGAACCCTGACGAAGAGGCCGATGCTTTGGCCGGCAAGGTCATCGAGCGGATAAAGGAAAAGCTCGGGGTGGTCAAATAGCGATGCGTTTCCACAGCCACGACATCGACTCTATAGCAGATGCCATGATCCGCGCTATCTGCGGAGCCGAGGCTGAGGAGATGATCCGCCATAAGCTGAAGCTGACTATTTCACCATCCGGCGAAAGAAAACCGTCCCGCATCTCTCATGCCGTCTATTTCGACGTGCTCTTCAAGCGGCTTGCGCCATACGAGAAGCGCTGGAAGTCGATGCTCCGCTCACTCTGGGCCGACGAGAAGGCCATCATCCTAGCCAACCTGAAGAAATTCAAGGGCGGCAATCGGGCAGGCGGGCGCAAGGGAGTATCCGATAATATAATGTATCCGGCCTCCCAGTTCAAGAATCGCCTATCGAAAGAGACGAAGAAGCTCTTGACGGTGATGTTGGCCGACCTCGGGAAAGACAAACTCGATGAGTTGGATTTAGGCACGGCATTCGATATCTCGAATCCGCGCATCAAACAATGGCTGGAAAATTACTCGTTCAAGTTTGCGGAGAACCTTGAGGCGACCAGTATAGAGAAATTGAGGAGCATTCTTGAAACGGGATTCGATGAAGGGAAATCAATCCCGGAGATAATGAAAGATATAACGCAATATTTCGACGCCTGGGATAGTTACCGCGCCGAAATCATCTCACGCACGGAGACAAGTCGGGCATCGAATGAAGCAGCCATTGAGGCTTACGAACAGAGTGGGGTTGTGAAGGAAAAGGAATGGCTCACCGCGCCGGATTGTTGCGACATCTGCGCGGAACTGGATGGCGAAGTCGTCGCGCTTGAGGACACGTTCTTCGATGATGACTACGGCGACGGGATGTCACCGCCCCTTCATCCGAACTGCCGATGTTCAGTTTTGGCGGTCGTCGAATAAATGGAAACCGCCTTTCTCATATCATGTTCGCCCGGAATGGCGAGCCAAGGAGTACCGAATGGAACTCAGAACCGACCGATATAAACTTAAAGACATATTCCCGGATAGGGCCAAGAAATATGCTCAAAAGCTGCACGTCAAGGCCGATGAGATTGAATATGTCAGGAAGGGCATCCCTATCGACCCGACGGACATCACCATTGAAGAGGGCGAACGTGCCGCTATCCGGCTTATCACTACGCCCAGGCTCGATAGGGACGGTGAGATTCTATTGCCCGACGGGGCCATCCTTGATGACTTCCGACAGTCGCCGAGCGTCCTATTTAGCCATAAATATGACACGCTCCCGATTGGAAAAGATGTTTGGATTAAACCCGTTAAGAAGGGCATCCTAGCTAAGACGGTCTATGCTTCCCATCAGTTCGCCGAGGATGCCTTCCAATGCGTCAAGGGTGGATTCCTGAACTCCAATTCGGTGGGGTTCATCCCGATTGAACACGTCCGGCAAGATGATGTCCGATTTAAGGATTTGGTGGACAGGCTGGAAAAGGAATATGGCGTCCCGCGGGAAGAAGCCGAGACTGCAAAGGCAATCTATACCAAATGGCTCCTTCTGGAACACTCAGACGTGCCTGTTGCCAGTAATGCACAAAGTCTTAACCTGGCTGTCAGCAAAGGCGAGCTTGTCTTAGACTCCAAAAGCATGAAGGAAGCACTGGGAATCGAGTCCGATCCCGCTCCCGTACCCGAAACGGATACGACCGTATGCGAAACGGATACGGATGCGTTACTGCTCACGGCGGATGCTATTCAACCCAAGATTGACTTTTGCGATACATGCGGAACGACTTTAGGGGTCAAGGCTGAGGTTGTAACCAAGCCCGAGACGACCGAGAACTACCACAGGATCCCGGTTTCCGAGGGGCATGGCGATCACGAGATTCGGACGATTACCGTCTCTGCCAAGGACGGTATTATGGCGCTCTATTGTATCCCCTGCAAGGAGATCGTTACATACATGTTCGAAACTTCGAGGTGGACAATAGAAGAGGCTAAGCGGTGGGTAGAGGAACACGAGAAATCGATGGTCATAACCAGTACGAGCGAAGGAGATATTTCTGCCTTTTTTGCGCCCTCCATCGATCCTGCCGTAGTGAATATTCCATCGATATTTGACAGGAAGGAAATTGATGTGGCCTCTGAACTCGCATCACTCAGGCAGGACGTTGCGGCCATCCTAGCACGGCTTCAGCTAACTCCTGCGCCGGCGTCTATACCAACGCCTACGCCCATTGAGGACATCGCCTTCGAACCTGAGCCGGACATCGTCATTGAATCGTCCGCGCCCGACAAGACTGCCGAGGTGCTGATTGATGAATACATCCGAAGCGCGGATTACAAGAAGGCTGTTGCTGAGGCTATCGAGGTTGCCTTGGCTAAAATCAGGGGGAGGGTTATCTAATCATATCTGACCATACGCTCACCCACGTCAAGTACGCGGGCGACCTTCTGTTCAGATAACATTCTGACAACAGGCCGATGTCGCCGCATCTCTAAAAACGGCGGAATCGTCAGCATCCAAATTACCCCACGGAAATGGATTTCAAGCCATTAGTGGGGTAAGCCCGGACGTGGAGATGATAGCCGAACAAGGGATGGACGGGACATCTTAACAAATTCCACACAGACCAATGGAGGGTCTACTATGACTAAAGAAGAACTCGATAAACTCATTAAGGATAGGACCGACGCCATCCTGGCGACCACCATTGATGAGCACATTAAGGGTCAGTTGAAAGAACAACTGGCCGATGCAACCAACAAACTCAAGGATGAACTCAAGCCGGCAGGCGAAGTTGTCCTTGAGCCACAATCCAAGGCAAAATTCAAATCCTTCGGCGAATTTCTCATTGCTGCACGCGACGTTCGTATCAATCGCACTATCGATCCACGGCTGTCCTTTATGCCCGGCACGGTCAACAAAACTACGGGTCACATGGAAATCGGGGAAGACAGCCAGGGCGGATTCCTCGTTCCCGAAGAATACCGGATGGAACTCCAGGAGATCGCCCTTGAGGGTGCCGTTGTAAGGCCCCGGGCGACCATTATCCCCATGGCTACCGATTCGCTGAAAATCCCCTACGTTAACGACACTTCACACGCCAGCACCGTTTTCGGCGGCATCGTCGCCTATTGGACGGGCGAAGCAAAAGACAAGACCCCTTCCAAGCCGACCTTTGGGCAGCTGGAACTCACGCCCCACAAGCTTGCCGGGCTCACCTATACGTCGAATGAACTCTTGGCCGACAGCGCCATCGCTCTGGAACCTCTTATCCGGCGTCAATTCGGTTCGGCCTGGGGATACTATGAAGATGATGCCTTTCTTTTTGGCGGCGGCGGGGGTCAACCCCTGGGCGTTTTCAACTGCGGTTGTCTGAAGAGCGTCCTCCGCAATACCTCCAACCGGGTGCATGCTGAAGACATTGCCGAGATGTACCAGTCCATGCTCCCTGCTTCACTCGGTAATGCCGTTTGGGTTATCGGCCCGACGGTTATGGCCGAACTTCTTGAACTCGGAAGCGGAAACGCAGCCGACGCCAGCGGCAAGATCCTGATCTGGCAACCCAATTTCAAGGATAGCATTGGCGCTTGGACTATCCTGGGGCGGCCCGTCATCATCAGCGAAAAGTTGCAGGCGCTCGGCACGGCGGGCGATATTCTGTTCGCCGACTTCCGGTACTACCTCATCGGCGACCGCCAGTCCATCACGATTGATAGTTCCACACATGTCGCATTCACCACGGACGAGACCTGCTGGCGCTTCGTTCTTAGGGTTGCCGGCCAATGCTGGCCGCAGACAACCATCACCTCGCGGCGGGGTGCTCATACGTTCTCGCCGTTCGTGCAACTGTCCGCAGCCACAAGCTAATTAGGGGCTGAATATGGAAAAAGATCCAAAAGGCGGGTTTAAGTGTTTCGGAGAGTACTTGTCACGTGTCCGCCGGGCTTGTGTCGAAGGCATTCGGGACTCCCGGCTGAAGACGGCCGGGCACATGGCCGAGGGGAGCGATGCTCAAGGGGGCTTCCTATGCCCCGAGGAATGGGCTGCGGGGATTTACAATATCGCCCTTGAGAACAGCATCGTCCGGCCTCGGGCAAAAGTGCTTCAGATGTCCAGCGATTCGCTGAAAATTCGGAGACTCGTGGAATCGTCCCGAGTCTCTTCCTATTTCGGCGGGATCACATTCACGTGGAAATACGAGGGCGGCGACAAGTCACTTGTCATATCCAAACCGGCCCTCGGAGAACTCGAACTAACGGTGCATAAACTCGTCGGCAGTCTATTTGCATCGAATGAACTCGTAGCCGACTATCCCAATTTCGGAGAATTCATGCAGCTCTCGTTCGGACAGGCGCTGGCATTCGAAGAAGACTATTACTACGTTTGGGGCACGGGCACCGGGCAACCGCTCGGCATCATGAACGCCCCGGCGACTATCGCGCACGCACGCACGGCTTGGCCCGGAACTCCGGTCCCGGCTGACATCGCACAAATGGCAGGGCGACTGCTTCCCGATTCCTGGAAGCGAGCCGTTTGGCTCATCAATCCTACAGTCCTTGCGAACTGGGCGAACGATGCGACGGCCGGGTCGAATGCTTATGGAATTATCGACTTGGCAGACATGACCTGTATGGGGTGTCCGATCATCCCGACGGAGAAGTGTTCGGCGGCCGGTACGACGGGCGACATTATTCTTGCCGATTGGAACCACTATGTAATCGGCAATCGGAGTTTAGAGATTTCCGCGTCTCGGGAAGTCCCAGGGAGCTACGGCTTCCTGACCGATGAGACATTCTGGCGAGTGGTATTGCGTGTAGATGGACAGCCTATAATGGATGCTCCCGTCACGCCAAGGCTCGGGGGCGAGACGGTCTCGGCCTTCGTGGTTTTGACCACGTCCAGCTAGAATTAGTTTTTAGGAGTTAATAAATGGGAAACGTTCACACTTTTACGAGCCATATCAAGACCGACGTGGCTGCGGTTCAGGCGACGCGGAACAATAACGCAAACACGCCGACGTATTTCAGCATGGCCAATTATGATCTTGCCGCCTTCATTGTATTCACGGGGGCGAGAACGGGTTCAGCGTCCTTGACGGCACAGGTCAGACAACGGATCGGCGCAGCTGGAACGGAAGCCGATGTAACCGGAGCCGTGTCTACAATCACTACGGCTGATGGGCTTACCGTCATTCAGGTGCGTGGGGAAGACCTCAATGTCACGGGTGGCTATACCCACGTTGGGATTCTTCTGACCGAAACGGCGTCGCAGGCTTTTGTTGTCGGTGCTATTTGTGCACGCGATCGGGCCAGATACAAACAGGCTACCCTGCCCGCCTAATCAGAACCAGATTCAGATCATTCATTGTAAAAAAGGACCGGGGAGGGTTTCGGCCCTTCCCGGTTTTTCTTCCATCCTAATAATCGCATGATAGAGATCGAGATCATCCGAGAATATAAGTGCTGTTGGCGAGTCGGCCAGCGGCGGGCGGTGTCTGACGAATTCGCCCATGTTTTGATCGAGGGCGGCTATGCTCGGAAAGTTGAGCCGGCTGAGGCAAAAACACCTTCACCCCCTGCCCACCATACGGAGTAAGGCTGGAAAATCGATCCTGGGGCATCCGGCGGCCAAAAAAGGGCTATAAATCGGCTATCCGAAGGAGACATTATGACAAAACTGAGGTTTATCAAGGCTTGGGGATCGAATAAACCCGGCGATATCAAGGATGCGGCATCGCAGACGACGGTCCACTGGCTTGTCGATATCTATAAATTAGCCGTTATTGAACCTGATAATCCCGTCGCCACGGGACCACGTGCCACGCCCGTGACCGATGTCGCCGTGCCGAAGTTTATCCGCCAGGCCCCGAAGGACAAGATGACCCGCTCATCGTTCAACAAGACCAAAAGGTATTAGCATGGCAAACAAGGTCGCATACCACAATACCGTCATCGACACGGCCGGGACGGGAACGCTTGCCACGATAACCGTCTATGCGCCCGGAACGGTCGTGGCTTCGACGATCTATTCAAGCCCGGCGGGCGCGGCGCAGGCGAACCCGTTTGCTACGGATGCCAACGGGCGCTTCGTATTCTATGCGGACCCGGGCGAGTATGACATCAATGTATCGGGGGCCGGGATCGTCGCATATACGCTCTCGAATGTTTCAGTCATCGGAGTGTTTGACCAATTCATCACGAGCAATCCTCCATCGACAGAATATCAGGTCAAACGGATACGGTTGGATGCTGCCAACAAAGTGGTCGTCGTTTATGACGACGTACCGGAGCCATAATATGCCAAATGAAAAAGAAGAAATCCAAAGGAAACTCGACACAGCCAGAGGAAAATTATCCGTCGTTAATGCAGAATTGAATCGGCTTGACGGTCTTCTTAACCCCCTCAGAGAAGAACTGACCGTTGCCGAAAAGGAGCGGCAATATCTTCTGGCCCGCATTATTAAACTGACCAACATGTTGCCGGGATTATAATCGTGTACCTGATTTGGAATCGGTTTAAGTACGTCCTTAGTCCGCAATTCGATATATATGATGTCATCAAGAAGGTCGTCCGGAACAAGGTTGCCGACATAGGATTCGGGACCGGCTTCGGAACGCATCTCTTGAATGTCAATGCCAAGGAAGTCTATGGCTATGAGATCGACGAGAATGCAATCCAGTTTGCGAAGGCCGTCTTCCCCTTCCGGAATCTGCACTATGAGTACGGTGATATCGTTAAGGGGATATCCGGGCAGGAATTCAATTATATCGTGATGATAGATGTTCTTGAGCATATCAAGGACGAGAAATCGGCCCTTGAGAATGTCAAGAAAATGATGACTAAGGATGGAACCCTTATCCTCTCCACGCCGAATCGGTTAAGCCGATATCGGAAAGGCGAAAGCCACGTCAGGGAATATGCCCCGAAGGAATTGGAGGGCATCCTGAAGCGGCATTTCGTCTCGGTTAGTATAAGGAATTATAGGCTTGAGCCGCTGGCCGGCCAATATGAAAACCCGCTTATCGCCGTTTGTAGAAACGACGAGACGGTGCCCCAATCTGCGAAGGAGAAATCAAATGGCTGATGCAAGTTTGACTTTTAAGCCTGCGGATATCGCTACGGCAAGCGA
>Ga0315289_10012449_pt1 | contig 11977 bp, 11 predicted proteins | sample YL17G11_40_MG_FD_203452 | JGI IMG/M metagenome (GOLD analysis project Ga0315289, IMG submission 203452) | Sediment microbial communities from Yellowstone Lake, YNP, Wyoming, USA - YL17G11_40 | ecosystem: Environmental > Aquatic > Freshwater > Lake > Sediment | place: USA: Wyoming | collected...
CTTCATCACTTCATCGCCATAGTGATTGATGACCTTGACTGCAATCTTACCGGTCTTGGGTTTGTCGAACGGATAACTCTTGGTCGAGTTGAGCGCAGACCACGCGGCTTCGTCAATCTCGGCGCGGAGCGCACGTTTGAGTTTTTCGTATGGCTCATCTACGCCAGTAAAGTACGCGTGACGCACAAAGAAACTTTCGCCGTTGTAGTTCGTGTCAATGAACCAGCACGCAATGTCGTCCGTTGAACTTGAGCGAATTTGCCCCGTCGTCGTTTGCTCGGTGCTGAGAGAACCGGAGGTTGCGCTCTCGCTCGGCGCACGCGCGTACCTCAAGAAGCCGATTGATCGGCTGACGCTCGTGGAAACGTTGGCGCGGGTGCTCGCCTAACCCCCCTTCCCTGGTGGGGACGTTTGAAAAAACGTCCCATCCCAATCGAGGTCAACCCTTCCCCTTGATGTGGCAATAACAACACACACGATACAGGAAAACGAACGCGCACTTGCTGAATTGCTGTAACAAGCACGTTTCTACCGTTCGCGACTATGAAGCCGGGAAGATCACAGAAATTCAGGTTTTATTTGGCCTTCGCCAAGTTTTGAAAACAGCATCCCTCTCGCCTTGCCAGAACCGCTTCTCGTCCTCTTTAGTACCATCTTTTAGCTTTCCGAGGTCCCTCGCCAGTACGAAAAAACCAGGCCCTGGCGAGCCATCTACGCGAACGACAAGCGCGCTGAGCATCGGGCGTCCTCGTGCATGTTCATTCTGGGATATTTCACCGAGCATCTGACCAGTTTCCCGAGCCATGTGATTGCCTGTCATAGGCAGTCCCATAATTGCCGCAACGTCTTGATAACCGATCGTGCTTCGGTTCTGTGCTGCTTTGATAAGCTCGCAGTACACGAGCATATAATCTATGGAATCTTTGTATTTCTCTTTATATGCTGTCATTTTCATTATTCTCCTGGACGTGAATGTTGAATGCAGGACCGCCGCATAATTCTTCACGCGTCCAGCATCTAACTCGCCCAATCCTTCGCGATCAACTCGGCTTGCTCCAGCACTGTCTGCGTTGCCTTCTCCTGCTTGTCGGGCGGATAGCCGTACTTGCGAAGCAAGCGGCGTACCATTACGCGCAGTTTCGCGCGCGCGGATTCACGCACCGTCCAATCAATCGTCGCGTTTCGATGCACTGTGTCCACGAGTTCACGCGCAATCGTCTTGAGCGTTTCATCCCCCAACACCTTGACCGCGCTGTCGTTCACTTCGAGTGCATCGTAAAAAGCGAGTTCGTCTTCGGTCAAGCGCAACGCTTCGCCGCGCTGATTGGCTTGGCGCATCTCTTGGGCGAGTTTGACCAATTCTTCGATGATTTGCACCGTATCCAGCGCGCGGTTCTGGTAAGCGCGAATACTGCGCTCTAGCATTTCGGCGAACGAACGCGACTGCACGAGAAACTTGCGTGACCGCGTTTTGATCTCGTCGTTCAACAACTTGCGAAGTAGTTCGACCGCAAGATGACGTTGGGGCATCGCTTGCACTTCTGCCAGAAACTCGTCGGACAGAATCGAGATGTCGGGTTTCTTTAGCCCTGCCGCTGAAAAGATGTCAATCACCTGATCCGATGCAACCGCACGCGAGACAATCTGTCGGATAGCGTGGTCGAGTAAATCTTCTGGCTTGCGGTCGGTCGTCGTGTCTTTGGCAAGCGCCGCGCGGACGGCTTGGAAAAAGCCAACGTCGTCGCCGATCGCGAGCGCTTTGGGATGCGGCACGGCGAGCGCGAATGCTTTGGACAACTCGGTGACGGCTTGGAGCGTGCGTTCCTTGCCGTCTTTCTGTGCAAGAATGTGCTCTTGCGCGGCGGGCAAGAGCGATAGCCGTTTGGCAGGCGTGCCGCTCGTCCAGCGCGACCAATCGAAGCGGTGAAACAAACCACAGCAGATTTCGTGTTTTTCGAGCATCACCGCAACGGCTTGTTCTTGATCGAGCGCGGCGTCACCCTTGCCACCGCTCTCGGTGTACGCGGCAAGCGCAGAGCGCAGCTCTTCGGCAAGCCCAAGATAATCTACAATCAAGCCACCGGGCTTGTCCTTAAAGACGCGATTGACGCGCGCGATACTCTGCATCAAGCCATGATCGCGCATCGGCTTGTCCACGTACATCGTGTGAAGCGGCGGAACGTCAAACCCCGTTAGCCACATATCACGCACGATCACGATTTTGAGCGGGTCTTTTGGATCCTTGAAACGGTTGGCGAGAACTTCGCGCCGCGCTTTGTTGCGGATGTGCTTTTGCCAATCAAGCGGATCGGATGCCGAACCCGTCATCACGACTTTGATCACGCCGCGTGTGTCGTCGTCCTCCGCCCATTCGGGATGCAAAGCGACAATCGCATCGTACGCATCCACGCAGATGCGCCGACTCATGCAGACAACCATCCCCTTCCCTTCCATCGCATCGAGGCGTTTTTCAAAATGCGCGACGAGATCGCGCGCGATGAGATGGACGCGTTTCTCCGCACCGACAATCGCTTCAAGCGCCGCCCACTTGGTTTTTAGTTTTTCCTTTTGGATGACCTCTTCGCCTTCAGTCGCCTCTTCAAAATCCTTGTCGAGACGCGCCTTTTCTCTTTCGTCGAGCGCGAGTTGCGCCAGGCGACCTTCGTAATAAATCGGGACGGTCGCGCCATCTTCAATCGAGCGTTCGACATCGTAGATGCTGATGTAATCGCCAAAGACCGCGCGCGTGTTCGCATCGGTCTTTTCAATCGGTGTGCCTGTAAAGCCGATGAAGGTCGCGTTGGGTAGTGCGTCGCGCATGTGCCGCGCGTAGCCGTCAATGAAATCGTATTGACTGCGGTGCGCTTCGTCCGCGATGACGACAATGTTGCGACGATCAGATAATTGTGGATGACGCCTGCCATCATCGGGCAGAAACTTTTGGATCGTCGTGAACACCACGCCGCCCGATGCGACTCGCAAGAGTTCGTGCAGATGTTCGCTACTCTCTGCTTGGACAGGCATTTGACGCAAAGTATCGTGACAGCGTGAAAACGTTCCAAAGAGTTGATCGTCAAGATCATTGCGGTCGGTGAGCATGACGACAGTTGGGTTTTGCATCCCAGGGTGAAGGATGAGTTTACCCGCGTAAAAGACCATCGTGAGACTTTTGCCCGATCCTTGCGTGTGCCATATCACACCCGCGCGGCGGTCGCCTGTTTCGCCTCTCGCCTGCGGCTTGGCAAAATATCTACCGCGTTCTTCGCGGGCGACACTCTCTTCGACTCCAGCCGCGCGAATCGTTTCCGCGACGGCGGTATTGACTGCGTGGAACTGATGATAGCCCGCCATCTTTTTCGCGACGTTGCCCGCGCCGTCATCCTCAAAAACGATAAAGTGACGAATCAGATCAAGGAAACGGCGTTGCTCAAAAACGCCGCGCAAAAGTACTTCGAGACGCGCGAGCGACGCGGGCGCGATCGTCTCGCCTTCAATTGTGCGCCAGGGCATAAAGCGTTCGCGGTCGGCAGTCAGTGTGCCGATGCGCGCGTCGAGTCCATCGGAAATGACGAGGGCTTGATTGTAGACGAAGAGCGTAGGGATTTGCTGCTTGTAGGTTTGCAGTTGATTGAACGCGTCCCAGATCGTCGCGTTTTCGTCGGCGGCGTTTTTGAGTTCGATGACGCCAAGCGACAGACCGTTGACAAAGAGGATCACATCGGGGCGACGGTTGAAATGATTCTCGACGATGGTGAACTGATTGACCGCGAGCCAATCGTTGTTTTCGGGTTGTTCAACATCAACGAGCCGCGCTTGCTCGTGAACGATTCTGCCCTCGCTCGCGTATTCGACGCTCACACCTTCGACAAGCATGCGATGCAAGGCGCGATTGTTGGCGATGAGCGCGGGATGCGCGGGGCGCGTCACTTTGCGGTACGCGTCTTCGAGCGCGTCAGGGGGCAAGGTGGGATTGAGGCGCGTCACGGCATCGCGCAAGCGACGCGGTAGGATGACTTGGGCGTAATCCTCGCGTTCGGCGGCAAGTTCACTAGGCGCGATATCAGGACCGTGCAGGATGGTGTAGCCGAGTTTATGCAACCAATCGAGCGCGGCGTCTTCAACGACGGATTCCGAAAAATGCATATCAGCCAAGTGCAGTGCCTTCCTTATCTTGGGCCGCCCAAGAGTTGAAATATCACAGACAGGAATGCAACAATTGCTCCGCCCGACCAAAGCAACTTTCGCCACTGACGCACGAAAAGACCGACACAGATTAGAATCAAAATGCTATCCAACGAAGCCTGGATTCCGTAGCTATTCGGATGGCTCCGTAACCAGTCCCACGAAGTTCCATAGACGATAAACTCGAAAATGCCAATCAAGGCGGCACTCAGAAGCAATCCTTTGGCGATTGAGAAAAGCGTGTCAGTTCTTGCTCGAGCCTCACTAGCTGACTTCTCAGCCTCCTTTGCCCGCTTTTCCGCATCTGCCCTTGCTTGCCTATCCTTTTCTGCCCTGAGGCGTTCTTCACGTAATTGCCCCTTTGTTGCTTCTTTTTCAGACCTCTCAAGCTCCAATTGTTGCGTCAGTGCTGCTTTTTCTTCAAGAAGTGTGGTGTTTTCAGCTACAATTGCCGCCTCGATATATTGCTGGAATTGTTCGTCGTCCTGTGCACTCTTCAAGCGATTGATGAGCAAGTCATTTGACAACATCCTTGCAGCTGTTTCTTCGGGCAGGCCTTTGTATCCTGCCAAGATATACAGTAGCTTGGCACCCGCTTTGGAAGAACCACCACTGATAGTACGGAATTCTGGGATCGCAAAAGTTTCTGCGAATGAGCGATCAAAGTCAGAATTTGAGGGTATGAATGGTCGCAGGATTTGCCAAAAGAGATTCGGAAGTACAGTGCTGGATGCCTGTCCCTGTTTTCTGCTACATTCCCAGTCAAATTTGTAAAGCACGTAATCACAGGTGATTAGCAGTGCTCCCGCGTCGAGGGATGATTTGACACTTGATCTTAACCGACGAACTTGGTCAAGCACGGTTGTATCGTGATCAATCACGTTGTATGGCTTGGTTTCGTCTTTTCCTTTCTGTCTCAACCAGTCTTGATACTCGTTGAACAGTATGCCGCGTTCGGCAGTACGGTCTTCCAAGGGATTAAAAACAGAGATATTCTTTGCTTCCAAAAGAATGTCCAAATGATCGTATGGTCTGAAAAAGGATTCAACATCAATCCCTGTCTCCAAACGTCTCTGGTGGTATTTCACAACAACGCCAGACAAATTCCTAGATGTAACAGCTGCTCGACTTATCTCCATTGGCCAGGAACGTGAACCCAGATACGTCTTGTTCTTGTCGATGCTCGTCCTGAGTTCCCTGAGCGTCCTTGCGTGATAGATCAGATCAAACGGGAGCTTGTACTCCTGAATCGCTCGCAGCAAATCGTTGGACACAGTGACCTGTGGATTCACCGTTATATCCAGGATTCCATAAAGAAAGTTCGTATCCAGGAAGAGGATCAGCGAATTCAGTTTTTTTCGGAACTGTTCAGCAACATCGGGCGCAACTGTTAGAGAAAAATAGTTGAATGCGCCATCTGCGAGCTGGGCGATGTAAGTCGAGCGGTCAGGATCCCTCCCAGCAGCAGCCAAAAAAGAAGTAATTGCGTTTCGTAGAAGTGGCTGCCCATCACCAGGTACCTCTTTGAGGGTATCTTCCAGCAAAGAAGAAAGGCTCTCCGAGTATTCAGGAGCAACTTCGAGCGATGGGTCAAGAAGAGCCGCTGTCTGCAATCCATGTCGCCTGAATGCTCTAGCGAGATAGCCGCGTAAAGCACTCCATGCTTACTCTGGGGGTATGGTAGGAAAACTGCCTGAAATCTCTTCAAGCCAGCCCTCCTTTACTTTATTTTCGAGAGAGCGCGCTTCGTCTATAGACTTTTGCAGTCTCGCCCGCGCCTCAAGAGGTACCGTAAGATCGGTTCCTGGTATGCGCTGGACTCGCCCATCGGTTATCAGTCGATCAATTCCCAACTGAACTTCGTGCTCTGGAATCTGTAGCCCAAAAAGTGCATAAATGGCATCAGCTATCTGCCGTTCGTTTTGAAAACGCTCATCTGGCAGAATTGCAAAGCATTGCAGAATCAATTCTCTAAGCGTTTCATCAGCATCTTTGGTATCAGCAATTGCCAGAACGCTACACATTTGCTCAAAAGCCAAGCTAAAGTTGTGAGACTTGGCTGGTTCGTGTATGTGATTCATCATTGATGCACCCCCATAAACTTTTCCGCATCCTTGACGCGAACCTCACCCGAAATCAACTTGGGCAATAGCGTGTCGCGGAGCACGGCGAGTGTGACATCCTCGATGATGGATTCAGCAATCATCAAAGGTCTTCATCTTCTATGTCTTCGTCAATCCAAAGTAGCGTCAACACCGAGTTGTAGTTCGGCATCGCCAGTGCCTGTTCTTTGATCCTTGCATTTTTCCGATAATGTCCAGAAGCAAGCCAAACGGATGCGCTGATATTTCTTTGAGAAGACGGAATAGAACGTCCCTGGAAAAAAGACGCGGCGAGACTAGATGGGTCTGGCTTGACTCGAACCTCGATGAATACGCCCAGGTCGCTGAATTCCGTGCTTCCGTTAAACCATTTGACCAACCCATCTTTGGAAAAAACGGTTGCACAGGTTTCGCTTGTGAAGCGCACATATCGCATCGCGGTTGCCGTCAAAGATACTTTGAATCTGTCGGCTAGGTCGGAAATCAATTCAAATGACGGATCTTGATCCTGGCATAGCGGAGCAAAGAATTGTTCTGGCATAAGCAATGCAGACGCGAATTCATTCGCTTCTTGTTCTCGATTGGGCTTGCTAGGTTGTGGCATCCAGTTGTTCAAATCATCCGTCGTGCAAACAGACAATTCGCTGGCATAGCGGTCTATCTCCCAATGACCCAATTCGTGTGCGATGCTGAATCGTCGTCGCCGCACATCTTTCACCGCGCACGATACTGTGATAATCGCGCGTTGGCTAACCGCTGCGAGCCGCGCCTCTGCTCCTTCGAGTTTGTCGTTCAAGACCAATGCGCCGCGTTCCCAAGCGATAAGTTCCAAGTTCTCCAAATCCTGAGGTTTGGAAATTCCTAGTTTTTCTATGATGCGTTGCGCAATAACCGATGGTGATGCCAAGGTCAGTCCTCATTTGTATCTGCGCGTTTGTCTTCTTGAGCCGAGAGATATTGGAGTTGGTGCAAAAGACTGGTGAGGTCTTCATCGGGCGCGCTTTCAAAATTGCGATATTGTGCCATTGCCAGTTCGCTCTTTCCAGAGCCGAGCTTGGCTACTAGTTCTTTGATCGCGTTGATGATCTCCGCTCTGCTACTAGGGAGCACTGATCTAAATGCCATAAGGCGAGCTTTCGCATCTTCCATTTCTTGCGCGCGCTCACGCCAATTCAAAGGCGCTTCCTTCATTGCGCGTTCGGCAACGGCTTTCATCTGCGCGCTTACTTGATCAGGGTCGTAGCCAGCCTCACTGAGAATGGCAATAATTTCTTCGGGCGAATCAAGTTCCATTTCATTGAACGATTCCGTAATCGCGCGTGTGAGGTCTTTGTCGGTGACGGGCGGTTTCCTATTTGGCATGGTCAAACTCCTTTTCTAGTTTTAGGGCATGCCGTCTTATTCGCTTGAGGCAATTGTTGATCTCGGAAATGGAGACACCACGTTCTTCCGCTAGGTATCGCGGTTTTGGCTCACAACCATCCATCATCACGCTGAGGACCTGTTGTAGCTCTGGCTCTCCTGATACTGCAGCAAACAAAGTGTTGATTCTCTTTGCTGCCCATTCTGCCTCTTCTTCTTCAAGCAGAATGTTTTCGGGGCTGGCGTTGGATGGTGAGGCGAAACTATCGAGTGCTCGATGTCGCGGTAATCCTAAATCGTCGGACTCGTTCTCATCGTCGTCGGTCGAAGTGGGAATCTCGCGACGACGCGCTGCAGAATTGTAAACGGCGTCAACAACACTTTTTGCCTGATCCTTCAGCCATGGTACTAGCGGACCCTTTTGGGGATCCCAGTGTCGCTTGCCCGTCAAGGTCTTTTCGATGATGTGTTGGACGATATCCTCTGGTGTTTTGCCTTGAGGTAGTTCCTGCCGACTGTACGTACCCCACTTGTAGTTTTGGATGCGTAGTATTGTGAAGGCAAGCAGTTCCTGCCCGACCGCGCCCCAGTCGGTTTCCTTCAATTGTTGAAAAGTCTCTGGGGTCAACTTAGCACCCTCCATACAGCCCCCTCCATAGTATTCTACCGATAACCTAGGATTTCTTGCCAATCTAATGGCAAGAAATCTAGACTATTCGGTAGTACAGTGTAGGGAGCGGTAGTTGGCAAATCACGTCAACAGGACAAACAAGGAGGTCCAATGACAATCCCACTTGCGGGTTACGAGTTCTCGGGTCCGTTCAGTTCGACATCGTCGCTCGAAGATCGGAGTGGCGTTTATGCGATACTGACGCCTACCAGTTCCAACCAATACAAAGTACTCGACGTTGGCGAATCAGCAACAGTCAAGAGTCGCGTCGAAAACCATGAACGAAAACCCTGTTGGCAACGCAATGCCAACAGTGGAGGGGTGTACTATGCCGCATACTACACCCCTGGAATGCAGGATACTGGTCGCCAGGAAATCGAGCAGAAAATTCGCGATAAGTACGATGCGCCTTGCGGCAAACGTTAGCACCACAGAGTTCAAAGCCAATCAGGCAGCCGCTCCCACAACCTTTTCTGCATCCTTGACCTGAATCTCCCCACTCATCAACTTGCGCAACAGCGTGTCGCGGAGCGCGGCGAGCGTGCGAGATTGCAGGATGTTTGCGCGAATCCTCTGAATCATTGGCAGTACCCGATTGTTGAACGTCATGACAACATCGCGCGTTGGAATTACGATTTCATATCGCGCCATGTCATGCCAATTCGTTCTTGGCATTTTTGTCCCATCGGAGAAAGTGACTACATGGTTGACGAACTCGTCACTTGAAACGTAAGACAACGCCGAACTGTACCATTCATCAGACTTCGGACGAATGACGAGAATATCTGTCGAACAGACTCCATCCAATGGCGCGATGCCAACTTTGTGAAAGTATGGTCGCAATTTGCCAAATAGAATTTCGCCCTGACGACAATGGAACTTGTTGCTGATAGTCTCACTTGCTCTGCCCCAATCTGTCAGCGCAATGCTTTTGCGCGGCATGTGTTCAAGTCCGATGTATGGCATCTCTGGCGCAACTTCTTCAGGCAGTACGCCGCGCCGTGGGTTGTCTGCGATCTCGCCGAATGTTCCTACTTCCCACCCCCTCGGTATCTCCCCCAACTCCGAATCCTCGAACGCATCAGGAAACAGCGCGGCGGTCTCCGCGTCCATTCCTGCGGGCTGGCGCCCCTCCGCTTTCTCGCGCACAGGGTCAAAGTCCACGAACCACGATTTGAAGAGCGCGCGGGCAATGCCTTCTAGTGTCTCGTTCATCTTGCGATTGAGTTCGATCTTGTCGTCAAGCGTGCCGAGGATGTGCGCGATGGCGCGTTGTTCAGGGAGCGGAGGCAGCGTGATGTGCATACGGCGTTGGTCAACAAGACTCACGAAATCTGCCATGTCAGTTTGAGACTTGACGCCGCTAACCTGGAGAAAGAACTCACGCGCGTGCATCCAATAGTAGAGAAAACGCGGATCGATTTTCTGCAAGTCAAGGACGCGCCAGAAACAGATTTGAGGCGAAAAGACAAATCGAGGAATATCTGGTTTGACAAAAGCGAATCTTCCGACTGTTCCTTTCGATGTGAAGACAACATCGTTCGGGCGACTGATCTTTTCGCCAACGCGCTCTAGATTCTCTTCGGGGAAGTGGTCAGCGTCCTCAAAGCGAAAGCCATTATTGATATTGCTGACTCGCGCGAAGGGCAAACCCGTGCTACTCAACTCTTCATTCTTGGCGCGGTATCCGTCGCCAATGTAAAGTATCTGGTCTGCGAGCAAATCCGCAATTTCATAACGTGTACGATTAGGTAGCATCTTGCACTATTCTTAGATTTCTTCGAATTGCTTTTTCCAACCGCGCACTCTCCGCAAACTGCGTGTCAAGCGTCGCAGTCAACCCATTCATTTTTTCCTCGAACGGTTCGTCGTCCTCTGCGATTTCTGCCGCGCCCACATATCGCCCAGGTGTGAGCACGTGACCATTCGCACGAATGTCGTCGAGCGTCGCTGATTTGCTAAAGCCCGCGACATCGGCGTACTTGCCCACGCCACCCTGAGCGCGAGTCGAAGGGTCTTTGCGCCATGCGTGATACGTCTCCGCGATTTTGGCAATATCGTCGTCGGTCAATTCGCGATGCGTCCGATCCGCCATCACGCCTAGTTTGCGCGCGTCAATGAAAAGCGTTGCGCCGCGACGGTCGCGGAATTTGCCGTTACGTTTGTTACGCGCCAGGAACCAGAGACACGCGGGAATCTGTGTGGAGTAAAAAAGTTGACCAGGTAGCGAGACCATACAATCCACCAAGTCGGCTTCGATGATCGCTTGCCGAATCGTACCTTCACTGGACGTGTTCGATGACATACTGCCATTCGCCAACACAAAACCCGCAATGCCATTTGGTGCAAGATGATAAACAAAGTTTTGCACCCAGGCAAAGTTAGCGTTGTTGACAGGTGGCGCACCATAGACCCAGCGTTTGTCCTCGCGCAACTGATCGCCGCGCCAATCGCTGTCGTTGAATGGCGGATTTGCGATGACGTAATCTGCTTTGAGATCGGGATGCAAGTCGTGATGGAAACTGTCCGCGTTTTCTGCTCCCAAGTCGTTATCAATCCCGCGAATCGCGAGATTCATCTTGGCAAGCCGCCACGTCGTGTGATTCGATTCCTGTCCATACACCGCAATGTCGCCGATGCGTCCACCATGCGCCTCAATAAATTTTTCGCTCTGCACGAACATGCCGCCCGAACCGCAACATGGATCCAAGACACGCCCTTTGTATGGCGCAAGCATTCCAACGAGGACGCGAACAACTGAACGCGGCGTATAGAATTGCCCGCCCTTTTTACCTTCTGCGTTTGCAAACTCGGAGAGAAAATATTCATAGACGCGACCCAGGATGTCTTTAGAGCGACTCTCCTTGTCACCCAAGCCAATTGTGCCGATAAGGTCGATCAACTCACCAAGACGTTGCTTGTCAAGTGCCGGACGCGCGTAATCTTTGGAAAGCACACCTTTCAGTGATGGATTGTCGCGCTCGATAGCGGCCATCGCGTCATCAATCATTTTGCCGATGGTGGGCTGCTTGGCGTCGTTTTGCAGGAACGACCAGCGCGCTTCGGGCGGAACCCAGAAGATGTTGAAGGCACGGTATTCGTCAGGATCTTCGGCATTGGCGCCTTCGCTCTGTTGGGCAACCAGCTTGGCATGTTGCTCCTCGAACGAATCGGAGATGTACTTGAGGAAGATCAAGCCGAGGACGACATGCTTGTACTCGGCGGCATCCATGTTGTTCCGCATCTTGTCAGCCGCAAGCCAGAGCGTGGCTTCAAAGCCAAGATTCGCGCCGTTCGATTTCGAGGAATCCGTACGTTTGGTTTTTGGCATTGGTCCTCACCGGAACTGAAAAAGAAATACCCACCCTGGTACATGACCAGAGCGGGCGACAACGCGCACTCTCAATCGCCTCAGGTGGTCATGATGGCACGTCATTATGCGATGCGTAGCATCGCGCCAAGGTCGTGCCATCAACCTTCGGACTTGCCTGCCTCGCACGCGGAACGTGCAAATAGCAGGCGGGCTTTCTATCCGCCTGGTCTGATTATACTCTTGACTTACCGTCTTGGCAAGAGAGCCTGTCTTCTTGTCGAGCCGTAACTCATCCGCCGAGTAATCGTATCCGCGGCAGGGACATCGGGGGGCGCGTTCCAGTTCAAG
>Ga0315289_10012451_pt1 | contig 11977 bp, 17 predicted proteins | sample YL17G11_40_MG_FD_203452 | JGI IMG/M metagenome (GOLD analysis project Ga0315289, IMG submission 203452) | Sediment microbial communities from Yellowstone Lake, YNP, Wyoming, USA - YL17G11_40 | ecosystem: Environmental > Aquatic > Freshwater > Lake > Sediment | place: USA: Wyoming | collected...
CGATAAAAACCAAAAGAAATATAATAAGCGGCATAAAATAAGCAAGCGTGACTTCCATTTTCAATCTTCAGGCCTTACAAAAATACCTTTCTCTTTCCTTTTGGTAGAAGAAGTTATCGCCATGAACGCAACTATTGCCAAAATAATAGGGATAATCCATACTAGATTTTCACTGCTAAACCAGTCTGAAGGAATATAATATCCATAAAATGAAAATACTCGGCTCATAATCCATAAGAATATTGCCATGCCTGCAATAAAAACTATCCACATTTTATCTTTAAGCGCTTTTTCTTCAAAAACCAATCCTACAAACAGCAGTATTGAAACAAGAATGATTATTCCAAGGGCGACATTTGAAAAAATCGGCATAAAAAGCGCTGAAACAGTAGGATTTGATATTGTGAAAAATGCTACAACGAATGCTACAATAGCATCAATGCCCTTAATTGCTCCAAGCACTTTACTTTTCTGCAAGATTGCAAATACCAGTGTAAAAATCAGAATCATTGGCATAAGAACGTCGAATACACCTATGCTTTCCCATTGAGATACTACATATCTAAAATCAATAAATACCATTTTATTATGCTTTTTCAGGTTTTCCTGAGAGGACTATGCTTATGACTGCGATTATGAATGCGACAATGATGAAAGTTGTGAATGCTGTCCCGCTCCATACCTGCGCCTTGACAAATTCAAGGGCTCCTGTTGCCCAAAGTATTGTCACTACAATAGCGATTCCGAGTATTATTCCGAATGCAGTTTGCAATCCACCAGGCAGAGCGCCTTCTTTTGTCGTGCCTCCAATAAAGCCGAAAACAAGCATCCATGCGAGCAAAATCACAATTATGACTGCGATTATAGGGATGACTTTTGATATGACTCCAACTGCTGCAGGAACACCGATGCTCACAAGCCCGAAAACAAATGCTACAATGGCATTTATCTGCCTCTTGTCCTTGCCAAGAATAGATGTTTTTTCAAGAATTGCAAATACTACAGTAAAAATTAAAAGAAATGGGAGAATAATATTAGTGAATAAAGGTTGCCCAAATAAACCCAGTGAGTCTTCAAGTGCCATTTTTTAAGATTGCTTAAGCTTCTGCAGGCGTACTGCTACTTTCTTCCTCTGCTGCTTCTTTGCTTGGAATTGCTGCCTTGCTTATCACCACAACATCTCCAACTGCCTTCACAAATTGGTGTGGGACAATAAGCCCTCTCGCGCCGCCCAAGAAATTTGCGATGGTGCTGTCTTTTGCTATCTTTATTCTCCAGCTATCGACCTTGTTTTCAGCAAGATTCAATCTCTCCAAAGTAGTCTCCTCCATCAGTGAACACCTTCAGACCTATCATGTCTCTAACTTTTCTTATCTTTAACATTTTACCCTTTTATATTTCAAAAAAGTCCGAAGAGCTTTATATACTTTTCGATAGTAATAAGGATAATGCGCCAAAAAACAATGGGAGATAAAGAAAAATTTATAAAAAACAGTTGTTCAGTTAAATGATGTTTAAAAAAGAAGAATTCGCATATTTTGGGCTTTCCAGCCTAGTGCTTGGCTATATAATCGCATTTTCAGCGTTTACATGGCTTGGATGGCTGCAGGGCATAGGATTTGCACTTGCAATGATCCTTGTGCATGTAATGACTCAAAAGATTGTTGCTTACAGATTCGGGGCAAAGTTAGAATATGAATTATGGCATATCAAAAGATATTGGTTCTATGAAACCTCTTATTTTAAAAGGCCGTTTCCCGCATGGCTCATAATTCCTTTGCTGTTGGGGGTAGTAAGCGGCGGATTTATCAAGTGGTTCGGGATACTTACATTTGAAGCAGCCCCTACAACTAGAAGAGCCCAAAGAAGATGGTATGAGGTTACTGAATGGGAATTCGCCCTTATCGCCATATCTGGAATTTTTGCAAATCTTATTCTTGCAATAATATCGCAGTTTTTAGGTTGGAACGAATTTGCTTTATTGAACATACTTTTTGCATTCTTTAATGCCCTTCCTTTCTCGCAGCTTGACGGATCAAAAATACTTTTTGGAAGCAGAATGCTATGGATTTTCTCAATCATCCTCATAACTGCGATGATGATACTGATAGGGATTTCAAACATAATCACGACAATAATCGCCGCTCTCGCCCTTGCGATAATCACAGTCATAATTTATTATTCTAGCTATGAGGTTAAGAAATAAATTTTAGAACAAGCTGAAAACCCCCTTCTGAAACAATAAGGCTGCTGATATAATTATCAGGAAAGATGGAACGTCCATAAAAAGAGTCAAAAGGATTATAACCGAGGACAGAACATCAATAATGCTCGCGAAATCAAATGATGACAAAACAAAAATAATCCCTTTAAGAAAAAGATAAATCATAAGGATTATAAAAAGAATATTCCATTTTAAACCGAAAAGGCTAAGAATTAAGATTATTGAAGCTGCAATATCAATAAATCCAAGTATCTTTATCATGCATAGAATATAGGCAAGAGGGTTTAAAAGTTTAACATGAAATTGGACATAAAGCTAAGGGAATATCAAAAGGCGATAATTGAAACTGCCTGCAATAATAATTGCCTTGTTGTCCTGCCGACCGGAATGGGCAAGACCATGATTGCCCTTTTTCTTGCGATGAACCGCATGGAAAAATTTCCAAGATCAAAAATTTTATTCCTCGCCCCAACAAGGCCTTTAGCCAATCAGCATCTTATGACATTTCAGAAAAATCTTCCGGAATTATATGCGGACATGCAGTTATTCACTGGAAAAATAAATTCCAGCAAAAGAAAGGGATTATGGCAGACAGCAGACATCATATTCTCAACACCGCAATGCATTGCAAATGACCTTAAAAAAAATAAAATTTATTTGAAGGATGTGTCCTTGCTTATAGAGGATGAGGCGCACAGATGCTTGAAAAACTATGCCTACACTTATGTCGCGAAAAATTACATTGAAAACAGCAGAATGCCTCTTATCCTAGGATTGACTGCAAGCCCCGGCTCTGACAAAAGGACTATAGATATGATATGCAAGAATCTGGAAATAGAAAAGGTTGAAATACGCTCAAGATACAGCGATGATGTTAAGCCATACATACAAAAGCTGGATTCTGAAATAATAAAGGTGGAACTGCCTGAAGAGTTCAAAATAATCAATAGTTATCTAAAATCAATATATGACAAAAAAGTTGAGGAGCTGCAGAAAAGGAAATTATTATTTTCAAGGCCGACAAAAAAGGCATTAATTGAGCTCCAATCGAGAATTGCAAGGGCTGTTTCTTCTGGCAACAAGCACTTCAACCTTTTGAGAGGGATGGTTTTATGCGCCCAAGCAATAAAAATATCGCATGCGATAGAGCTTTTAGAAACGCAAAGTATAAACTCGCTTTACAATTATCTTAAGTCGCTGATAGAAAAGGCTGAAACAAAATCTGCCTTGAATCTGATAAAAGATAAGGATTTTTCTTCAGCTTATCTTGTGGCTTCTAAGCTATACAATGAAAATATTGAGCATCCTAAACTTAAAAAGTTAAATGAAATCCTTAAGAATGAATCTAATAAAAAAATAATCATATTTAGCCAGTATAGGGACACTATAAGCCGCATAAAAAAAGAGCTTGATACTATCGGGATAATATCTGAAATGTTTGTAGGCCAGAGGAAGAAAGGGGCATCAGGGTTATCCCAGAAAGAGCAGAATTTGATGATTGAAAAATTCAAAAACGGGGAAATCAATTGCCTTATCTCGACATCGATTGGAGAAGAAGGATTGGATATTCCTGAAGTGGACATGGTAATTTTCTATGAGCCTATCCCTTCAGCCATAAGAAAAATCCAGAGAACAGGAAGAACAGCCAGATTAAGGCCCGGAAAAATAATAACCCTCATTACAAAAGGCACTAGGGATGAATCCAATTACTGGGCAGCATATCATAAGGAAAAAAAGATGTACGGAATTCTTAAAAATCTCAAAGAGGAGCTTGAAGATACTAAAATAAACGAAAACCAGTCAGATTTGGGAAAATTTGTAAAAGGCTAGGAGTGGAATGCAGAGCATTCCAATCCTGAACCTCTTTTTCAAGCCTCCCCTAGCTGGTCAGATTAAGGCGGATTGTTTAAAAAGCATTGTTGCAGGATAAAGATATTTTTTATAAAACTATTTCAGCAAGATATTAAAATATAAGAATGGTTGAAAAATAGATAATTATGGGAAAATATAAATCAGTACAAATAATAAATCGGCAGTAAAAATGCATGATGCAAAAAAGCACATCAAAATCAAAACACCTTAACTATCGAGAATCATGCTTACTTAACTAAAATGGCGAAAATCATAGCAGACGTTCATGAAAAAAATTCCCTTGTTATATCCGAATTAATTGAGCTGGGTATTGAAGTAGAAATAAAAAATCTGAAGATTGGCGATTATCTTGTAAGCAATGAGATTGCAATCGAGAGGAAAACAATAAATGACTTTATCAGCTCAATGCTTGATAAAAGAATGATAAAGCAGCTCCGGGAGCTTAAATCAAATTACAAAAAACCTCTAGTAATAATAGAAAGCTCTGACAATCATGAGTTATATACATCTGAAAGGCATCCGAACATAAACAAAAATGCTGTAAAAGGGATGGTTCTTTCAATTCTCCTTGATTTTCAGATTCCAATTATAATGACAAAGGATTACAAAGAAAGCGCAGAGTTCATAGCACTTCTCGCGAAGAAGCAGGAAAGAGGAAAACAAGAGATATCACTAAAAGTGAAGAAGCATGCATCCAGCATTCAAGAGCAACAGCAATTGATATTGGAAAGTTTTCCTGGAATCGGGCCGAAAACAGCTAAGGAGACTCTCAAGAAATTCAGGACATTAAGAAATTTCTCAAACGCTACTTTGGAAGAATTGAAAAAAATACCGAAACTCGGCAAGAAAGCTGATTTCATCAAGCTTATTTTAGATGCTAGTTATAAATAATCATAAAAATGGGCTTATTTGATACTATAATAGCTGAACTTGAATGTCCTGCTAAAAAATTAAAGAGAGCAGGAGAAATTCAAATTAAATGGAGCCCAAGAAGATCACTTAGGATTTATAGAATTGGTGGTATTGTTGATTTAGACGAAGAATATAAAGGGTGGATAAGGGAAAATTATGTCTGCAATGTTTGCTCAAAAAAGACGAAGGGAAAATTCAGTGATTACATTAAAGTTGAAGATCAAAAAAGACACGAGTGTTACATTCATATAAAGGAAAATAAAATTCTAGAGATTTTATCTGAAAAAGAATTCAAAAAATTAAACAAGCCATTTATTGATCCGGACGATTATGAATTCTAAACCATCTCGATTCTCAAAACATCCTCGTAAATCGGGCCTTTTAGAGTCAGGGTTGATTTTTTTAGCTTGATATTGCTGACATCAAACTCCAATGGCTTGATGCTGATTTTTTTAAGCTTATCAATAAAATCCTTCCTGTCCTTAATCCATCTGACCCTTGCCAGAGTAACATGGCTCTCAAATCTCTCATCCTTCTTGAAGCCAGCTTTTTCCAGTTCAGATTCAATTAAATCGCGAATCTCCTTGAACTTGTCGCTTGGCTCCAGGTTAACCCAGACAACCCTTATGAAGTCTTCTGATGGAAAAACCCCTGCAGAATTCAATCTTGCACGAAATTTAGTTAATTTTACTGATTTGAAGATGTCTTTTATCTTGTTTACCTGATCATCATTTATTTCCCCGAGAAATCTCAAGGTCAAATGCAGTATCTCTGGACTGACATTAAGAAGTTTTGTATTCTCCTGCGGCAATTCTGCCTGAATCTTCGCCAGCTCCTGCTTTATATCCTCAGGCAAATCAATTGCAATAAAGCATCTCATATTAATTCTCCAAGTATTTTCGCTCCAAGTTTGACTGTCATGCCATTCACGTCCTTTTCAGGATTTATCTCCACAATATCGAATGCCTTCAGATTATTTAATCTTTTCAATCTCTGAATTAAATATAAAAATTCCCTGCTTGTCAATCCTGCTGGCTCTGCATAGCCTGTTCCGGGCGCAAATGCAGGATCGATAACGTCAATGTCAATGCTCACATAAACATTCTCGAATTTTCTTGCATTTTCCATAATCAAATCGCAGCTTTTCCTCAAATTGTCAAAAAGCTCCTTCATTGAGAAAGTATTTATCTTGTGCTTTTGCAAAAATTCTTTTTCATCAGCATAAACGCTTCTCAAGCCTACTAAGATTATGTTCGCAACAGGAAATCCCGAAGAAATCAAGGCCCTCAGCAAGTCTTCATGTGTTGCCGGCTTGAAATCGTGCATGCAATCGGCATGAGCATCAAAGATTATTACTCCTGGCCTATTAAATTTCTTTGCAAATTCATTTACAATTGGAAAGGTTATTGAATGATCCCCGCCAAGAAAAACTGCAGAATCATTTGCAGAGAAAACTTCTTTTGCTTTTTTTGAAAGGTTTGCATAGCTTTCTTCAAGATTATCCCTGTCAATATTTACATCATTTATTTTAATTTTTTCACCCTCTATTATTTTTCCATTTTCATTGCTATAAATTTCTTTTAATGTCTCAAGAATCTTATCTGGGGCCTTCTTGCACCCTTCTGTCTTTCCAAGACCGTTTATTATGGGAGCTTTCACAATCAACATTTTAGGACAGAACAACAAAAGCGTGATTTTTAATCCTTGCTATCTCCTTTATTTCACTTAATTTAACCTTGCTTATTCTTTCAGGATAAAGATAATGCTCTTTTGCATCCTTGACTGCCTCTTCTTGTATCAAGGAGAGGGATGTCCTGTCGCTTCTTTCATTAGCCAACTCAAAATTGCCTATAAGCCGTTCTTTTGCATCCTCGAAATCTCTCTTGCTTAAATTCTGGAATCTTGATATTGCTTTTTTAATGAGATCTAGGGTTTCATTGGCATGCCCTTTTCTAACCCCTCCGTAAACAAAACAGTACCCATAATTCTTGCCTTGGTCCAGATTGCTTGAAATCGTATATGCGAGACCTCTTTTTTCCCTTATATCCTGCCAAAGCCAGGAAGACATTCCAACACCAAGTATAGAATTGAAAATATTCGCAGAATATCTTTTTTTAGAAGAAAGTGGTGGCATGCCGAAACCGAAGCATACGTGCGCCTGCTCCAGCCCTTTCCTGTCCTCAAGCATGTTTGAAAATTTTGATTTCTGTTTTATTATTGGACTTAAGGGCTTTGATTTAATTTTTGATCTAAACTGTTTTTCAAGCAATGGTAAAATGTCTTCTTCTTTTATTTTTCCTACAATTGAAAGGATCATCTGTTTAGGATTATAGAAAGAATGCATTTTCAACAAATCATTTCTTGAAATGCTCATCACGCTTTTCCTGCTCCCTAAGGGGGAAAGCCCGAAAGGATGCTCATACATCATGCCCTTGATCTTGTCAGTTACATAAAGCTCTGGCCTGTCATGATAAAGATTAATTTCCTCCATGATGACTTTTCTTTCCTGCTCAAGATCTTCCTTCTTTAGCAATGGATTAAGCATTATATCAGATATTATTTCTGCTCCAATTCTTGCATGTTTTGAAGGCAGTTTTGTATAAAAAAACGTGAATTCCTCTGCTGTCGCAGCATTTATTTCCCCCCCATGCCCCTCAATTGTCTCTGCTATTTGTTTTTGATTTCTTTTTTTCGTGCCCTTGAATACCAAATGCTCCAAAAAATGCGCAATTCCTTTCAGTTTTTCATTCTCATAAGCAGAGCCATATTTAACAGCAGCCATTACAGAAACTATCGGCAGTTTTCTGTGCTCTAAAAGAACAGTTATTCCATTTTTCAGCTTGATTTTTTCAAAATCACCCATAATATCCTTAAGACAATGCCTGTTAAAAAGCTTATTAAATTTTTTTATATAAAAATTTAAATATCGGACTTAAATAAAAATAATTAGGTAAAATGGCGAGCACACCGGGCGGATGCAGGGATTTAAGAAGGTTTCAGGAAGATAACTCTACTTTCGATGCATTTTCAAGGCTTGTTTCAGGAAAATCTACCTACAAGACTATTATAGAAAAAAAGGTTGAAGAAAAGCGATGCAGTAAATGCAGGGTAAAGCTTGAAGGCACTGAAAAATTCTGCCCTGAATGCGGTGAGAAAACAGAATGGCAGAAAAAGGCAGAGCAGCCTAAAGTCCTTCTTTCAGCAGAGGAGCTTGAGAAGATGTTCAAGGAAGGAAAAATGCAGGAGCACGAACTGCTTGAATACATGAGAGATGAGCTTAAAGTGCCGGATAACACTGCCTTTGAACTGATAAACAAATGGCGCAAGGAGATGAAGCCTGCTGACAATTCAACCAAGATTGACATCAGCCAGTTCAAGGGATAATATTAAAAATTCTACTTCTTTCATTAAAGCATGCCAATCAATGCAACAGTCGGGTATGCAATAGCTGAAAAGAAATTCTTTGCGGCCCAGAATACTGAAGAAAAGATTTTAGCATTAGAAGAAATGATTCGAGAAGCACCCAAGCACAAAGGTGCTGAAAATATGCTGGCTCAACTCAAGTCCAGGCTTGCGAAATTAAAAAAAGAGAGGGAAAAAGAAAAACAAAAGAAAAAGGGTGGTGGCAGAAGCATAGGTGTAAAAAAAGAAGGCCATGCGCAAGTAGTGATGCTCGGGCCAGCAAATGTCGGGCGTTCTTCTTTGCTCACAGTTCTTACAAATGCGAAACCAAAGATTGCAGAATTCCCATTCACCACCCAGCAACCAGAAATAGGAACGTTAGAATATGAGGGTTTAAAGATCCAGATTGTCGAGCTGCCCGCAACTGCAATTCATGATGCGGAACTTTTGAGCATTGCACGCAGTTCAGATTTGATATTATTAATAATCGCATCAGTGGATGAATTAAGAGAAATAATAGATTCTATCCATCAGAGAAACATCAATAACAAGAAGATAGTAGTCATAAATAAGGCTGATCTGCACCATAAAGACCTAAACTTTCTATTGAATCTGAAAAATTCCATAGCAGTAAGCGCAAAAACGATGCTTAATATTAATAAATTGAAGGAAATGATATTCCAAAATCTGGATTTAATTAGGATATACACTAAGGAGCCCGGAAGAAAGCCCGATAATGAGCCGATTGTTATGAAAAAGAATTCGACAATAAAGGACCTGGCCGAAAAAATAAGAAAGGATTTTGTAATCAGGTTTGAATTCGCGAAGGTTACCGGAAAAAGCGTCAAATTTCCAGGGCAGAATTGTGGATTAGAGCATGTATTGGAAGACAAAGATATTGTAGAATTACATATTAAAAAATAATGTTAAAAATCAGAAAATGAATTCTGCATAAAACAAAAGACATTTATATTCAAGAATACTGAATTTTTTAGTTATTATCAAAAAATAAATTTAAAAGGAGGTATTTAGAATGGCAAAATTAACTGCTTGGCTTGTGACCATAATTGGTGTCTTATTACTGATTGATAAGCCTGTGCTAGGACTAATTGACTTGACTGCAATTAACGCTTGGTTAATTCCACTTGCAGTATTGGTTATAGGCATCGGCAAGCTAACAAGAAACTACAAGGGCAAATAAGCCTAAAAAGTTTATTTTTAATTTTTACTTCTTCTTTTATTTTTTATTTAGAAAAAAAGATTCAATTACTCTTCATAAGCCTCATGAGAGAGCTTTTTCAGTCTAGCTGATTCTTTCCTAATTGGCCCCAGCAATTCATTGATTTCTTTTGCAACTGCATTTTTCAAATCCTGTGGGTGCAGTTTCTTTTCCGCAAAGTCTTTTTCTAAATTCTCATAAGAGGAATATTCCTTCTTCCCTCCAAATTTTGCAGGCCTTTCAATAATAAATTTTTCTCCTTTGTCGCCTTTAATAGTCATGATTATATATTTTACAAATGAAAGAAGGCCATTATTGATATCTCCCTCCTTGCAGTAAGATTTGTTGATTTTATTTTCAACAGTTTCCTTATCATCCAGTAAATCTATTTTTGATTCTTCGACACTAGCACTCATTTTTCCGCCTTCAACAAGCCCTGGAATCAATGGATGCAGTATTTCAATTCTAGGGTTATAATCTATCTTAGGCAGATTTTCCCTTGCCATGACCATAATTTTTCTTTGGTCCATTCCGCCAAGCTGAGCGTCTACACCTAAATACTGCTCATCCAATGCCTGCATAATGGGATAAATCAGGCTTGAGAGTTTAGGATTCTTGCTTATTTTAACAACTTCTGATGCCGCCTTGGTAGCGTCATGAACAGATACTAGCGAGCTCATCCTTAAAACATCAAACATATATTCATGTTCCAACTGGAAATCGCTTCCCTTGACAAACTCTAAATTTTTATCTGTGATTCCTATTGCCTTGATAAGCAGGGGGATGATTTCCTTATAATAATCGTATCTCTTTTCCAAAATTGGCCAAGGGACATTGTCAAGCGCAGCATGCAAATCTGCAAGCAAGATTTTGACCTCAAATCCTGCTTTCAGAAGATCCGCAATTTTTAAAGATGAAAAAAAGTATCCTATGTGGGGCCTGCCTGTTGTTGCAGTCCCCCAATAAACAACTGGATTTTTCTTTTCCTTCAATAATTTCTTTAATTCCCCTTCGCCTATTATTTCCTGGGTATTTCTCTTGATAAGCTCAAGCCTCTTTTCAGTATCCATGCTCAAAAAAAGAAATATTCTTATTTAAATGTTATCAAAAAGCATTACACCAATTAAATAAAATCGCTTATTTTATGCTTAAGCTCCAAATAAACCAGCCATAAAACCAATAATGCAGCATCAAAAACAGGAAGAATAGTGCTTCTCCAAAAATCTGGGAGAAGATTAATCATGTATGCGCCTATGCTATAATTAGAAAATGGATAAAGGGGCATTATCTGGCCATAAACCAATACGTCCAAAATTAAATGCATAAAAATTCCGAAAGCGATAACAAAAAGTATTGTATGTAATTTCAAGTGGTGCTTTCCGAGCTCTTTATTTTTAAAGCTGTAAAAAACGAATCCTAGCAAAACAAATAACATGGGGATAAAAATGCTATGTGAAAAGGTCCTGTGCAGCTCATTTATTGTAAAACCGAAAAATCCAAGGACATAATAAGCTGCAATATCCAAATCGGGAAGAATCCCTGCTAATCCGCCTATCAAAACATAGCGCAGGGAAAACCTCTTTTTCTTTTTAATAAAATAATCCCTGAATAGATTAATCAAAATTGCTGGAATCAAAAAATGAGTCACTGCTTGCGGCATTTTTACCTCTTTTTATTATAAAGGCATTATGTGTTTTTAAGGTTTCCTTGATCCCCCCGATTCAGAAGTTTTTTAACTGCAAAGAGCCTTACAAGATAAAATGCTCAAGCAAGCCTTCATAACTGCAATTCTTGGAACATTGTTTTTATTTTTTATTTCCTATAATCTTGAGCCAGCGCTGATAAAAATTTCTGAGATAAGCAATAACCATCTTGGAAATTTCGTAAAAGTTCAGGGAATGATTGAAAGTGTAAGGCAAACAGAATCTCTAATAATAATCAAAATAACAGATGAGGAAAACATCTCTATAAACATTCTTGCACAATCCGCAGATTTTCAAGAAAATCAAGCAGTAGAAGTCATGGGAAAAGTCACTGAGTATAAAGGGATGCTTGAAATCGAGGCTTCTAAAATAAAAATTGTTGATAACTCTGAATAAGCATAATAAAAAATTACTTTTTACTCCATGCAGCTATTCCCAACAGCACTAGGAAAATGATATTTCCTACAATTGGGATAAGGCTCAAAAGCACCCACCATCCAGGTTTCTCTATGGCTTCAAAGGTTTTCCATGTCCAAATAAAGAAAAAAACTACAAGTAGAGTAATACAAATGATATTAAGAAATGGAATAAAAACTCCGAGAGGTAGAAAAATAGGCCACCAATGCATCTTTGCTATCCGCGCTG
>Ga0315289_10012457_pt1 | contig 11972 bp, 9 predicted proteins | sample YL17G11_40_MG_FD_203452 | JGI IMG/M metagenome (GOLD analysis project Ga0315289, IMG submission 203452) | Sediment microbial communities from Yellowstone Lake, YNP, Wyoming, USA - YL17G11_40 | ecosystem: Environmental > Aquatic > Freshwater > Lake > Sediment | place: USA: Wyoming | collected...
GGGGAGCGGAGGTGGCCCAATGGGCCGGAATCGATGTTCCCGTCCGCCCGGACTCCCACGAAGGGGCCGTGACCGAGCCGGTGGCCCGCTTCCTCGATCCCATGGTCGTCGACATCCATCCGACGGACGCCTCGACGAACTATTATTTCTTCCAGCACGCCACAGGACAGGTCATCTTCTGCATCACGCCGAACCCGAGCATCTGGGGGTTCGACACCAGGGAAACGAGCTCGTTCCTGCCGCTGGTGGCCAACCGGATGGTGAACATCATGCCGAGGCTCAAAAACATCCGGGTCAGGAGGACCTGGCGCGGCCTCTACCCGATGACGCCGGACGGCGCCCCGCTCGTCGGCTGGGCCAAGGAAGTCCAGGGCCTGCTCCTCGCCGTCGGCATGTGCGGCCAGGGCTTCATGATCGGCCCGGGGCTCGGCGAGATGCTCACCCACCTCGTCAAGGGCGATCTTTCGGCCAAGGACGGGGAGCTTCTCGATTTTCTTTCGCCCTATCGGACATTTGCCGCTATGGAAAAGCTGAAATGAATTTCGTCGCTTGTCAAAAAGCAAAAAAATAAATATTGTATAAGTCATCGTTAGACTCAAGGAGGTTTCTTATCATGCCTAGAATGAGGAAACAGACGGCTTTCATCCTTCTCGTATTTTCTTTCAGCGTCCTAATCCCCGCGTTTTCCGCCGCCCAGGACCGGCTGAAAACGTATCCTGGATACGACCAGTATCAGAAAATGAGCAAGGAAATGCAGGGCGCGGTCAAGCTGGGAACATTGCAGCAGGTGGCTTGGAAGGACGGCGGGAAAGCCTTTGAGTTCACCAAGGATGGCAAAATTTGGCGTTATGACATTAAGTCCAAGAAAACGACCGAGGTTGGTGCGGCTCAACCCCCCGCCAAGCCTGAAGGCTTTGGCCGACCCGCCGGATTTCCGGAACGCGGCCGGCAGTTTTCCGAAGCGATTTCACCAGACAAGAAGCTCAAGGCGTTCTTCCGCGAGCGCAACCTCTGGCTGAGCGATGCCGACGGCAAGAATGAGTTCGCCGTCACGACGGAAGGCAACGAGAAAGCGCGCATCAAATATGGCTCGGCCAGCTGGGTGTACGGCGAGGAGTTGAACCAGAACTCGGCCATGTGGTGGTCGCCCGACAGCAAGAAGATCGCCTATTACCGCTTCGATGAGAGCAAAGTGCCCGATTATTTCCTCCAGCTCGACCAGACCAAGCTCTACAGCAAGGCCGATATCGAAGCCTATCCAAAAGCCGGGCAGCCAAACCCGATCGCCGAAATATACATCTACGACATCGCCGCGAAGAAGATCACTCAGGTCGACGTCCGCGACGGCAAGCCGTTCGAGGACGCCGTGGTCGGGCATTACGCCTATCGCGTGTCATGGTCGCCTGATGGAAAGGAATTGCTCTTCAACCGGACCAACCGGCGTCAGAATATCATGGAATTCACCGCGGCCAATCCCGAGACCGGCAAATGCCGGGTCATCATCCGCGAAGAATGGCTGCCGAGCTGGACCGAGAACTCGCCGCCCATGCAGTATCTCAAGGACAACAAGCGGTTCATCTGGACCTCGGAGCGGACCGGCTTCAGAAATTTCTACCTGGTCGACCTGAGCGGCAAGCTCCTGGCCACGCTGACAAATCATCCCTTCGAAGTCGCCAACATCGTCAAGGTGGACGAGGACGCAGGCTTCCTCTATTACATGGCCCGCGACGGCGCGAACCATATGATGATGCAGCTCCACCGCGTCAATCTCGACGGCAAGAAGGACGTGCGCCTGACCGACCCGGCCTATAACCACGTCGTAGCGGCCGCCAACATCTCTCCAGACAATAAGTATTTCGTCGATACCGCCCAGACGCACGACGTGCCGCCGTTCACCCGCCTGATCGACGCCAAGGGCAAGATCGTGGCCGAACTGGCCAAGAGCGACATGACGAAGTTCGAGCAGCTCGGACTCAAGAAGGTCGAATTGATCAAATTCAAGTCCGCCGACGGAAGTCGCGATCTCTGCGGCGTCCTCAACTTCCCCTCCAACTTCGATCCGAACAAAAAATACCCGCTGCTCGTGAGCGTTTATGCCGGGCCGGGCTGGGCCGGAGCCTCGGAACGGTTTTCCACGCCCAATCCCACCACCGAATACGGTTTCCTCGTCGCCTCGTTTGATACACGCGGCTCGGCCGGTCTGGGTAAGAAAGCGATGGACGCCATCTACATGCGTCTGGGCGTCGTCGAGATGGACGACCAGGCGGCCGGCGTGAAGTCGCTTTGGGACCGCCCTTACGTCAACAAGGAGCGGGTGGGCATCTTCGGCACGTCCTACGGCGGGTACGCCTCCGCGATGTGTCTTCTCCGCCACCCGGAAGCGTTCGCGGCGGCCAGCGCCGGCTCGGCCGTGACAACCTGGAATCAGTATGACACGATCTACACCGAGCGCTATATGTGGATCCCCCAGGAAAACAAGGACGGGTATGAGGCCGGCAACGCCATGAAGTACATCGACAACCTGAAAGGCCGGCTGATGATCTATTTCGGAACGGCGGATAACAACGTTCACCCGACCAACGCCATGCAGCTCATCCAGGCGCTCCAGAAGGCGGGCAAGAGCTTCGAAGTCCAGGTCGGCCCAGACGCCGGCCATTCAGGCCTTCGCCCGGACCGGATGATGGAGTTCTTCATCGAAAACCTGGTGTTGCGCTGAAACCCTCACCGGACAGCCGCGATAGGACGGGAGTGAATGACGAAGGGCTGGGTATGAAGCAAGCGGTCGGACCGAATAAGTCCCTTCGTCTTTTCATTTTATTCCTGTGTCTGCTCACGCCGGCCTATGGCTTATCCGCACCCGTTGGCCAGGACAGGCCGTCATCCGGAAAGATCAAAATGGGCCGTTTCGCCCTTTCCTATGACGGGCGAGGGATCACCGGGCTGTCCAATCCGAATGATCCCTACGGCGCCGAATTCCTGGCGCCGGGCGGGCGCCTCGGCGAGCCCGTGATCAAATACAAGGTCGGCCAAGGCGACTGGCTCGACATCTACACGAGCGAACGCTCGGTCACGGCCGAATCCCAGAACGGCTCCGTCATTTACACGGATTTCGTCAAAGGCGCCCCGATAAAGATGATCCAGCGCTTCAGGACCGATGGCGCGGTCTTGGATTGGACGATCGACCTAGAGACGGTCATGGAGTTCCCCGTCGTCATAGGCGACCTGGCCTTCCTGCTGCCCTGGCGTTTTCCTTCCGGAGAGAACCCGCAAGCCATTTTTGAAAAAAGCTTCACCAAACACCATTTCATATCCGGGCACGGTTCATTCATCTATTTCGTCAAGCCCAACGGCGAGCCGCCGTATCTCGTCATCACCGTTCATCCGGAGACCAAGCTCGAATATTACGCCAGCGAAGGCCGGAGCGGCTACCGGGTGTTCGTCCATTCGGCCTTGACCGGAGGCACTGAAACGCGCGGCACATGGCGGCTGGAACATACATCTCTGAAACTCGGGCCGGCCGGCGCACCGGACAGCAGGGCGGGCTTTGGGATCCGGTTCCAATGGGCGAAATCCTACGACGAGATCCGGGAGATCCTTTATCGAGAGGGGTTGTTCGATTTTCGTGTCGTCCCCGGGATGACCGTTCCCGAAGACCTCTCAGCCCGGTTCGCGCTACACACCAAAGCCAGGATCGAATCGGTTACGCCCGAGTTTCCCAAAGAGACGAAGCTCATCGACTTGGGAGAGAAAAAGCCGGGCTATCATCTTTACCAAGTGGAATTCAAGCGCCTGGGCGAGAACCTCCTGACTATCACCCACGACGGCGGTCGCAAGACAAACCTCGAGTTCTTCGCCACCGAGCCGCTCGAAACGCTGATCAAAAAACGAAGCGGGTTCATCACCAGCCGCCAGCAGCATCGCGATCCATCCAAGTGGTACGACGGCCTATTCTCGGTCTACGACATGAAAAACAAAGTCTTGCGCGGGCCGGACAACACCGACGGGTTCAATTTCTGGTGGGGTTACGTGCTGGCCTGCGACGACCCGGCCTTGTCCAAAGCGCCTTTCGTCGCATCGAAAAACGTTCATTTTCCGGTCCGGGAAGAAATCGCGGCCGTGGAGTACTACCTCGAGCATTTCGTCTGGGGCAAGCTGCAGCGGACGGACAAGGAAATGCCCTATCCCTACGGGATCCACGGCGTGCCGAACTGGATGGTCAGCCGCGACCCGACCAAGCGCGCCGAGATCGAAAACCGTAACTTGGAAAAGATAAAAGTCTGGCGCTCCTACGATTATCCCCATGTTGTCATGCTTTACTTCCACATGTATGAGATCGCCAAAAACTACCCGGGCATGACCAAATACCTGGACGCTCCGGGATATCTGGAACGGGCCTATCAGACGGCCCGGGCCTTTTTCATCTACCCCTACGAGATCCTCCCCTGGTACGAGACATACAAGTGGGGGTGTTATAACGAATTGGTGATCCTGAGCCTGATCGACGCCCTGGAAAAAGAAGGTTTCAAGGACAGGGCGGATTGGCTGCGCGCCGAATGGGAAAAGAAGGTCAAGTATTTCGTCTACGACGATAAATATCCCTTCAGATCGGAGTACGCCATCGACCGGACGGCCTTCGAGTCGAGCTACGCCCTGGCCAAGTACGGTGCCACGCACGACATGAAGCCGGATTCAAACCTCTGGTTCGATAAAAGACTGGAGAAGTGGTATTCCCATCCCGCCGTCAAAAAAGAGGACTCGCGCGCTTTCATGGACCGCCAGCTCAAAGCAGGTTTAGCGGTCCGGGGATGGCTCGAAGCGGCCTATTACCTGCTCGGCGCCGACTTCACTGCCTCGTCCGATACCGGTTCCATGAGCTACATGGCTGCCATGGGCGGCTGGGGCATCTTGGATTATGCCGTCAATTTTGCGCCCATCCCATACGATTTGCTGCAGCTGGGCTACGCTTCCTACCTGAGCTCATGGTCGCTCATGAACACGGGCCGGCCCGAGACAAACTACGGCTACTGGTTTCCCGGGAAGGAAAATGACGGCGCCACCAGCTGGCAGTTCATGACGGCTAAGTTCGGCCGGGCCTGGATCCGCAAGGAGATGCCGCGGGGGGCTTGGCATTACGATGGAGAGATCGATCTAGGATATGGGGCCGGGCTCCGGACGGCGGCGACGGTCCTGACCCGCGATCCGCTCTTTGACTGGACGGCCTATGGAGGACAGTTGACCGTCGATCGAGACGGCATGTCGATCATTCCGCGCGACGGCCTGCGGCAGAGATTTTACGCCGTGCTGGCCGATCAGAGGCTCAAGATCGAGCTCGACCGCGACGGTTTCGCCGCCGGGCAGCCGCTTCTCGCGGACAAAAATCTCAAAAAGGTCCGCTTCATCCTGGAGAACAGGACCGGCGACACCCACGCCGCAATGCTCAATATTTTTCCGATGGGCAAAGCAGCCTACGCTGTTTTTCAGGACGGGAGGAAAATCGGATTAGTAAAAGCCGGCACGGAATCGGCAATCGAGCTTAAGGTTTCCAGGCCCTCGGCGGTCATGGAACTTATCAAACAATAAATATGAAAAAGCTATCTGTTTTGCTCGCTTTCATGGCCTTATTATCTTTGGGCGCCGCCCTTACAACCTCCTGCCTTGGCCGAAGTCCCGCTGCGGCGCCGGAGAAAAATGCGCCTTTTCCCGTCGTCGAGACGACCATCGCCGAAATCCACCGCGCCATGCAGGCGGGCCGGCTGACCTCGCGCGCCCTCGTCGCAACTTACCTCAGACGCATCGAAGCCTATGACCAGACGACAAAGCTGAATGCCGTAGTCGTCGTCAATCTAGAGGCCCTGAGGACGGCGGACGAGCTCGATCAGGAATTTCGACGAACCAAAAAATTGCGGCCGCTCCACGGCATTCCGGTCATCGTCAAGGACAACTACGACACAAAAGGCCTGCCGACGACCGGCGGCTCCCTGGCCCTCAAAGGCTGGGTTCCGCCGGATGACGCCTTCCAAGTCCGGAGACTCCGGGAAGCGGGCGCCGTCATTCTGGCAAAGTCCAACATGGCGGAATGGGCCTTTAGCCCTTACCTCACCGAAAGCTCTGTCGCCGGGATCACCCGGAATCCCTATGACCTCGAGCGCGTCCCGGCCGGCTCAAGCGGCGGGACGGCCGCGGCCGTAGCCGCGAACTTGGGCGAAGTGGGGCTCGGCACCGACACCGGAAATTCCATCCGCGGTCCCTCTTCCCACAATTCACTGGTCGGCATCCGTTCCACGATGGGATTGACCAGCCGGGACGGCATCGTGCCGCTGTACCTGCGGAACGATATCGGTGGTCCGATGGCGCGCACCGTCGAAGACGCCGTGAGGGTCCTCGAAGTGATCGCCGGCTACGACCCGGCCGACCCTATCACCGAAGCCTGCCGGGGTAAGGTCCCCAAAAATTACATCCAATTCTTGGATAAAAACGGTCTGAAAGGAGCGCGCATCGGCGTCTTCCGGACCTTTGTCGACACGCCCAAGGCCGATCCCCAAGTCAAAGCCCTCGTCGAGAAGGCCATCGCCGACATGAAAGCCCAAGGCGCCGAGATTATCGACCCCTTTGTCATCCCGGACTTCGAAGCGCTGACAAAGAACCTGTGGTGCGACATGTTCAAACACGATGTCGAGGAATACCTCGCCTCGCGCGGCGGGACGGTCCCCTTTAAGACGCTGGCCGAGATCGTCAAGTCCGGGATGTATGCGCCCTATATCGAGCGCCGGCTAAAGCAGGCTTTGGCGGCGGACGAGAAAAAAGAACCCCTCTGTCAGGATCTCTATCATGAGCCGCGGAATATCAAATTCCGCGAAGCCGTAGAGAAAGCGATGGACGAGCAACGCCTGGACGCCATCATCTACCCGACCTGGAGCAACCCGCCAAGAAAGGTCGGCGACATGGAAAGCCCGGCCGGCGACAACAGCCAGATCATCCCCCCTCATACCGGGTTTCCCGGTTTCAACGTGCCGATGGGCTTCACCTACAAAAATCTTCCGGCAGGGCTGCAGATCGTGGGAAAGCTATTCGCCGAGCCCAAGCTCATCCGGATTGCCTATGCCTATGAGCAGGCCACGAAGCACCGCCGCCCCCCGGAAAAATTCCCCGAACTCGACTAAAGAAAAAACGGGGGGTTCTGTTTTAATGAACTTCAGGATTGAAATGGATTATCATAAAATGGAGCCGGTCTCTTTTCACAACCCGGATTTGATCGTGCTCCAGTTTTTGATTTTGTAGCGCTTGATGAGCTCTTCCTCTTCGACTTCCAGCGTGTAGGCATAGCCGTTCCGGATGATGAATGTGTGCTTGGGGAGCTTTGTTTTATACAAAAAAATGCCTTCCTTGCTGAAGACGTCGATCTCCTTCTGAATGTTTTCTTCCTCGGCCCAGGTCTTATTCCGCTGGACATAGATCCGGCCGAGATCGTCCGTGAAAATCGCGTAGAAATAAGGCTTGAACTCGGGAGGAGCAATTCCCTTGTACCTCACCTTCTCCTTGGCCGTGAATTTCGGATAGGGCTCGTCCTTTTTGATCCGGCAGAGGACTTTTCCGAAAAAATCCATAACCGTGAGCTCGTACTCCTTGGAATAGCCGTAGACGAAGGAACGGTCGTCTAAAACATTGAACTGGATGGCCAGCTCCTGGCCCGACGTGGACGAAATCGTTGTTTCGCCTCTCTTCTCAATATGCATTGTATAAAGCGCTTCTGCGTAGGTCTGGGCGACCTTTCCCTCGGGGCTCACCTTTGCCAGAAGATGGGAGGCTTGGGTTCCCGAGGTGGTCATCATCAGCGCCAGAATCGTCCCGTCTGGCGCAACACGGAAATCCCGATAAGCATGCTCCAGCCGGATCGACCGGATCGGCTTTGCGTCGGGGGTGAAGAACTCGATGGTATAGGCTTGATCCTGGACCAGGACGTTTCCCGTGTTTTCATCAATATGAACGTTGAACGGAAGATCGAATTCGCCGGGGCCCTGTCCTTTGCGCCCGAAGGTCAACAGGTATTTCCCGGTTTTGTCGAATTTCTGGATTCGGTAATTGCTCATGTCGGCGACATAGATGTTGCCCTCATGATCCACATCGATACCGCGAAGGCGGTAGAAAAGGTATTTTTCGTCGTCGGCACGGCCGATCTTCAAATCCTCCTGGAGCTCAAGCTTGATTTCGCCGTAGACGGGAACATTCGGATTGCGCACGACCTTCACTCCGTCAATCGTTTCGATTTTTCCCTTCCATTGGGGACCCTGACCCGCAGTGGCGCCATTTTCACGAGCGCTCCAAGTCACGACAAACACGATCGCAAAAAATATGGTGGAAAACCTGAATCTCATCCTCTTCTCCTCAAGGAATCAAGAAATTGTCTGTGAGGCATCCCTTTGCCTGGCTTCTTGATGATTATACCCCTCTCCTGATGAGAAACGCCAGCCTAACGGTCGAATGAGATTCGGCGCCCCTCCGATCGTCTACCCAAGAGAACCTCTCAAAGGAACTATCGCTTGACGGCTCAAACGGAACGGTCTATAGTAAGACATTGTAAGACTCATCAAGGAGCCCTAAATATGAGCCGCATTACGAAGACAGTGACGATTTCCCTTCCGCCTCAAATCTACAAAGAAATCGAGGAAATGGCGAAGCTTGAACAAAAGACAAAAAGCGAACTTTTCCGCGACATGATCAGGGTCTATGAGGATTTTCTCCATGAAAAGCGCTGGCGGAGGCTGAGAAAGATGGGGCGGGAGATATCCAAGAAATTCGATATCACCTCAGAAGAAGACGTTGAGAAAATTGTGCACGACTTCCGACAAACGCAGAGACAGAAGTGATCCGGGTTGTTTTTGACACAAATATTCTCCTTTCGGCCATCTTGTTTGGAGGAAATCCGGAAAAACTTATCAGGCTCGCCTGGGAGAGAAAAATACGGCTTCTTGTCTCTCCCGCTATTTTGTTGGAACTTGTCATGGTTTTAAAGGATAAGTTTTGCCGCGACGATGAAGAGGCAAAAAAAGCCGTCCAAATGATCGGATCTTTGGCTGAGCTGGTTAAGCCGAGACATAGAATCAGCATTCTGAACGACGATCCCGACAACAGAGTCCTTGAATGCGCCGCAGAAGGAAAAGCTGATTGGATCGTTTCAGGAGACAGCCATCTCCTAGCCTTGAAGGAATATCAGGGCATCCCGATTTTCAAAGCCGTTGAATTCCTCAATAAAATTATCTAACATAAAAATAACAGTATCTGGAGCCACAATTCCTTTTCACCGCTAAGCCGGCACCATCAAAACGTAAGGAAAGCTTTCCAGGAGAGTTTACTCATCGGGCTTGCCCTCCTTTTGTCGAGTCTCGAGAAGACGTCGAGTTTTCAAAATCTCCCGCCGTAACGCTTCTTCATCAGGCAGGACCGTTAGATATTTCGAAGCGAAGACCTTGGCGCAGATACCGCCGGTTGCGTATTTAACGACGGCTTCATCCTTGTCGCCGCAGAGAATGATGCCGACGGGATCGGATTCGCCGGGCATCATTAAGTGTTCCTTGACGTAATTCAAATATAAGTTCATCTGCCCGGCGTCGGCATGGGTGAACGGACCTCGTTTGAGGTCGATGACGACGAGGCACCGAAGTCCCCGATGATAAAGGAGCAGATCGATACGATACCATGAATCTCCGACTCTGATTCGTTTTTGACGGGCGACGAACGTGAAGCCGGAACCCATTTCCAGCAGAAACCATTCCAGATGGCGGATGAGCGCTTCTTCTAAATCCAATTCGCCGTATTCATCCTTGAGATTAAGGAATTCGAGAAGATAGGGATCCCGGATTTCTTCTTCAACCGTAATTTTGTCCTCGGGTCTGGGCTCGCGCCCTTTGGCCAAGAAGTCGTCTCGGCGCTTAGAACCCAGAGACCGCTCGTAGAACTGGGTGCCGATCTGACGGTCGAGTTGTCGCACGGACCAGCCGCTCCGGATTGCTTCCGATTCGTAAAAGACGCGAGCCTTCGGGTTCGTGACGGCCATCAGACGGACATAATGGGACCAGGATAAAAGAAAAGCTGACGAAAGATCGATAAAGGCGCTATCCAAGAACTGATTTGAGGCAGACACGGCGCCCAATTCGGCAGACGCTGTCTGCCGTTTTGTATCGATACTTTCGCTCGACAACGTCGGGCACTTTGCTCGGGCCTCTAATTTGGCAGACGGTGTCTGCCAAATCTCCCACCCTGCATAGAACGCCCGCATCTGACGCAGATTTCGTTCAGAAAAACCTCTTCCTTGACTGGCCGTGAGGTCATTAGCAAGCCGGGCAAGAAGTCGTTCCCCATAGTCTGCTCTAACATGACCTTGTTGCTCAAACTCGACGATACGCCGTCCGATATTCCAATAAGTAGCAGTAAGGATGTTGTTCACTGACCGGGCGGCTGTCCTTCGCGCCTTCTCCAGAAGACCAGAAATATCCGAAACAAGCTGTCCATATTCACCGGAGCCAATCGGGATTATGGCTTTATCGGTTGAACGCTCCTCGTTTCCTTTGCTTGCCTTTTTTGTCATAGATCCTCACTCTCCAGGGCAGACTTGCCCTGCCGATCACTGACGGCTGTCGGTGATAGCTAAAAATAAAAAAGGACCAGAAGCTCGGCGACCATGGCGGGTCTCTCCTCCCCCTCGATCTCCAGGGTGTTCTCGATTTTGAGAAGGACCTTACGGAATCCTTTTTTCTGGATATCCTTGAGGACGGCGCGGTTGCGAATTCGGACGCCGGGCCGGACGGCGTTGATAAAGCGGACCCTGTCCAAGCCGTAATTGGCGGCCATCTTGAACTTCATCTGAAACAGCGGCAACTGCTGGAGAAAGTGGGCGACGAGCGACAAGAGGAGAAAACCATGGGCAACTGTTCCCCGGAGAGGGCTCTTGGCCGCCCGCTCCAGATCAACATGAATCCACTGCCTGTCCTCGCTGCACTCGGCGAAGGCGTTGATCCGGTCCTGGGTCATGACGAACCAGTCGGATGTTCCGAGTTCCTTGCCGAGATGGGATTTAAGCTTCCTGGGGGTCAAACGCTCCGTCAATTCTTCCGCTCCTTTAATTTCCGAAAACCTTGCTCCCACTCATAAAACCTCTTAAAACTTCTTGAGTGGCAAAATTTTCAAGGCTTTGAAAAGTTCATCTTTTCGGAGCAAGACTTGGACAAACCAAAATCGCCCCGATGACCCAAAACGTCAATCGGCGGCGTCTTCTTTCTTGGCCAGGGCCACCTGGGCCGCGGCCAGCCGGGCGATCGGGATCTGGTAGGCCGAGCAGCTGACGTAGTTCAGCCCGATCTTGTGGCAGAAGACGATCGACCGCGGGTCGCCGCCGTGGACGCCGCAGATCCCGACCTTGAGGTTCGGCTTGGTTTTGCGGCCTTTCTCTACGGCCATCTTCATCAGCAGGCCCACGCCGTTCTGGTCGATCGTCTCGAACGGGTCGTCCTTCCAGATTCCCTTTTCGAGGTAATAATTAAGGAACTTGCCGCCGTCGTCGCGGGAGACGCCGTAGGTTGTCTGGGTCAGGTCGTTAGTGCCGAACGAGAAGAACTCCGCTTCCTGGGCGACTTCATCCGCCGTCAGGGCCGCCCGCGGGATCTCGATCATCGTCCCCACCAAGAAGTCCAGCTTGATCTTGTGCTTGGCCATGACTTCCTTGGCGACGCGGACGATGATCTCTTTCTGGTTGGCGAGTTCGGTGACATTCCCGACCAAAGGGACCATGATCTCGGGAAAAACCTTGTCCCCTTCTTTGACGATCTCGCAGGCGGCTTCGAAGATAGCCTTAGCCTGCATCTCCGTGATCTCCGGGTAGGAAATGCCGAGTCGGCATCCCCTGTGGCCCAGCATCGGGTTAAACTCGGACAGGGCTTTCACCCGCTCCAGCAATTTTTCCAACTCCTCGATCTTCGCCT
>Ga0315289_10012460_pt1 | contig 11971 bp, 11 predicted proteins | sample YL17G11_40_MG_FD_203452 | JGI IMG/M metagenome (GOLD analysis project Ga0315289, IMG submission 203452) | Sediment microbial communities from Yellowstone Lake, YNP, Wyoming, USA - YL17G11_40 | ecosystem: Environmental > Aquatic > Freshwater > Lake > Sediment | place: USA: Wyoming | collected...
AAAGAAAATAAGACCCAAATGTAAAATAATATTTTTTCTACACTAGAAATATTATTAACGAAAAAATAAATAACTGACAGCAAAGAAGTATAGACTAAAGTTGCAGCATTTCTATCCTGTGATATTCCTAATCCTCTCGTGTGGTCCCATCTATAGAATAATTTGGCAGTGTCACTATCCGGAGACAACATAAAGGAAAAATCGTTGTTGTTGATAATATTATTTCCATGGAACCAAAAAATAACTTGCAAAGAAATAATTGCGAATAAAAAGTAAAAAAATATACTTTTTGATAAAATTGACTTCATTGCTTAATTGCTTTAATAATCAAACTCCTTCCTGTCTTGGGAAAAATATTTACTAAAAAAATATTTTTAATCAACCCATTTCTATCAAAATTAATACAATCAGATGTAAAACTTATAACTTTAAAATTATTTTCTTTAAGCATTTTTTTTAAGCTATTAAATGTAAAATATCTAATATGCCCAGCATCGTAGCTCCTTGCAGTTGTTTCAATTGCTGGATTTATACCAAATAAAAGAAACAATCTACGTCCTAAAGAAGCAATATTTGGTGTAGATAATACTAAATAACCATCTTCCTTTAAAACTTTATGAATATTCTGCAAAAATTTATCAGTATCAAAAATATGCTCTATTATCTCCCCCGCAACAACAACATCAAAAGATTCTTCCAAGCCATCACTCCAATTTAAATTCAAATCCAAATCTAAAACATTAATCCCGTTATCTTTTGCCTTTTGTCTTGCTATATCTGATATTTCTATTCCAAAGACTTCATTGTTCTCTTTTATTATTTTTGATATCTGACCGTCCCCACAGCCTATATCTAAAACCTTACCACCTTGTCCTACAAGCGAGATTATTTTGTCTACTCTCTCAAAATCTACAAAAAAATCCTTATTATACCTTTTATTGTTAAATTCTTTATTCATTTTATTTCTTATATTAAATAATTAACTGAGCCGTTTTTTGCATATAATATTTATATTTTGAGCGCCAAAGCCAGACTTCCTCCTTATTATAGATTCAATAAATCCTAATAAATTTATTGGAGATTTAATTATATGATAAATTTTCAATACGTACTTATTAAAAAAATTATTTGAAATCTCTATGTTTGATTCTCTAAAAAATGTTTGCGTTTTTTTACTAAAAACCATCTTGATAATCCCTTTTGGAAAATAATAGAATACTAGATAGCCAAGCTGAGTAAAAAAATGGAAATTATATTCTACTTTTGATATATTTAAATGTTTTTTTACAATTTCTAAAATCTCTATTTTGTTAAATTTATTAGTATGCCCAAAACAATCCAGCGTTATGTTTTTATATATTTTTAATTTATCAAAAAACCATAAAATGCAAAGGGGATTGCTTTCTATCGGACAAGAAATAAAAACATCGCCCGAGTCTTTTAATTTTGAACTAACTCTTTCTAAAGTTTTTTCAACATCGAAGAAATTATCTAAATGCTCTAATATATCAACCAATAATATAATATCAAATTTTTCATCTTGAAAATAATCATCTATCGTTTTACCTACGATAAAAAACTCATCTTTCATTATTTTTTTTGCATAATTTATAGACGTTTCACTTATATCAACGCCAAAGCAAGATATTTTATCACCATATTTATATTTTAATGCCGAAATATTTCTACCGCCACCGCAACCTATTTCTAATATTTTTATTTTTTTAGTTTTAAGCTGCTCATCTACTATTAATTTTATTTTTAATAAATTAAAATCAAAAACATTATTTGACGCGGAAATGCCCTGCGGATTGTTGTCATAATCATAACCCATATATTTCTTGTATTATTTTTAATTCATTATTCGCAACATTGTCCCAAGAATATTTTTTTATAAATTCATACCCTATGGTTCCCCGTCTTTTTCTTTCATTATCATCTTCTAACAATTGAATTATTTTTTCACTAAATAAATTTATATTGCCTTCTTCAATCTGCATAGTTTTATCTTCAAAAACCTCTTTATACACATCTAAATTCCAGCTGATCACGGGACTTTTACATCCCATAGCCTCTGCTATTGCTATGCCCCAACCTTCTTCGTGCGAAGGAAATAAAAAAAATTTACTTGATTTTATTAAAGAAAATGAGTAAAAATTATCCAAATAACCCAGTAATTTAATATTATTTTGTAATTTATATTGCTTAATTTTATCAAACAGTATATTTTTTATTGCTCCGTTTCCGGCTCCTATAATTCCTAATTTAGCATTGTTGTACTTTAAACAAACATTATTCCAAATTTCGATCAAATCCATTACGCCTTTAGAATAATTCAATCTAGCCATAAAAATTCCGTCATATTTTTTTTCCAACTCTGGAATTTTATCAAAAAAATTCAAATCAATACCATTTGAAGATACAAAAATTTTATCTCTATCAATATTTAATTTTATAAGAAAATTCATTACATTTTTATTTACAGTAATAATTTTATCTGCTCTTTTTCTTATTAAAAAAAGAGAAAACTTCTGGCCAAACAAGGCCATCTTGTTTTTTAAATAATTCCCTTCTCTTTTTTTAGGATAAATATGATGTATAATTTGTATCCATTTATTTTTTTTACTTTTAAGCAAAAAGGCAGGGATTACATCAGGAAAAAAATCGGATGTAGCGTATAAAATATCAAATTTTTCATTTTTAAAAAATAGGTTTATTAAAATATCCAAAGTCCTTAAAATATAAGAAATATACAGGGAAAACTTATCATAAAATGCATACCTTCTAATTGTCTTATTAACTATCTTGAACTCTGCGTTCATTTTATTTTGTGAAAATAAGCCACCAATTGAGTAATCTATTTTATTTCGAATTCTATTCAAAATATTATAAAAACGAATTTCACCTCCGCTCAAGATACTCTTGGTTGTAGTGTTATTAATAAATAATATTTTCATGATCTTATATTTTTTTAAATTTTATAAAAATATTAGTAAATCCCTTTTGTTTTTTATATTCTTTATCCTGTTTTTCATTAAAAAATTTTTCAAAAAAAGGCGTTCTTCTAAAAATCCATTTTGCAATATACAGATTATTTATTCCCAATATTTCCCAAATTCCGCCATTTAAAATGATTTTTTCAATCTTAAACCCATTGCTTTCTGCAAAGTTAATTAAATCATTTTTTTTATAATGCCTGTGTCCGATTAACCACCAGGCCGGATCAAATATATTTGAAAAAAAACTATTAAATGGTGTGCTTAAATAAAATACCCCATTATTTTTCAATACCCTGTTAACCTCACTAAACATTTTATTCTCAGTATTTTTAGGAATATGTTCTATAACCTCCCAAGAAACAATGGTGTCAAATTTATTATTCTCAAATGGCAATTTTATTGCGCTTCCTACCTTAAAATCCACTCTTGAATCTTTAATATATTTTCTAACTGTTAACAAATCTTCTTCTGCTATCTCAATCCCTATAACATTCTCACATTCCCTTAAAATCGCATTCAATTCAAACCAACCAAAACCACAACCAATATCAAGAATTTTTTTATTTTTGATATCATTTTCCTGAACAAAAAGTGTGTTATAAAGCGCTCTTCCGTGCAATGTATCGGTAGGTTTTTCTTTAATTAAATTATACATTTTAATATTTTAAAATTATCGGAAAAATTTATTATTTTTTTATAAATCGCGCACTTGTCTTAGTGTGCAATAAAATATGTTAAAAAATATTTTCATTTGTTTTTTTTATAATTATATAAATACCAATGCGCATCTTTTTAAAAAATGTTGGAAAAATAAGATAAATCAGTACTGGCAAGGCCGCTAGGAATTTGTTCTTTCTATAAACCATGAGTGAAGAAAAATTATCAAAATATCTTTCATAATTGCAATAAGTAACCGCTATATTATCAATTCCGCTTAAAATAGACAGTATTTCCTTAAGGCCGTATTCTCTGACGTGCAGAGACCCATCGCTAAATATTATTTCTTTATTAAGCGGTGACAGGGATTGACCAGAAAAGAATCGTAATAAATTTTTTAACGAAAAATAGTTTGGCGTAGAAAAAAACAAATAACCGTCACTTTTTAAACATCCGATTAAAGTCTTCAGAATTTTTTCTTCATCACAAAAAATATGCTCAAAAACTTCGTGGAAAAGAATAAAATCAAAAAATTCCGATAACTTGACTTCTTTATTAAAATCAATATGGATAAAATTCGCGTCGATTTTGTCGGCTCTTTCGCGATATTGAATGTTATGATCAGCTATTGACAATGATTCAATATTTAAGAAATAACCTAATATATATGACATTGGCGAAAAACCCATTTCCATAATTCGCACATTTTTACCGTCATATTTTGCTAACGCGTCTTCAAGTTTTCTTAAAATGAAATAATACCGCACCCTATGATGATTAAGATATTTTAATTCATCATCATAAGAGCCGCAAAAAAAATAATTGCAAGTTTTTAATTTATTAAGATATGACTGGATAGCCGAATTAAAATTACGCTTATTTACTTTTTTCATCTTTTTTTTATAAATTCACCCTTCCTATTAATTAAATAAACCACCCCAGCTAACCCTCTTAAAAAATACATCCCCAAACTTAGCAAGGGATGAAAAATTAAATTTTTCCATTTTTTATTTTCTAAAAAAACACCAAAATATCTATATCTTAAACCAAGTTGTTTTTTCACATCAAGATCATTTTTGCCCCATTTGGCGATATAGCCCGAAAATGTTTTTATATATTTGGCTTTTTTATTAAGATAGGTTTTGAGATTTAAAGTTTCTTCATGATGGAATAAAAAGTTGCTGGTGGTTCCGATTTTAATTCTATTTTTGCCAAGAGTTTTCGTGAAGTCCCAATCATCTGGACCAAAAACAATATTTTTCACATCAAAACCTCCAACCTTTAAGAATACTTCTTTTTTAACAATTCTCACTCCATCTATACAAGTTTGATTATAAAAACTCCTCTCAAAATTTCTGATTTTACCGAAAAATCCATGGCCACAGACAAATTCCGGCACATATAAAGCGCCAAATGTTTTTAATTTTTCCACCGCTTCCTCTAATAGCTTTTGGGCGAAAGTCATATCGGCATCGGGAAAAAATATTATTTCCCCTTTGGCCTGGCTAACACCAAAGTTTAACTGTGCGCCTCGATAATTTTTTATTTCTGCTAAATCAATTTCTTTTTTTAAATCAAAGACCAGCTCCGTATATTTCTGCGCTATCTCCTTAGTTCTATCCTCGGAAAAATTATCCACCACAATAATCTCAATTTTATCAGCCGGATAAGTCTGGGCTTTAATTGATTTAATACAATTCTCAATATTTCTGGCTTCATTTTTGGTGGTGATAATCACTGAAACCAAGGGTAAATTATTTGTCATATTATTTTTTAAAATCAGCCAAATGGCCTAGAACTTTTAAACCGGCACGCCCTAAAAATTTTAAATCCGCAAAACTTCTTATGCTTAAAATCTTCTTAGCAATAAATTTTGGATTAATAAATGATTTATATAAATCCTGGGTTAATTCTTTGACATCTTCGGTTGATAATGGTGATTTTAGGACTTGTTCACGTTGATCAAAACGATCATAATCAGTAAAATTTAATAAATTATTTTCTTGGCAGTATTTGTAAAGAGGCGTGCCGGGATAGGGAATAACAATAGTTGCCTGCAAAGTATCAACATAGCCCTTTCTAAATAAATTTTTTGCCAGATCAATGGTTTTCTGCGCATCTTCTTTGTTTTCCCAGGGGTAGCCGACCATAGCCGTAATATGCGGTTCCAAGCCGGCTTGCTTGCATAATTTTAGATTTGTTTCAATCTCATCAACTCTTAAATTTTTATTAATTCTTTTTAAAGTTTTTTGGTTAGCTGATTCCAAGCCGAAAAGTACCAGGCGAAAACCGGCTCTTTTCATTAATTGCCAAGTTTTTAAATCAGAAATCGCGTTTATTCTCATGTTGCAATCAATTTTTACTTTTTGGTTATAGCCGCGATCAATGAGCCCCTGGCAAAAATCTTCCAGCCAAGCGCCGATTGGCAAAGTCCCCGAATCCTCCATGATTTCCCTGACGCCCAAACCAATTAATAAGCCGACTTCGTCTAAGGCCTTGGTTGCTGAGCGGGCGCGGTAGCTATTTCCTGGGAACATGGTTGTCCAGGAGCAAAAAGTGCAGCGGCCCCACCAGCAGTCGCGAGCGCTCATCATATAGGAGCCGGGCGTATATTTATAATTGCCATTTTTATAAGCATAAAGACGCCATTTGGCTAGCTCTCGGTCAATCATGGGCAGGTCGTCCAAAGAATTGTCCCGCAAACTATATAAGCCGCTGTTTTTTATTTCATTGTTTTGGCGAAACCAAAGGCCTCCTTTTAATTCTTCCTTGCCTTCCAGGTGATTCACTAAATTTAACAGAATAAAATCATAATCTCCGCCCTGAATAACAAAATCTGCAGCTGAATTTTCTAAAGATTCTGCAGGCAGGGCAGTAACATGATCACCCATAAGAACAATTTTCAATTCCCAATTTCCAGTTTTCAAACTTAATTCTTTAAGTTCGTTAATAATTTGCCAGTGACGTTTAATGACCGGGGTTTTGGTTTCAATCGCAATTAGATCTGGCCTTTCTGCTATAATTCTTGCTTGCCATTTTTCAGAAGTTAAATTTTCCGCAATCGCGTCATCCCAAAAAACCTCATAGCCATTTTGCTTTAAAAGCGTGGCCGCATACGCAGGGACCATGGGATAAATATAAGTCGGGCTGTTAAACCATTGGAACTGGCGATTCTGGGTTAAAAGCGGAGTGCCCTTGTCTGATACCAGTGGTGGAAATGATATTGAGACCTTCATAAATGTAGGAAATGACAAATACCAAAATTCAAAAAACAAAATAAATTTAAAGCTCAAAATTGAAATATCAAATTTTTATTATTTTAAATTTTATTTTTTGTTATTATTTTGTTTTTTGAATTTTGTCTTTTGAAATTTTTTATCGTAGTTTGCTTTTTAATTCTTTAACAAAAATAAAACCCTGAATAAATTTTAAGCCATAAATTAAATGGGTAAAAAAAATATAGTACAGGGAATTTAATATAATTAAAATATTTTTTTCATATTTATAAATTTCCCAAGCGGCAAAAATTAAGGCGCTCAAATAAACCAGCCAGCCTAAAAGATATAATTTTATAAACGGATTGAAAAGCAAACTTACGATTAAGCCCATGGATACATAGGCTAGAAAAAAACTGGGCAAGAAGTATTTGAGCCGAAATGATGTCTGGGGAAACTTTTTGGCAAAAAATCCACGGTGCAAGCCATAATTGCCGATTTGGTTCAGGTGTTTAAATAAGCCTTGCCGGCGATGATGCCAAACAATTAATTCCGGATCATACAAAATTTTGCCTTTTAATTTCTCCACCAAATCTAGACAAAACTTTGTGTCTTCACCTGGCCAATAAGCGCAATCAAAGCCGCCAACTTTTGCAAATACTCCTTTTCTGACTGATAGATTCACGCTTGGCCAGTCATCAATATATCGTTTTACCCCAACCGAACTATATCTTTCCGGAAAACCGCCAGCCACTTTGCTTAAAAATATTGAGCCAGAAACTTTTTGCCAAAAATTGTCATTGTTAGGCGTCAGAGCTGGTCCGCCAACAGCTGCCACCTTTTCATCATTAAAATCAAAATCAAGCTTGGCCAAAAAATCAGGATTAGGGTAAGCATCATCATCAATAAAAACTAAAATTTCTCCTTGGGCGTCTCGGATGGCTAAACTTCTTTTTTCAGCCGGGCCAATCTGGCCTGTGGCAATTTGTCTTGTCTCAGGCCAAACTTCTGTAGCAGTTGCGTCAGGATAAATAATGATTTCATAATCATCACGCTTGATTTTAAGGATTTTAGGGATTGACTCCCTGATATATTCATTTACAGCCTTGACGGGAATGATAAAACTATATTTGATAAATTTTGCAGTCATTGTTTATTTGTAGATTTGTAAAATATTTGTAAATTTGTAGCCTTTAAAAGTTTTCTTTTTTTCTAATTACGTAAATCGGCCGGTTAATCACTTCATTGTGAATATGGGCGATATACAAAGCGATTAGACCCAGGCAGCTTAAGATTACGCCGACTAAAAATAAAATTATCACTGCTAAAATTGCCGAGCCGGAAAAATTTAAACTCCAGGGATCATTAAATATATATTTTTCCAAAACAATAAAAAGGCCCATTATGCCGGAGATTAAAGTTATAAAGATGCCTAAATAGCCAGCAATTTTCAATGGGAACAGGCTTAAAGAAACAATACTGGACATGGCTAGCTTTATTAATTTTAAAGTACCATAGCCAGGCACTCCATTTATCCGTGGCTTGGCATTAAAATAAACAAAATCTCTTTTAAACCCCAGCCAAGCAATCAATCCTCTGGTCAGACGTTTTTTTTCTGTAAAACGTCTAAATTCAGAAATTACGGCTCTATCCAATAAGCGAAAATCAGTGGCATCTGGTAAAAGCGCAGTATCAGAAATCCTGTTCATTATTTTGTAAAAAACAAGAGAGCCATATTTTTTTATAAATTTTTCACTAGTATTTGATCTGACACCCACAACCACCTCTGCGCCATTTTCCCACTTAGCAATAAATTCGGGTATTAATTCTATTGGATGCTGCAAATCCGCATCTAACATAATGCCGCAATCGCCAAAACAATTATGCAACCCGGCTGTCAAAGCTATTTCCTTGCCAAAATTGCGGGAAAATTCTATGACTTTTACTTTATTATCCAAAACTGAAATTTTCTTTAATTCGCTGGCAGAACCGTCATTGCTGCCGTCATTTACAAAAATAATCTCATGTTCATGATTACTGGCTTTTAAAATCTCCTTCAATTTGCCGTACAAAAGGGGGAGGTTTTTCTCCTCATTATAAACTGGTATGACAAATGAAATTAACTTGGCCATATTTTTAATTAAAGGAGGGAATTTCAGACGGATTTAAGCTCTGGCATTTTCTGACGGATTTCCAATTGTAGAGCAAGCTCAAAAAGTAACCGAATATTTGGGCGCTAAAAACGGCCAAAGCAATAATAAAAATAGTCTGATGAAACAAATAAACTAAAATAATTTCTAAAATAATTGTTAATAATAAAATATAAGTGATTTTAAAATCATACCTAGAGTAGGCGAGATTCGCTTCCAAGCTTAATAAAGACAAAGACAGCGACATTAAAGCAAAAATCCAGAGTGAACCAGCCCAAGGCAGATACCTGCTTCCAAATAAAATACTTATTATAATTTCTGGCATGGCCAAATAAACAATTAAACCAACCGAGCAGATAAAAACAATCAAACCATTGGCCAGGTACAAAATCTTTTTGTCTACGGGCTGATCTTTAGCGTCATGAGCGCAAGCCACAGGCAAAATTACTGCAATAATAGAGGAAGAAACCCAAAAAATTATTTTGCCCAAAATATTATAAGCTCCATAAAAACCTGCTAAATCACTGCTTAATAAATTCTTAGCCATTAACATGTCAAGGGAATTAAACAAAGAAATTAAAAAAGTAAAAAAAAATATTGGCCAGATAACTTTTTTTATTTCAGAAAATATTTTTTTATGATCAAACTTCTCATTTGACCCCGCTGTTTTATAAATATTAAGATAAGTCTTAGCCTTTTTTTTAATTAATTTCTGCAAAAAGAAAAAACTAAATATGCCTGCTGCAAGGAATCCGCCCAGGGCAGCGGGCACACTGGCAAAAATATAAACCATTGTTATGCCCACTAACAGTTTAAAGATAACGCTTAAAACTGAATTTAGGCTTAATTTTTTAAAATCCTGCCAGCCGCTTAAAATGCCGGTCTTTAAAGAAATAAATAAGCCAACAATTACAATCAGCCAGGTAAAAATTAAATTATAATAATTATTTAAATGCAAATACGCCTTTAAAAGAGGCATTAAGACCAGAAAAATCAAAGTCAATCCTAAAATTATTTTATAAATTTTGGTTCTTAGCCATTTATAAAAAGCAAAATTGCCAAGATAATCATTTTTAGCATAATAAGCCGCTGAATGCTTGATTGTAAAGTAACTGATAGCAGCGCTGGGTACAGCTAAAATGCTTATTAATGATACCAGGGATTGAAGCTCCCCATATTCTGAAACAGATAATAATCTGGAAATTATTAAATGAAAAACATAGCCTAAAAAACCAGCCAGCAGATTGCCGCTAATCAGAATAAAGCTATTTTTAAGAAAATTAAACATAATTTTTAAGCCAGTTTTTTTAAAGAAACTGGCAAAACTTTCACTCTTTGTTGTTTTGTTCGTTCGATTCTTCTTTCCCTGGAATTTCTTCTAATTTCTTTTTCTTTAGTTTTTCAAGTTCTTTTTGATAACAACTTTCACAAATACCTTGGCTCATTTCGGTTTTGCCCTCTTTATCGCCAAGGGAAGCGCCACACCAAGCACAAATTACTTTTGTCATTTTTTCCTCCTTTGATTTATTAAATTTATTTTTAATATTTGATGGCACAAATTTCATGACTAATTATATAATCTGAATTTTAGCTAATGACTTATTAACATAATTTAAGCTATTTATTAAGAATTTATAAAAAAGAGGATAAATTGTTAATAAAAAAATACCGCCTAATTGCGATATTTTCGCTATTTTTATTTTAACCCCTTATAAAGGCAAGCTGACCTTAAAAGTACTGCCCTGGCCTAATTCACTCTTAACTTCTATTTCTCCGCCATGGGCTTCCGCAATCCATTTGCAGATGGCTAAACCTAGTCCGCTGCCCTTTTCCCCACTTCCATGATCAATTCTGTAAAAGCGCGAAAAAAGATTGGGCAAATCTTTTTCAGCAATACCAATCCCTTGATCCTCAATCTCAAAATATGCATTATTATTGTCTTTAAAGAGCCTCATCCTTATCTCTTTCCCGTTAGGCGTAAATTTTAAGGCATTACTGATTAAATTAAATAATAGACTTTTAATTTTTTCGCGATCTCCATTAATAGAAATATTTTTTTCTATATCGGTTCTTAATCTGACTCCCTTGTCTTCAACTAGAATTAAAGAGTCATCGTGCATATTCAAAGCCAACTCGCTGAAATTTATATTTTCTTTTTTAAGTTCAACCTTGCCCACATCAGCTTTGGATAAAAAAATTAAATCCTTAATTAAATTAGAAAGCCGGTCAATAGACCTATCCATCCTGACAAAAGATTTGGCAGTTTCAAATTCATCTAATCTCTTATTGCTCATCAAGCTTAAATTACCTTTTAAAACTGCCAGAGGAGTCTGCAGCTCATGGTAAATATCAGCCATAAAACGCGCTTGGTTAATATTTAATGCCTCTAATTCGCTGGTTCTTTTTGTCACTTTTTCTTCTAAATTTCTAGAATATTTTTTAAGTTCAGAATAAAGGAAAATATTTTCAAAAGTCAGGCTAATGCTATCAATCAAAGCGTTAAAAAGCTGGAAATCTTGGGGATAATAAGCTTCCTCAGAAAGCTTTGGCCCTAAAAAGAAAAAAGCAATTAGCCGGTCTTTATGATAAACCGGCAGAATCAAACTCGCTCCTGATTTTTCAAATGCTTCTTGATTCTTAATGGTTTCTTGATCATTTAAAATTGTGTTCTTTAAAATAGGATAATCATCTTTAAGCAAAGCAGCATGTTTATTATGGCTAAAATAATTGTAAATTTTTTCCGGGCATTTAGTAATTTTTAAATATTTAACCAATTTACGGCTAAAATTATGATTTTTGATTAAAATCGGTTCTTTATTTTTGTTCAAAATAACCAACAAAATTTTATTTATTTTCACTTTTTCTTCAATAATACTTACAAAACAATTAAAAAAATCATTAAAATCTATCCGATTACTGCATGTTTCATTAATCTTCTTTAAAACTTGAT